>Ga0194037_1003312_pt1 | contig 10058 bp, 8 predicted proteins | sample JunL306m_MetaG_FD_148653 | JGI IMG/M metagenome (GOLD analysis project Ga0194037, IMG submission 148653) | Anoxic zone freshwater microbial communities from boreal shield lake in IISD Experimental Lakes Area, Ontario, Canada - Jun2016-L304-6m | ecosystem: Environmental > Aquatic > Freshwater >...
TAACTGTAAATACCAAAATGGGTTGCCGCCTTTAAGGGATAACGTCGCTACGACCGATCGTCCTAAAAATAGGGGGCATCTACGCTTGGTGAAGGGGTAATCCGGTCGCCCTAAAAGAGCTGCACCCATTTCACTTCTGTTCATGGCCATGGCCTTTGTCATTGAGACCAATACGGTTGTCCTGAGATGGTTTTTCCTCTTCTTCATGGGATTTATGACGTTCCGCTTTTTTGCGGGACTGGCAAGCGGCCGGCTCACCGTGGCGCTGCTGGCGGGAGGAGTTGTAGGCGCTTATTACACGATTGGCCTCCAAGCGGCCGTAGCCGGACTGGTGGCGGTCTGGTTCATTCTTTTTTTCAAACATCATAATGCGGTTCTGGAATTTTTAGGCAACATCTCCTACTCGCTCTACCTGATCCATGTCCCGATCGGGGGGAGGGTAATAAATCTCGGATCACGTTATGCCGTTTCCGAAATAGCCCAGGTCGGGGTCGTCCTCTTCGCCACGGCAACCAGTATCCTGAGCGCTTGGCTGCTCTACCGGTTTGTGGAAAAACCAGCCCAGGAATGGGCGGCGGCCATCAGATATAAGTAGTTCTATTATGAAAATAGCTTTTCTTTCCACTCATCCTATCCAGTACCAAGCTCCCCTGTATCAAGTCTTGGCAGAGCATAACGGTATTGACCTGACGGTCTATTTCTGTTACAAGCCAACACCGATAGAGCAGGGCGCCGGCTTCGGCGTGGCTTTTGAATGGGATGTCGACTTGCTGTCAGGATATCATCACGTCTTCCTGAATAATGTATCGCTACACCCGGCGCGAGGCTTCCTCGGTTATGACACTCCGGAGATTGAGGATATCATTCATCGTGAATGTTACGACTGGTTCATCGTCCAGGGATGGAACAATAAGTCTTACCGGCAGGCATTTCGGGCATGCCGGCGAACCGGCACAAAACTGGGAGTCCGTAGCGATTCTAACATTTCAGGCGGTTACATAGGAGTTACTCAAGGGATTAAGGAAATAGTAAAACGTCTGATCTATCCGTATTTCATCAGGCGATTCGACCTCTGCCTACCCTATGGCTCGTTGTCAGCGGAATATTTCCGTCGCTTTGGCGCAAAAAGAATTGTTATTTCCCCCCATTTTGTGAACAATGATCTATTTTCACGTAGCGCTGCAATCTGGACTCCGCGTCGAGATGATATACGTCGCCATTGGAACATCCCCGCGGATGCAGTCTGTTTTCTCTTCTGCGGCAAGTTTCAGCAAAAAAAGCACCCTCTGGAAATTCTGAAGGCGCTCCGTCATACACTTACTTCAATAATGGCGGTTAACCCGGTTGACATGCATCCCCCGCCGATTCATTTGCTCATGGTTGGCGACGGGGAACTGCGACGTACCTGCGAGCAGTATGTACGAACCCACTCCCTCCCGGTTACCTTTGCCGGATTCCTTAACCAGGGAGAGATAGCCAAAAGTTATGTCGCGGGAGACTGCCTGGTACTGGCGTCGGATGCATACGAAACCTGGGGATTGGTAGTTAACGAGGCGATGGCCTGCGGCCTGCCGGCCATTGTCTCCAATGCCTGCGGCTGCGCGCCGGACTTGCTCATTGAAGGGATGACAGGCTACACGTTCCCCTACGGTGATATAGATGCGCTGGCCGATAGGATGGACCGGATGGTGGTTGACCAAGAGGCAAGGTTACGCATGAGCAATGGGGCGCAACGACATATTGATGCGTTCTCGGTGGGGCGGGCGGCCGACATCCTGATCGAGGCGATACAAGAGAGGAATATAGGTAAACAACATGTCTGACGACCTGCCTCGCCCACCGAGGGAAGGTATGATCATGCCGCGAACCATGAGGATACATCCCGCAATGGCGACCGCCGCCGGCATCAACCCTGTTGCGCTGCTCTCCCTGGTTCTGGCGACAATAGGGGCGCTTCTGTCTGAAAATCCCTGGTCGTCATGCGCCGGTCTTGCCGGTCTTGTTATGCTTATCAAGTTTTTCTGGACACGGCGTCAGCCGGCCATCATGTTCTGGGCGCTGCTGCATCAATGGTTGCAAATCAATGCCGGTCTGATCTACGCGGACATATTAGGAGAGGATCTCTCAGCGATTTTTACGTACAAGGTCCATAGCGACGAGGCGTATCTGCTGGGGATGGCCAGCCTGTTTGCCTTGGGATTGGGTATATGGCTCATGACACACAAGCTGTCGCGCGAACCGCTGAACATATGGCTGAATCGCCTTGATCCGAAAAAATGTCTTAACTTATATCTGGCTTTCATTATTGCATTTTCGATCATTTTGAAACTCCGCCTGCCGGGCGCCGGCCAGATACTTTTTGCCCTTGGCTTTCTTAAATGGGGGTTTTTCTATATCTTTTTTTCGGCGGTATTGCACACCGGTCGCTATCGTCTGCTCCTCGCGGTCTGCATGCTCCTGGAATTTGTCTTCTCACTTTATTCTTATTTCGCCGGATTCAGGGCCATCCTGATCATGCCTCTTATGATACTGCCGGTTTTCTTCAAGGGGCGCATCCGCTTCATCTCTCTGTTGACATGCCTCTTGCTGACGACGCTCATCATTAACGTAGGGATCGTCTGGACCGCGGTCAAAATGGAGTATCGTCGGTACGTCGCCCAAGGGGTAAAAGGACAGGTAATTAACGTGGGACGTAACGATGCCTTGCGAGAACTCGGACACCTGGTGTCACAGCTCGATGGCGCACGATATCAGGCCGCATCTATCGCCATGGTTCAACGCATCTTTTACCTTGACTTTCTCTCCGGAGTTATCGGCTATGTCCCGGCGAGTCTCCCTCATGAAAACGGCGCTATCACCTTTAAGGCGCTTACGCATGTCGTGACCCCCCGGATACTGTTTCCGGAAAAAGAGGCGCTGCACGACAGTCTTCATTTGAACAAATATCTCGGACGGTTTGTCGCCGACTATCAAACAACGTCCATGAGTATCGGGTATGTTGGCGATTTATATATCGATTTCGGTTTTATGGCGCCACTGGCGGTGTTTGTGTTGGGACTACTCAACGGCTACCTGTATCGTCTGCTGTATCGTCAGGATGCTTCAGGAGGATGGGGGTTGTTTTTGGCAATGCCGCTGTTTTTCTTATTCTATCTGTTCGAGATTTCTCTTGTTAAGCTGATCGGCATGATGATTACCTACGTCCTGGTAATGATGATGGTGGCCAAATTCATGTTGCCGCTCATCAAGCGAAATGTTGAACGGGGCATTCCGGCGCGGAACGGTCGGACTGCTCATGCGAATCCACGCAGGGCTTTGCTCCCGATGGGAAAACGCCTATAATGGACCTCGCGCTGTTCTTTCGACGTCCCGGAATTTTTTTCAGTATCGAAGAGTTATTCGACACGGTCGCTACGCATCTTCCGACATCAATTAATGTGAAACGGCTTGTGGCGCCTCGTGGGGGCGCCGGAACAACGGCGCTCCTGACTAACAGCCGTTGGGCGAGACGTAACCGGGCAGAGGTCAATCATGTCACCGGAGATATCCATTATGTTGCCCTGGCGCTGCCCGGCGGGCAAACAGTCCTGACGGTTCACGATCTCAGGATACTGGGGTCTGTCTTCGGCATAAAAAAATTGTTGCTGAAGCTCCTCTGGTTCACCCTTCCGGTGCGCCATGTCGCACGGGTAACCGTGGTTTCGGAGTCAACCCGATCGGAGTTGTTGCGACTTGTTCCTGTCAACCGCGCAAAGGTTCAGGTTATTCCCAACTGTATCCCCCCTTGCTTTGTATATACCCCCCGTGAGTTTAACCGCGATAAACCGAACGTTCTTCAAGTGGGAGTCACTGATAACAAAAACCTGACCGGTCTGGCGCGGGCGCTCAGCGGAATCAACTGTTCCCTTACCATCCTGGGAGAACCGTCTTCCGAACATATCCGGTTGCTTCATGAAAACGGGATTGATTTCAACTGGACATCGGGGTTGTCTTTGGAAGGTGTTGTCAGACTCTACCAGGAATGTGACCTGGTCACGTTTGTCTCGACGCACGAAGGATTCGGGCGGCCGATTATCGAAGGGAACGCCGTCGGCAGGCCCGTGATTACGTCGTGCATTTCATCCATGCCGGAAGTCGCGGGTGATGCCGCCCTGCTGGTAGACCCATTCGCTGTCACGGAGATTCGGGCCGCAATCCTTGCGGTTATCCAACAGAGAGAACTTCGTGACACCTTGGTGCGGAAAGGGCAAAAAAATGTCGAAAGGTTCTCGCCTGGAACTATCGCGGCGACATTCGCGACGCTCTATGACGAGGTATATCGACAAAATGTCGCTATGTAATCATCAAATCACGACATACGCATCGGCCCCCGGATTTCCGGGATCGGGAACAGAGTGATACCATGACATGCATATAGCCCACGTCATCCAGTACATCGGCAAGGATTTTGGCGGTCCGGTCGCCGGCATGGCCGCCATGACGGCCGGTCTGGCGGCGCGGGGGCATCAGGTTCATGTCTATGCCACCCACCGCGGCCATGAAGGAGATGTCATATCTCTTGCTCCGGGAGTACAGGGGCATGTCTGTCGGGATGTCACCCTGGGGATTTTTCGCCGTTCGGCTACACTTTGGAAGGAGTTGAACATAGCCGACTGCTCGATCATTCATTCCCACGGGTTGTGGGGAGATCCGAATCGTTGCGCCGCCAGCATAGCCAAACGCAAAGGAATTCCCCATGTACTCAGTACTTGTGGTATGCTTGAGCCTCATTGTTTGCGGCGATCCCATTGGAAAAAGCTGGTTGTGCAACTCCTGTTTCAGAATCGGGCGCTTAGTGAGGTTGGATGCCTGATGGCCAACTCCGAGATGGAATACCGGGATATCCGGGCTTATGGTCTCACCAATCCGGTCGCGCTGATCCCCAACCCGGTGTTCGGCCCGGAAACGGTTGGTAACCCAATAACTCCGGAGACTTTACAGGAAAGGTTTCTTCTTGATCGCGACAAACGGATTCTACTCTTTCTTGGCCGTATCCATCCGGTGAAGGGGGTACACCGACTGATCGAGGCGTGGTGTCGTCTCGACGAATTCCATAATTCCTGGAACCTGATCATTGCCGGTCCGGATGAGGGAGGATTTCAATCGGTACTTGAAGAGGCGCTCATAAAAGCCGGATGCTCCGCTTCGGTCCGATTTACCGGTTCGCTGGATGATCGCTGGAAATGGGGAATGCTGCAATACGCCAACCTGTTCGTGATGCCGAGTGATGCCGAGAACTTCGGAATTGCCATTGTTGAAGCACTCCAAGCGGGTTTGCCGGTCATCACGACGACACGGACTCCGTGGCGGGTTCTGCATGACCGTCAGGCGGGGTGGGTGGTGGAACCTGAAACCGAGTGTCTGGCAAGAGTTCTGCAAGAGGCTATGGCAATTGATGAGCAAAGTTTAAAAATTATGGGGGCGAGGGGGAAATCGCTTGGTGGAAACTATGCTCCTGAACCCATAGCGACCCAACTTGCAACCGTATACGACTGGCTTTTGGAACGCCGCGATCAGCCTTCATGCGTTAGAACCATGCCGACATTCATCTAATACCTGTCTGTTATCAATGCCATGTGGATGGCGCCGACATTATGGCGCACCAATCCGGCAAAAGGAGATATATGATTATTCTTGGACTGAATGCTTTTCATGGCGATTCATCCGCCTGTCTGCTAGTGGATGGCCAACTTACCGCCGCGGCCGAGGAGGAACGTTTTCGGCGTATAAAACACTGGGCTGGGTTTCCTACCGAAGCTATCCGCTACTGTCTCAAGGCCGGTGGGATTACCATCGATCACGTGGACCATATCGCCATCAACCGCAACCCTTCCGCCAATCTGCTAAAGAAGGCGTTGTTTGCCTTTTGCAATCGTCCCAGTCTGGCGGCTATCAAGGACCGTCTCACTAATGCATCCAAAGTGAAAGATATCAAGACACTCCTTGGCGAGATATGTGCCGTGGGGAGTGACGTGATCAGAGCTGAGATCCACAACGTGGAACACCATCGGGCACATTTGGCCAGTTCCTTTTTTCTTTCACCCTTCGATTCGGCCGCCGTGGTCACGGTGGACGGTTTCGGTGACTTTGTCAGCACCATGTGGGGTAAGGGAAAGGGAAACAGTATCTCCGTCCACGACCAGGTTGACTTTCCTCATTCTCTCGGGCTTTTCTATCTGGCTATGACCCAGTATCTGGGATTTCCTTGTTATGGCGACGAATACAAGGTGATGGGACTTGCTCCTTACGGGACGCCATGCGAAATGGCGGCAATGAGGAAAATTGTTCAGCTTAAACCGCGGGGGAAATTTGAACTCGACCTGGACTATTTTCTTCATCATTCCGAAGGGGTCGCCATGGTCTGGGAGCACGGTGAGCCGACCATAGGCCCGGTTTACTCCGACAAGCTTGTTGAGATGCTCGGACCTGCCAGGAAAAAAGACGAACCGCTTACCGACAGACACCGGAACCTCTCGGCCTCTCTGCAAGAGATGTATGAAGAGGTATTTTTTCATATTCTCAATCACGTCCATCGTGAGACCGGAGAGCTGCATCTCTGCCTGGCCGGGGGCTGTGCGATGAATTCGGTGGCGAACGGCAAGGTGTTTGACCGAAGCCCTTTCAGGGACCTTTATATCCAGGCAGCGGCCGGAGACGCCGGCGGCGCCATCGGAGCAGCCTTCCATGTCTGGAATCAGGAGATGGGCAATCCGCGGGGATTTGTCATGGATCATGCGTATCTCGGGCCTGAATTCAGCGAAGCCGAAATCAGTGCACTGCTGAGGGAAAATGACGAAAGGATTTCTTCGGAGAATTGTACGGTAGAACGTATTGATGATGAGGAGGAGTTATGTCGACGCACGGCGAATCGAGTTGCCGAGGGAAAGGTGATCGGCTGGTTTCAGGGAAGAATGGAGTGGGGGCCGCGGGCACTGGGAAATCGCTCCATTGTCTGCGATCCGCGGCGGGCGGACATGAAGGAAATCCTTAACAAAAAAATTAAGCGGCGAGAGTCCTTCCGTCCCTTTGCTCCCTCCATCATCCGCGAAGCCGTGGGTGATTGGTTTGAAACAGACTACGATGTGCCGTTTATGCTACAAGTTTATCAGATTCGCGGTGATAAACAAAAACTTATTCCAGCGGTAACCCACGTCAATGGGTCGGGACGTCTCCAGTCGGTTACCGCGCAGCAAAACCCCCGTTATTACCGACTCATAAAGGCGTTTGAGGCCATCACTGATGTCCCGACCGTACTCAATACCTCTTTCAACGAGAACGAGCCGGTGGTCTGTCGCCCCGAAGAAGCGCTGGATTGCTTCCTGCGTACCAAGATGGATGTTCTGGTGATGGGCGATTGGTTTGTTGAACGCGCTTAAAAATTAAAACTAATAGATTAATTTAAGCCGCAAAAGGAGAATGATAATACATGGACGAGGTAACTGTCATATCACCGTTTTCCGGTGCCGAAACAACGGTGAAATGGGGATTGGTGGCTGGTTCGGTTGTATGGATATGTCCTACGACCGGAGCTTTATTTTTTGACAGAATGAAAATAAAGGCTTCTTCATATCAGAATTACTATCCTTACCTCGCCGGATTCAATGCCGAACGAGCGCACTATGAACTGGAAGTACGAAGACGAAGATTAAACGGTCAATTCTCGTGGATTGAAAGAAACTCCGTAGGAGACCGAAAACATATAGACATAGGCGCCGGACCCGGATACTGCTGTGACATCGCATCGGAAAGAGGATGGGATTCTTATGGCGTAGAGGTATCCGTCGAGGCTAGGCGTTTCGGGGAAAAGCATTATTCCGTTAGATATGTTGAACTGAATGAACTGAAGAGTGGAACGATAAATCTTATTACGGCTCACCATGTGCTTGAACATATCAGTGATGTAATGGCATTTCTCGCAAAGGTCAAAGGCATTCTGGTTCCCGGCGGTTTACTGGTGATTTATGTTCCGAATATTCAACCATTATCATTTTTTTTGAAGGATGTTATCAAGCTTCGCTTGGGACAGGAGGTTGAACGGCATTGTGATATGTATTCTGATGAGCATATATCGGGGTTTAATAGGCGCTCACTGGAAAAAGTTCTTACGTTCAACGGGTTTGAGACAGTGCAAATTTTTGATAGCGCACAGTTTTCAATGCATAGCGATCCTTGGTTCTTGAAAGACGCGATAATGTCTCGGCGTTGGCTTTTTATCGCAAAACGACTAATCTCTGCTTGTCTGAATACAGTAGGTTCGGCGTGGGGTCAAGGTAACTGGGTTATTGGAATGTTTCGTAACATATGAAATTTAGAATTTATTTGGAGGCACAGGAGTTACCGATACATGAAACTATCCATCATTACCGCTACTAAAAATTGCGCCGCTACGGTTGCCGACTGCTTGACCTCGGTCAGTCGACAGACGCATCCTGATATCGAACACATCATCATTGACGGCGCCTCCACCGACGACACGGTGGGGATCGTTCAAGGTTCAAAGTGCGAGCTTGAACGCCGTATGTCGCACAACGAAAGCCCATTATGCGCTTCACGAGTCACTAGAGTGGTGAGCGAACCCGACCAAGGCATCTACGATGCCATGAACAAGGGTGTCCTCCTCGCCACCGGCGACGTCATCGGCACCCTCAACTCCAACGATTGCTATGTAGACGCCGAGGTGCTGGCCAGGGTGGCGGCGGTCTTCGAGGACCCGGCGGTGATGAGTTGTTACGGGGATCTGGTATACGTGAAAGATACGGACGCGGGGCGCGGGGCGCTCACGCGGAAACCGGGAACCGAAGACCTGGAACCGGGGATTTGTGACCGGGAACCGAGAGGTGGAGAAAACAGTTCACCGTTTACTCTTCATCCGTCGCCATCGCTTCTTCCCGCTTCACCTCTTACTGTCGTGCGCTTCTGGAAGGCCGGAGAATTCAACCCTCGTAGCTTCTACTGGGGGTGGATGCCGCCTCACCCTACCTTTTTTGTCCGGCGCCGGATCTATGAGCAATATGGTATCTTCAACCTCAATCTCGGTACGTCCGCCGATTATGATCTGATGCTCCGTTTTTTGCTCAAACAGCGGATATCCTCCGTCTACATCCCCCACATACAGGTAGCCATGCGATTGGGTGGGGTCAGCAACGCGAGTGTCAAGAACCGCTTACAAGCCAACCTGATGGACCGTCAGGCATGGAAAGTGAACGGAATCACCCCTTATCCCTGGACACTCACCTTAAAACCTCTCCGCAAAATTACCCAGTGGATTGTGATGAGTGACGATCCGATTCGCCTAATCTCTTAGAGAGCATTTCATAGGATCATCCTCGCCCCACTCCATGAGCAGGGTGTAAAACAGCCCCAGCACCGTGGCGCCGATGAAGAGTCCGAGGATGCCGCCGATGGCGATCCCCCCCACAATCCCGAGAAAGACGATAATAAAAGGAAGATTGGCCCCCTTGCTGATGACTACCGGACGGATGTAGTTGTCAATGTTGCCGACGACCACCGACCATATCAGCATGAAAACGCCCCACCCGGTCTCTCCGGAATAGAAGAGCCAGCCCGCCGCGGGAAACATGATGAGTGCTGTCAGGCCAACGGGGATGAGCGCCAAGCCGCCGACGGCAAGACCGAGGAAGAGCCAGCCCGGAACGCCGGCAAGCCAGAGACCGAAGGTCGCCAGCGCCCCCTGGGCCAGCGCCGCCCCCAGGATGCCGTAGACCACCGAACTCATGGTGGCGGCGGCCAGGTGGAGGAGCCCGCGCCCTCGGTCGCCGCCGATCCGGAAGACGATTCGCTCCAGGCCGGCGGCGATGGGCCGTCCCTCCTTGAGGAAGAAAAAGAGGAGCATCATGCTAAGAAGGAGCATTGCCACGGTCATCCCGATGCCGGCGCCGGCGCTCAGAAGCAGGGAGCCGGCGCTCTTCAGGTACGGACCGACGGCGTCGGCCAGATTCGAGGAGTGCTCCGCCAAGGCGTTCCACTGTTCAGTCAGGCGTGTTCCGACAAACGGTATC
>Ga0194037_1003314_pt1 | contig 10042 bp, 14 predicted proteins | sample JunL306m_MetaG_FD_148653 | JGI IMG/M metagenome (GOLD analysis project Ga0194037, IMG submission 148653) | Anoxic zone freshwater microbial communities from boreal shield lake in IISD Experimental Lakes Area, Ontario, Canada - Jun2016-L304-6m | ecosystem: Environmental > Aquatic > Freshwater >...
GAATAGTACTCAACCAGTGGACGGGTTTGATCATCGTAGACTTGCAAGCGTTTGCGCACAGTCTCTTCTTTGTCGTCATCGCGCTGAATCAATGGGTCACCAGTGACATCGTCTTTACCCTCAACTTTTGGCGGGTTGAACTTAACGTGATAAGTACGACCAGATGCCGGATGAACACGTCGTCCGCTCATGCGATCGATGATGGCATCAAACGGTACATCAATTTCTAAAACGTAGTCAATCGGCACACCCGCATCTTTCATCGCTTGTGCTTGTGGAATAGTTCTGGGGAAGCCATCAAACAAATAACCCTTGCTGCAATCGGGTTGGGTTAAGCGATCCTTCACCAGGCCAATGATGATGTCGTCGGAAACTAAGCCGCCAGCATCCATAATCTTTTTGGCAGCAACGCCCAATTCAGTTCCCGCTTTCACAGCAGCGCGCAACATGTCGCCGGTAGAAATTTGTGGGATAGCAAATTTTTCGCAAATAAACTGAGCTTGTGTGCCTTTACCAGCACCGGGTGCACCGAGTAGGATCAACCGCATTTTTTTCCCCTTAGAAGAGCTGTCATTGTCCCGTATTTTGTCGGGATCCTTTGGGTCTATTGACTAGGATTATCCCCGAGATGGCCAAGGGGGCGTTTGATGCCTCAATACGCCTAAGAACGGCCTACCAAGCGTCTGATGCGCTCTAGGTCCTCTGGGGTGTCTACTCCAGCAGGAGGGGCCTCACTGGCCGTGTAAACCGCAATGCGATAACCATTCCAGAGGGCGCGGAGCTGTTCAAGTGCTTCTGCTTGCTCGGGGGGCGCTGGATCTAGTCGGGAGTAGGCCTGCAAAAAGTCAGCTCGGTAGGCGTAGATGCCCAAATGACGCAGATGCTCGACGGTTAACCCTGCGCGAGGATCTCTGAGGTAAGGAATTGGTGCTCTCGAAAAATACATCGCTTCCTGATCTCGATTGAGTACCACTTTGACTACATTCGGATTATTAATTTCAGCTTGATCCAGGATAGGTACTGCAACAGTCGAGATGGCGCAATCACCGTGAGCGGCCAAAGTCTGTGCAACTTGATTAATCAGCTCTGGTGGAATTAGGGGCTCATCACCTTGAACATTTACTACTAAAGCGTTGTTTGGTAGTTTAAGTAATTGGGCAACTTCAGCGATACGGTCTGTCCCCGTAGGATGATCTGTACTGGTGAGTAAGCATTCAATGCGATACTCATCACATACCGCTTGAATCTCAGGTGAGTCAGTAGCTACAACAACACTGTGAGCAAGAGATTGTTTGGCGCGCTCAGCAACGCGAATGACCATCGGTTTCCCACCAATATCTGCCAATGGTTTGCGTGGCAGACGGCTAGAGCCCAGTCTTGCGGGGATGACTACCAAAAAGTCGGGGGTATTGGGTGTAGTGCTCATGCAAGCAGTTGGCAAAAAAAGGATTTACAGAATTTCATCGGCACTCAGAGTGCGCGCTTCATCCACCAGCATGACGGGCACATCATCGCGAATGGGATAAGCCAGGCGGTCTGCCTTGCAAATCAGTTCATGCTGATTGACATCTAAATGCAAAGTACTTTTACATAAAGGGCAAACCAAAATATCGAGTAGACGTTTATCCATGATTTTCTATCGTGTTCAATTCGGTAAGTTTAGCTCTATAAGGTATAGCGATGCGGATCAGGTCTTTGCAGGATTGATTGCAGCCAATCTACAAGGCTATCGGGCAGCGTGAGCGACAGGGGCACCACCCAAATTCGCTCATCTTGAATGGCAGAGCATTTCACAGCATCTTTTTCAGTGATCAGGATGCATTGGGCATTCATCCCCGTAAAAAATTCGGGCGTATAAGTAGCGTGATCAGGAAGTGACAACCATTTACCCGCAATTCCCGCATTTTGGAGGCTATTGAAAAAACGCTGTGGATTTCCAATCGCTGCTACCGCAGTAATTTTATGAGGCAAAAATTGGTCTGCAATTTCGGCAAAGGTTTGGGTATTGGAGTGATTGTTCAGCTGATAAGGAGTGCCTAACTGGCCCACTAAAGTAAAAGCACGCCGGCCTTTAAAGTATTCATCAAGCAAGCCACTCTTTTTATCGCTTGTCTTTTCGGTAAAGAGCGTTGCATCTCGATCCCTGCTCGCAGGTTCGCGTAGTGGCCCAGCAGGTAATAAGAAACCATTACCTTCACCGCGCGCATCACGCACAACAAACTCGATATCGCGACCACCTTCACGTGCAGGCCAGCGGGCTAAGCCACTATGTTGTAAACCATCGTCACTAATGATGACATCCACATCGGGTGAATGCTTGAGTAATGCTGTGATGCTCTGTTGACGTTTTGGAAAAACCCAAATTGGAAATTGATTGTGAGTGCGCTGCGCAATGAGAACAGGTTCATCTCCGACTAATAGAGGATCAGAATCACTGCGAACTTGTATAGGGTCGAGCTGATCTGAAGATCCATACCCTCTGCTAATAATCCCCGGCTTCCATCCGAGTTGAGATAAGTGCTCAGCAAGCGCAATCACAATCGGCGTCTTGCCTGTGCCACCCACACGAATATTGCCAACGATGATGACAGGCACTGGCGCAGGATGACTATTGTTAAAGCCTAGATCTTGAATGAGTTTACGAATTCGTACGATGCCGCCATAAGCCCAAGACAAAGGCCAGAGTAATAAGCTGGTAGGGCCATGCCTTTCCCAAAACCGAGGTGCTTTACGAAATAATGAAGAGGACATGGGGCACTTACTTTTCTTATTTCTTAGTTTGGCTGCTAAACACAATATTGGAAAGATTGGCATCACGTGCAGCTTCAAGCGCACTCATGACCGCTTGGTGTGGGGCTTTGGCATCCGCATCAATATTGACTTGCATATTGCTAATACCATCTGTAGTAACCCCACCCTGATTAGTAAGCTGGATTAATGCGCTACTCAGTTGTGAACGATCGGTCACTTTACCGTTAACAGCAAAACGACCATCGCGACTGACGGCAATATGAATTTGCTTATTATCCGCTTGACTCTCAGTGCCATTCGCTGTCGGTAAGGTGATCGCTAACTCTTGATAGCGTGTGAAGGTGGTAGAGATCATGAGGAAGATCAACACAACCAACAAGACATCGATAAACGGAATCAGATTAATTTCTGGTTCTGCAGATTCTGTTTTGATGCCGAGAGAAAATGCGCTCTTGGAATGGGAGTGCATGCTAAGCCAACTCATTTGGTAGATTCTGTTGGGTATAGCTTTTTAAATAACTGACGCGTAAATTCTTCACACTCCCGTTGGCGTTGATTCGCAACTGCGCGCAAGCCTCTCCAAGCTGCAAGGGCAGGAATGGCAATCAATAAACCAAATGCGGTGTTGTAAAGCGCCACTGAAATCCCATGAGCTAGCTGTTGCGGACTACCAGCCCCATTGATTGCGCCCTGACTTCCAAAAATTTCAATCATCCCAACCACAGTCCCAAATAGACCCAGCAAAGGGGCAATCGTAGCGATAGTGGCCAAGATGCCTAAATAGCGGTCTAGCTTGAACCAGGTTGTCTGGGCTACTGCTTGGAGTTCTTCGAGCGCACCTTCAGCGCTGCTGCCATTCAGCTTTTCTCTCAAAACGCAGGCCAGCAGGGGGCTTGCGGGTGAGAGTTGGGCTAAATCATTGATTTGAGTATCCAATAAGCTTTTTTGATTTAGCAGTTGATTACAAAGACCAAAAGCAGTCTCTAAACTATCTTTGGGAAAGATGTTGATTTGACGCAGATACCAGCTGCGCTCTAGGACAATAGCCAAGCCAATAATGGAAATAAATAACAGAGGCCAAATAGGCCAGCCAGCGGATAGTAAGATTGAGTACATAAGCTCAGTACTTTAGCTGAATTACCAAGCCCTTTTCGGAAAGCTAGCCTGTGGATAACTCTGTGCAAAACTTTTTTACAATTGCCCTGTAAGTCCTTGATTGATGGTAAAAGGGCTAGGAATTGTCTTAAATAGCTTGTTCAAGGATGGAAAAATTTGCCATATAAATCAATGACTTATTTTTGTGTTGTTGGATTTATGAGACGTTTTGGGTCAGTAATTACTTACTTTTAGCTACTAGACCGAGAGCGAATATGCTTCTGTGGATATTTATCGCCGTCTAAACCAGATGGCCCTGTGGAAAAAGAGAAAAAATGTCGGAAATATCAAGGGAAATACTCAGTGTTGGCGATCTAAACCGCGCCATTGCTGCCTCTTTAGAGGCCCGCTTCGACACCGTTTGGGTTAGCGGGGAGATTTCTAACTTCAAGGCATATGACAGCGGGCATTGGTATTTCTCGCTGAAAGATGAAGAAGGCCAGATCCGCTGTGTGATGTTCCGCGGCCGCAATGGTCAAGTTGGCTTTATGCCGCAGTCCGGCGACTTGGTTGAAGTGAGTGCGAGTTTGGGTATGTATGTACCGAGAGGGGATATTCAGCTCACCATTCAAACTTTGCGACGCGCTGGCATGGGTGGTTTGTATGAGGCTTTTCTCAAGCTCAAGGCGAAGCTCGCAAAAGAAGGTTTGTTTGATGAAGAGCGTAAGCGTGAGATCCCATTTCATCCACGATCAATTGGCATCATCACTTCACCACAAGCAGCAGCATTAAAAGATGTCTTGAGTACTTTGGCTAGACGCGCACCACATATCCCCATTGTGATTTATCCCACCTTAGTACAAGGACCGGATGCGCCTTCGGGAATTATTGCTGCACTCAAAGCTGCTGAAAAAGAAAATGCAGTCGATGTCATTTTGCTGGTGCGTGGCGGCGGTAGTATCGAAGACCTTTGGGCGTTCAATGATGAGCAGTTAGCTTATGCCATTGCGCAATCACCCATTCCGGTGGTCAGTGGTGTGGGTCACGAAACGGATTTCACAATTGCCGATTTTGTTGCAGACTTAAGGGCACCTACACCTACTGGAGCCGCTGAGCTGGCTGCACCACGTAAAGACCAGATGCTTCAGGAGTTGGAGGCGATCAAGCAGGCGCTTCTGCAACGAGTCATTCAACGGGTAGAGCGTGAAGCGCAAACACTAGATCAATTGGCCTTGCGCTTAAGTCACGCATTACCTAATCCAGATCGCATGCGTGAGCAAATCACTAGCTGGCAACAGCGCTTAAATCAAGCTTGGTTAGTACGCATGGAAAATTGGAAACGCAATCAATCGCATTATCAGTTGCAATTAGAAATGCTCAATCCCCAGAGAACCTTAGAGCGTGGCTATGCAGTCATTCTGAGTAAACAAGAAAACGAATTACACGCAGTACGCAAACCGAATGAGTTAAATACCGAGAATGTATTTCAGGTGCGACTTGCTGAAGGTCAGGCTGAGGTGCAGTTCTCAGACGTAAATTCAAAGTAATTCATTTGTAGTAGGTTGGTCTAAATTAGGGGCAAAACCCACTGTTGACAAAGCGTACGCTTTTGCGTACCATAGAGGCTGGAGAATAACTATGACCACATTGACAGCAAGCGAAGCTAGAGCAGGACTCTATCGCCTGATAGATCAGGCTGCCGAGTCTCATAAGCCAGTGATCATTTCTGGCAAACGGGCTAATGCAGTATTGATATCCGAAGAGGATTGGAGCGCCATTCAGGAGACACTGTATTTGCTAGCGATTCCAGGTATGCGAGAGTCTATCAAGGATGCCAGGGCAGAGCCTCTTGAAAAAAGTAAGAGGACACTAAAGTGGTGACTTGGAATCTGTTGTACTCCAAGTACGCTTTAAAGGATGCCAAAAAATTATCAGCTGCCGGATTAAAAGAAAAGACACAGGTATTGCTGGAAATTTTACAGAAAGATCCTTTTCAAAATCCTCCGCCCTATGAAAAACTAGTTGGCGATCTAAAGGGAGCCTATTCTCGGCGGATTAATATTCAGCATCGCTTAGTGTATGAAGTATTTCGCAAAGAAAAATGTGTTCGCATATTAAGAATGTGGACGCATTACGACTGAGCTATTTTTAGAAGATATTGGGTTCAATCTCTAAGCTCACCCCAAACTCTTTACGCACTTTGTCCTGAATGCACTTGGCAAGCCCCAGAATATCTTGCGCGGTGCCTTTGCCATGATTCACTAGGACGAGGGCTTGGTTTTCATACACACCCACTTCTCCCATGCGCTGACCTTTAAAGCCGCATTGATCAATCAGCCATCCAGCGGCTAGCTTGCGCTTGCCGGGGGAATCTGGATAAGAAACTAAGCCGGCATGCTTCTGAAGCAATGTTTCGTATTGTTCATTTGGGATGACTGGGTTCTGAAAAAAGCTACCAGCGTTACCAATGACTTTAGGGTCAGGTAATTTATGAGTACGAATTTTGCACACGGCCAGAAAGATCTCTTCGGCGCTCGGATGAGGATTGTTAGCAAACTGCTTGGCTAAGTCTGCGTAATGAATGCGAGCTTCCCAATTCTTGGGGATTCTAAAAACGACCTTTGTCACAATAAATCGGTGAGGATTTTGTTTGAAGTAGCTATCGCGATAGGCAAACTGGCAAGCCGCTGTTGGAAGGGTGACAAAGGCATGGGTCTTGGCATCAAACGCTTCGATGCTCTCAATGTAGTCAGCGATTTCAACGCCATAAGCACCAATATTCTGAATCGGTGCTGCGCCAACAGTGCCCGGTATGAGGGCTAAATTTTCTAAGCCAGGTAAATTATTTTCTAAGGTCCAAGCGACAAATTCATGCCAGTTCACTCCAGCGCCTACTGCAATCAAAGTGTGAGTCTGGTCGGAGGAGAGGATTTCTTGCCCTGTAATATTGATAAGCAAGGTTGCCCCCGGTAAAACTGAGGGCAAAATAACATTACTGCCACCACCCAATACACGCCAAGCTAGATTCTTTTCGGCAATGTTGCCCATGACCCCGGGAACTTGATCGGCAGCAGTAATGTCGTATGCGAAATCAGCTACAGCATCTAGGCCAAAGGTATTGCGATCCTTTAGACTTAAATTGGGTGTCAATTTTGCTGGGATGGGTGCCTTTTGCGGGGAGTTCATGCCACAATCTTATTCGTAAATGGGTTTTTGACAGTCTTTCTGTAAGAATGGCCTGAAAATACCGCATTCATTAGCTGGTGTATTAAAAAACAGACGATGATCAGAATATAAATAAGGAGTAAATATGCCCACATTTGACGTAGTATGCGAGCCCGATATGGTTGAGCTTAAAAATGCCATTGAACAATCCAATAAAGAGATTAGCAACCGCTTTGACTTTAAGGGTTCAGACAGTCGTGTAGAGCAAAAAGATGAGGCACTCATTTTATTTGGCGATGATGACTTTAAATTAGGTCAAGTACGCGATGTGTTGATTAGCAAGATGGCTAAGCGTAATGTGGATGTGCGTTATCTGAAAGATGACAAAACAGAAACGATCGGTAGCGATAAGCGTAAACAAACCATGAAGATTCAGAAAGGAATTACCTCTGATCTTTCCAAAAAAGTGGTGCGCATTATTAAAGATAGCAAAATCAAAGTGCAGGCCAGTATTCAGGGTGATGCCGTGCGCGTGACCGGGGCTAAGCGCGATGATCTACAAGAAGTAATGACGCTATTGCGCAAGGAAGTCACCGAAGCTCCATTGGGCTTTAATAATTTCCGTGACTAATGAGTGGGAGAGAAAGGGCATCTAATGAAAAAGCCTATCAAAGCGATACCAAAGTTTAAGAGTGAAATGCAGGAACGTTCTTTTTGGGAAAATCATGATGCTTCTGATTACTTTGACCTATCAAAAGCAAAAGTTGTGGCTATGTCAAACCTTAATCTTACAAAGTAAATCAAGGAATAACTCTTTCCTTAATTTCAATTATGGCTGCCACTATTGATGCTGGACCTAAAATTGGTGAAGCAAGCCAAGAGGCCATTGAACGCTTCTGTGATGCTTGCTGGCTAGAAGATGGGCTGGCACAAAATAGCCTTGCAGCCTACCGCAGAGATTTATTGCTCCTTGCCCAATGGCTCTATCAGAACTCCGGTGCTGATCTCTATGGCGTGACGGAAAAAGATCTCACAGCTTACATTGCGTTTCGTCGTGCAGATAAAGCCACTACTGCTAATCGCCGTTTGACAGTCTTCAAACGGTTCTATCGTCATGCACTGCGCATCAATTTAGTAAAAAATGATCCTTGTATTGGTTTACGTGCAGCTAAGCAAGCATTGAGATTCCCAAAGACATTGAGTGAAGATCAAGTTACGACTTTACTCAATGCTCCTAATATTGATACCCCTTTGGGTCTGCGGGACCGCACGATGCTGGAACTCATGTATGCCAGTGGTCTGCGTGTTTCAGAAATTGTTTCTTTAAAAACGGTAGCCCTAGGTTTAAATGAAGGGGTAGTGCGGGTAGTGAACGGTAAGGGCGGCAAAGAACGCTTAGTGCCATTTGGTGGTGAAGCGGGACAATGGTTAAGAAGATATTTGGCTGAAGCTCGCACCCCATTGCTAGAGGGCAATACAACCGATGCGGTGTTCGTTGGTCGTCATACGGGTACCGGGCTTACTCGGCAGGCATTTTGGTCTTTAATTAAGCGCTATGCCACGCTTGCCAATATTCCTGTAGCCTTATCCCCGCATACCTTGCGACATGCCTTTGCCACCCATTTACTCAATCATGGTGCTGATTTGAGAGTGGTGCAACTGCTTTTAGGTCATGCGGATATTTCTACTACGCAGATTTATACCCATGTGGCAAGAGAGCGCCTGAAATCGATTCATCAGCAGCACCATCCCCGTGGCTCATGAAAACTCAATAAGTGTTTAAGATAGCGTTATGACTTTCACCCTCGACCTTTTACTGATTCCGCTTGCCTATTTAATTGGGTCTATCTCTTTTGCGGTAGTGGTTAGTAAATGCATGCGCTTGCCCGATCCCCATACCTATGGCTCTGGTAATCCAGGGGCGACCAATGTATTGCGTACTGGTAATAAATTGGCGGCTGTCTTGACCTTAATTGGTGATGCGCTGAAGGGATATTTTGCAGTGATGTTGGCACGTGTCATGTTGGGTGACCAATCATTAACTTCCACCATGGGTTCTTGGATTTTATGCGGCGTAGTCCTGGCCGTATTTTTAGGACATTTATTTCCGGTGTTTCATGGATTCAAAGGTGGCAAAGGCGTTGCTACTGCCTGCGGAATATTGTTTGGCGTGAATGTCATTTTAGGCGCGGCTACATTAGCTACCTGGATCATCGTTGCCACGTTTATGCGTTACTCCTCCTTGGCTGCATTAGCAGCAGCAATCTTTGGTCCGATCTATTTTGTTTTCTTGTTTGGCTTTCAGCCGATGGGGATTGCCTTACTGATTGTTTGCCTTTTACTCATTTGGCGCCACCGCAGTAATATTTGCAATTTGATGAATGGCACCGAAAGTCGTATCGGTTCTAAAAAGTCTACGTAGTAACCCACCTCTTTATAAAGTAACTGATTATGACCATTGCTTATGCATGCCTTCTCTTTATGGGGCTATTTCCGTATGTGGCTGCCGGGATTGCTAAAAAAGGATTTGAGGGTTATGACAACGCCATGCCAAGACAATGGCTATCAAAACAAACAGGTTTTAGAGCAAGAGCTAATGCTGCACAAGCCAACTTATTTGAATCTCTCCCGCTTTTCTTTGCGGCAGTCATCATCGCCCACATCGCTAATGCCCCACAAGCCAGGATCGATTTACTAGCCTTGGGATTTGTAGCTGCGCGCGTTGCTTATTTAATTTGCTATGTTGCTAATTGGCCAACAGCGAGATCGATCGTCTGGTTACTTGGCTTAATTTGTGTAGTAAGCCTCTTTTTCCAGATTTAATGCAGTAAGTATTTACCAACAATAAAATATAAAAATTACTCGAGACAATACATGCCGACCAAAAAATTACCTTTGAAGAAAACGCCCACCAAAAAAGTGGCTACTAAAGTAGTCAGCAAAACAGCAGTTAAGACACCAACTAAAAAAGTAAGCAAAAAAGAGGATGCTGGTTTACCTTTATCCGTAGTGATTCGGAGACGTATTGAAG
>Ga0194037_1003315_pt1 | contig 10039 bp, 7 predicted proteins | sample JunL306m_MetaG_FD_148653 | JGI IMG/M metagenome (GOLD analysis project Ga0194037, IMG submission 148653) | Anoxic zone freshwater microbial communities from boreal shield lake in IISD Experimental Lakes Area, Ontario, Canada - Jun2016-L304-6m | ecosystem: Environmental > Aquatic > Freshwater >...
CGCGGAGGTGGCGGATTTCTTTGGACATTGTTTGTCTTGGTCGACGCAACGATATTGACGTCCGCCCCTCCGCACCAAATTATTCCTTAGCAGTTGCAATCCCCCGAGTTCTGCCGCTGCGGTATCGAAAGAATTGGTGAACTCATTATCAACTCGCCCAACGATGAAGGCATCGCAGCCTACTTCGACGGCTGCGAATACCTGAAGGTGGCCGAAGGCACATTCCCAGGAGCGGTAAGCTTTAAGGAGGCCGGCGTCGAACGAATTGGTAAGCTTATCACCGCGCCAGACTTGGTGGGCAACGCCGCCTATTTCACCAAATGCGAGAACTTGAAAGTGGCCGAAGGCACTTTCCCAGGAGCGGTGAGATTTTGCTGCTCCGGCATCGAAAAAATTGGCGAACTCGTCATCAACTCGCCCGATGAAGACGGCATCGCCGCCTGCTTTTGCAGATGCAACGCCCTCAACATAGCCGAAGGCACGTTTCCCGGGACGGTGAGCTTCAATGAATCAGGCATCACAAAGATTGGAGAGCTAAACATCACCGCTCCCAGCGAGGGTGGCATGAAAGCCGAATTCTTGGGCTGCACGTTACTGGAGAGGGCGCCCGTAGCTTTATTAGAAGATACGTCGTTTCTCTTCGACGCTGAATTCCGGATCCGGGCCGGCGAGATGCAGGCCATCCGAAAGTCAGCATGCAACGCCCTGCAAATCCAGCCCGATTTGGAAATCTGATCGAACCCGTTGGGGAAATTTTTCCTCCACTATGTAGCCATCGTGCAGCACGGCATCAGCCCATCGTCAGGCGGTCATCGCCATGATCGCCGCCCTCGCCGGCCACGCCGACGATCTGCTCGGAAAAATCATTGATGGATCGGGCAGCCAGCTTGTTAATATTTCTGGTCTGTGAGTATTCCAGCGTAACGGATGCGATTGGATTCAACCAACTCGGCAAGGTCTGACTGAGCGACATCACCGCCGAACATTCTCACCGACTTGCCATGTGGTCCCGACGGCATCGGAGATGGCATGGTCCTTTATGACGATCATGTGTAATACAACCGCCGATTTCGTTGGGTTTCAGGACCGACCGGGACAAACCGTACGCATCCAACCGGCCAATGCATCGGCGACATTCTCCCGGGAGATAAACTCTTGTTCAAGTCGACCTTTCTCACACGTCAGTAGATGGAGGTACAGGGTCTTCTCGCAAGTCGTGAGCGGCGCAGGAGGACTTGGATGAGCGATGACTGACTCGGCGACGGCGTGAGTACCGGCGTATGAATTGAAGTCACTCCTATTCATTAGAAGTGCGGTTATTTCAGGAATCATCAAGCGGGCACTGGCGAGCAGGGTAAGGCCCCATGTATCAATGTCGCCCCAGTAGGCGACCCGTGCGTTCTGGACCCAGGTGGCGGCAAGCCAGCGGAGATTGTTACCTGCGCCCAGAATGGCGATGGTGCCCGGTTGCGAGCGAGGCAACAGATGGAGACAGCGTTCGTTTTCGACGACGAGAAGGTGACGAACTGAGAGATCGACAGCGAGTAATTCGGAGCTTCGAACACGCATTTCAGAAAACGGCAGCAAGTCCCCGTCGAGATCAGCAACAAGGAGCCAATGATCAAGTTCCTGCCAGGCGTCTAGGAACGTTTCGAGTCCTTGTCTACTGGCTTCGCCGTCGAAGCGCAGATCAAGCAACCGGACGATGAGACCACGATGGCGCTCGAAAAACTTGCTGTCGATGCCTGCAAGCGACAGGGCACGAAGTGGAGCTCCATGTGCGCAGCCGGGTTGAAGCAGCGAAACCAGTTCAGCGGATTTGAGTATTTCCGCGATCGGTTTATCGCTCCACAACGAACGCTGTCTGATGAAAAGAAGATGGAAAAGTGGATCGCTTGAAGCAATGAGGCGGGATAATGCGGAAAACTCCGCAGCCACGAGACGGTCTGAGGCAGCCTCAATCCATTCATTTGCGTTGGAAATTTCCCAAAAACAGGGAATCTCGATTGCCTCGCCAGTAGCGCGGTATGAGGCCGGTTCCCAGATGACTTGACCTGATCTGACGGCCCGCCATGTGCGAATATGGGTGGCGATAGCCTGCCAATCTTCGGCGACCATTCCGGCGGTTGGACGAACGATGGAAAGTCGTATTGGCCAGTCAGCCTCACCGATCAGCCGTGCTTCACGAATGTCGGCATTCTGCCATTGACGGGACAATTTGTGGGCGAGTTCCGCGGGTGACTTCATCGGATGGCGGGTGGAGTTCTTTCGTAAGCCTCGATCTGTTGCCAAGACAGAGAAGTAAGGGTAGCGCGTTTGTCCTTGTTGTGAACGAGGATGGCGGAGCGCGTGTGGACTTTTAGCAGGGTGATCTCTTTGTTGGGAGTTACGAAAAGCGGATGCAGACCAAAATGGCGAAGTGCATCAATGATGCGTGAAGCCGCAGCAGGCGAGCTTTTAGAAAAGGCCTCGTCGAGCACGATTGTGGCATAACGGGGCCGCGGGGCACCTACCGGGCACAATGCGTAACTGAGGGATGCGGTGAGAATGTAGCTGGCCATCATTTCCTTCTCTCCACCGCTGCCCGTCTGCGAGCCGGTGCGCCGACCCGATACCTGACCGGTTATTCTATCTGTTTCGACGACAAAAAACTGCAGACGGTGCCGTGGATCAAGCAATGCTTGGGAGGCGAGGGTACGGCGGTTTTCTGCGGCTTCGCGGATGATTCGGATAAGTTCGCCAAGTGCCCGATAATGAGCCTCGCCCTGATCGTCGTCTCCTCTCATTGCGACGACACGGAGTCGTTGATGTGCAGTAGTGAGCGAACGCAGCGATTCGTGAATAACCTTCACGGGTTCTAATTGAAGGAATTGGCCTTGACGAAAATCAACACGACTCAAAGTGGTGTTGAGTTCGGCGACACGTTCCTCAATAATCGAGACTTCGTTTTCGATGTGGGAAAGCAACTGAGTGACGCCTTGGCCAGAGGAGAGGTTGAGGTAATCGAGAAAGCGCTTCAGCTTTTCGGGTAGGGCCTCATTTACAAGAATCTTGAACCGCGCGAGATAGTCGGGCACGTCGCGAAGCTCTGTCCCCGTCTCAGAAAGCGCACCGGTATCCTCACGCTTTGCACTCTCCATGGCGCGGACCAGTCTTTGCTCGGTCGAGGACTGCTGTTCTTCAGATCGTCCTATCTTTGCATCAATCTCTTTCTGGGCTTCACGTTCCGCATCACCAAGCAGTCTGACGGTTTGCGATTCTAGAATGGGGAACGCTTTTGCTGCGAAAATGGCGTCTGCCTCGCTGAGACCACTGCCGCGGCGACCGAACGCATGCTGAAATTCATCCCGCGCGGTTTGTAGCGCTGTTTCGTGACCGCCAAGCGTTTGGTTTAACTTGTCGATGCGTTTGCGATGATTCTCGCGATCGACGTGCGCGGCATCGTATTTGGATTTTGCTTGGGCGGTTTTCGAATCCGGTTTGGTGAGAGCAGCAAGCCGTTCCCTCAAGTTCGTCAGCTCGCGTTCCGCGCGAGGCAGGTCAATCTCAGGGAATTCCAGTTTCTCGAGTTGAGCGATAATTGTAAGTTGCTGTTGCAAGGTGTCTTCCACGCGCCTTCGCTTCTTGGTCTCGATTTCCGAATGTTCAGCGGCTGATTGTATTTCGAGCAACTGTTTGGCGAGGGCCTGCAGCTGATGAGCATTGTTGAAACCAGTCATCCAACCTTCGCTGATCGGTCGCTGATCTTGTTTTTCAAAGCGTCCGTCGCGATCAGACATGGTGCCCTCGGCGGTCATACCATGGTCTGTATGTCTCAGCGCTTCGGAGGACCCGACGCAATGGCGGTCACGCTGGCTGAGTAGGTGTTTGACGTTTTCGCGCAATGGGTGGTCACGGTAGTTGAGCTTGCGGGTAAAGCCATCGTCGAAAAATCGTGCGGGTGGTGGCGAGGCGTCGGCACGCTGAAGCCGGACGTGGAGTCGATTATCCCGTCGGTTGACCCAGGAAAGAGCCTCGGCCAAGTGGCCGGCGGGCACAAGGATTCGCAAGCGTTCCGGGCCGATGGCGCGCTCGATGGCACCGCGCCAGTGACTTTCTTCAGGTTTGACCTCCACCAGTTCGGCAATGAATGGCAGTTCCCGGACGGCAAGACCGAGATGCGCGGCGAGTGACTCGCGGAAGGTCTGATATGGAGTCGAAATATTAGATCCTGGCCGGGCTTTGACTTCTCGGATTTCGTTTTCCAGAGCTTCGGCCTTGGTTTTTTGTTCGCGTAGTTGAGCGGCTGTTTCCAACGTGGCATCGCGCGAATTTTCATATTTCTGCCCGATGATGACCTTTTTCCCAGGTAGGAGTGCGCGGTTCTTCTGAAAGGATCTTTCGTCCAGATCATCAGCCAATCCCAGCTGGCTGACAAAGTTGTGGTAGTCCGCGGCATTCCTGAGAATTCCATCGGCAAGTTTCTGTTTGGTGGAGATGGTTTCCGTCAATCCCTCGATAGCCGAACCTCCGACCTGTAGGTATTGCTCTTGTAGCGCATCGAGACGAATCTGGCAGTGGGCGGCTTCATTCTGCTCTGCCTCAAGCTCGCGTTGGGTCTCGTCCAGCACCGCGCTGACTTTTTCGACCTCTGTATGCCACAGGGTCGCGGCCACATCAGCAAACCAAGTGGGAAGCAGTGTCTTGAGATGCTGGTGCTGGGAAAGTTTGATCCTGGCTTTCTCCAGCGCCTCTTGTTGGGTTGCAACGGGCAGCAGCGAATCGCGCTGGCGGCGGGCGGTTTGGAGTTCAGTGTAAATTCCTTGAAGCGTATCAAATTCGGATGCGACCTCAATGGCGCGGTCGAACGCAGAGCGATCATCGAGCACCAGCTCACGGAAAATCTGGTCGATACTGTTGAGCTGTTTGAGGCCGGCGGCGCGATTGAGCAACGAAAAGGCATTTTCACCGACTTCAAAGAAACTCCGCAATTGGGCACTGTATTCCTTTTTGCTCGTATAGGTGCGGAGGCCAACCATTTCACGAACAAACCGGGTGATCGCCAACTTGCCGCCCTCGTGGTGCAGGCGCAGAAGTTCATCAAGCGGTTGGTCGATGTCTTTGGCGAAAAACCAGATCTTTTTGAGATCGTCGGCGGCGTTGCTTCCGCCATCGACCCACATAATCGAACCGAGGGTGACCTGCTCTCCGCCGCCAAAGTAATTGGCGGCAATGCCGGTCGTGGTCCTCCCAGGCCGGGCAACATGATCGTTTTCGCCCTTGGCACTTTCTGTTCCAGAGACTCCCCGAATGTATGAGATGAGATCGCGATCGCTCTCATGTCCACCTGTAGAGGCCAGGTTGTATTTGGGCAACGGGGCGAGCAACGTCATCAGAGCGTCGACGAGTGTGGTCTTGCCGCTGCCGGTGGGGCCAATGATAGCCGAGCCGTGTGGATCTATCTCGCAGCGGTGCTTCCCTTGAAAAGGCCCCCAATTGAATACTTCCAGGCTGGTCAGTAGAAATGAAGGTTCTTCAGCCACTATCTGACTTTCCAGCCCCTCTTGCTGCAAGATGGTATCGTCGGTCATGGGGTGGAAGCTGGTTTATCGGCCAGGTGGCGAAAGTGGGCCAACAAGGTGGTGAGGGTTTCCGGATTGGCAAGGTGGGCGATGAGCGGGCGGATCGTGATGTCCCGGTTTTTGTCGGGCTCGGAGACAATGCCATGTGGTTTGAGTTGATCGAGCAAAGTGAGTAGGCGCTGCTCATTCTTCGCATCGCTGCCGGTATCACCGAGAAAACCTCCAAGTTCGGCAAGCAGGTCTTCCACGGGCACCTTGATCTCACTGACGCCAATGCCGGTCTCCTGCTCTTGAATCACATAAAATTGTCGCAAAATCGCGACAAGGAGAGATTGCTCGATAGTCAGACGCTGGCGACGAACGAGTGGGTGTCCCCACTCTTCATCTGGACTTGCCGAGGCCGATTCGGCGACGCACAGAATCGCGAGACCGCGGAGTTCGTCAAGTCTCAGGGCGAGATCGAGGGGTTCGAGTGCGGCGTTGATTTCGTTACGCAATCGCATGGCGGTTGCGAAGACGTTGGGCTTGCGGTCGCTGCCAATGAAGCCGCACTTCAGAAGCTCCTGCACCACTTCCTTCAGATCAAGGCGTGTCGCAGTCGCAGGGTCGGGAGATATTGCCTGTGTTTCCATCATCCCAAAGTTTCAGGTTGAATTTGTTCCAAAGATAGGGCGTCGAGAAAAACACGAGGCGCCGTGAATCGCGTCCATTTGCCCGACCGGTCATCCAGATCTATGGATTCGCGCTGTTCATTGAAAGGCACTTCCGCCTCGCGCGCTATCGCAAGCCAGTAGCCAAGGGTCTCCAGATCATGGGTGGGCGGCAGGGCATCAGCTAGCTCGCCGATACTGCAACTGCGGCCAATGCTGCGGAGGTAGCCCAGCGTGCTTTTGAAAAGCACCTGACGATCCAGCCCGTCGAATGCTTCCCAAAAGTCGTCCCCAAGATCTTCGAGATGGGCGCTGGATTCACTGAGATCCAGGTCGCCCGCTTCGTCCTGCGATTCTTCCTTGAAACGCAAACGTTGGATCAGCGGCAGCAGTGGAGCGGCGATGGCGATCGGTGGCAATGGGCCAAAGGCGCGGCGCACGCTCTGAGAGGACCAATCAATGTCGATAGCGGCTTCCAGAATATCATTCAGGAGCGCACCGACGCGGTGATGTTCATTGGCCAGTCCCGCCTTGATGAATCCCCGCACATCGCGTTCACCGCGTGCGCGAGCTTGAATGACTCGCTCCGATTCGCGGACGAGGCCTGGCACCAGCCATCGCAGTTCGGTGTTTTGTTTTCGATTGAGCGCTTCTGAAGCGGCCGCGTTGGCGAGAATGGTCTTCAACTGGGCTTTCATCTGATCCAATTCCACCGAACGACCGAGTTGCTCGTAGAAGCCGTCGAACACCTGTCCCTCGGTGGTTTTTAACAGGGCGTCGTGGCCGTCGAGCATGCTATCGAGGACGCTTCCGCGGTTTTGATCGCTGCGCACGATTTCCTGTCGCAACTGTCGATCCGCCTCGCGATAGGAATCCTCAACACGACGGAAATCGGCACGGAGACTGAGAGCGAGCTGATAGACCTCGCGAATTCCCTCTCGTGCGCGAGTGCCGGTGAGGACCTCGAATTCGCCACGCTCTACTTGCAAGAGTTCTGCTTCAAAGGCGGCGATTCGCTTCTTTAGATGCGCCGCCCGACTGGCGCGGGCAGGGTTGAGCTTCGCTTCGAGGTTCTCAATTTCCCGTTGGACGGTGGCAAGCCGGGAGGCGGTGGAGGTCATAACCTCGTCCTCGAGACTATCGACGAAATTGAAAGCCTTCTGCAATGAAGCCGTGGCGAGCAATTTCCCATCGCGCTCGACCACGAGGCCACGCTTCAACCATTCGCGCAGTTCCTTACGTCCGGTTTGGGCAAAATCGCTATCAGGCAGGTCAAATTCCCGGGAGTTGGCATGCTCGGAGAACATCTCGGCCAAGAGCTGGACAGCATTATCCCACGCAATCTCGCCTTGGTTTTCTTCAAACAACGGCTTGAGACAGCTGAGCACCAAGGGGGCACGTCGTGCTGCGAGAAGGTTCCAAGCGGAGTTCGTGGTCCGGGCGCGAATGTATTTTCTGCAAATTTCCCTGCTCACTTCTGGATTATCGTATGGGTTGATAAGAGCTTTGAAAACCTTAGAAATCCATCTGCTGTGTAGTTTTTTGCCAGTCCCCATCGTTCGGACCCGCTGAATTGTCTCAAATGGTCCGAAGTACCCGGTCGATTACCTGATCCGCAAAGCTCCCTGGCGTCTATCGAACGAGGCTGCTGTCGAGCCAAAGTTCGTTTCATTCCACCATCGGTGCCACAAACTCGTCCCGATCCGCCCCAAGCCCGGCTCACCAGGGTCCCACCTCTCTAACCCGCTCGGCCACCTGAAATCCAACCGAACCAGCCCAGCCGCTTCGCTCCCAGCAGGTCATCAGAGCTCAATCCCCCCGAAACCTGGCCCCATTTTCGCCCAGCGCTACTCCATTCAAACCGCCTTGCCCCAACAAAAAATCGTCCATGAGTCTGACCCGCGCACGAAATTCTACGCGTAGGCACGGGCCACCGGCGGCCTGAATGAGCGCCCTTCACCCATCCACCATGCCGTCGTAGGCCCAACAAGTCACCCCTTGTCGTGACTCGATCAGCCTTATCGCCTCCTTTGGGTGATCTGGATGCCCGACCCTCATGCCGTCCAGCTAGGCCGTCGTAGGGCCATAGTTCGTCTCCTTTCTAGCTCCGTCCTGATATCCGCGCCTCCTCATGCGACCAGAATGCCCGACCTTCATGCTGCCCCGCAGCCCGTTGCTGGTTTAAAAATTGTGCTGTTGGCGCGACCAGCCCCGGTTCTAATTGTCGCTGAACACCGGATCCTTGGCTGCCACAACGACTAAATAGACGCCCCGAATCCGGTCCGGCTACCCGGGTGGCGGTCCAAAGATCCAGCTCATCACCAGGTTGGTGCCAATATCCACGCCACCACCGGCACCAAGGAATCCGTCCCGATCCCTGCACGGCAAGCCTGTCGCTGATCCCAAAGTTCGTCCCGTCGCCAGGTTGGGACGGTGTCCACATCACCTCCGGCACCGTGGAGGGCCGCCCCGAATCTGGTCCGACGATCACGTTGCCAAGCCCAAACCTCCCCTCGTGCCGCGGAGATCGCTCCTGTCCGCCCCGCTGTTCTCCACTTCCAAATGATCCGCCACCTGCCTTCTCGGCCCCGTGATCATCCATTCTCCCCCGCCTTAGTTCACTTCATCTACAGTCAAACACACTCACGCGGTGGTCTGAATCCGCTTCCCAATGCTCCGCCATCTACTGTTCCGGTCACCGTGATCCTCCATTCTGCCCCCATGATGCTCGGTCAATCCGCGAGTAAAAACGTCCAACCGATCATGTGAGTCCGCCTCCCAAGGCCGCGCGATCCGCTGTGGCAATCCCCGGTTGCTCCCCCTAGCGATAGCTAAAACGGCAGACACACCACACAAATTACGTCCTCATCCCGCGAATTCATCCTCCCGATTTTCGCTCAAATCGTCGCATCTCCCGCTCAAGATTGAGGCGTGTGAGGCGCGATGAATGTCGGCATCATCCCCCAGACTCACTGCCTTTGATCGCCCATTGAAGTGGTCCCCCTGGCGGAGCCAGGGGCAAACAGATTTTAGCTATGGGTCGTGGGAGGCCGGGGAGCGTGGTTGTTTGTGTTGTTAGTGGCGTATTCCGCCCTCATCATTCCCCAATGACACCCGATTTCACGGCCCATTTTACTAAGTGAGGTACCCCGCCATGCTCCCCACGATCGTCAATCCCTACTGAGGCACCGCTCAATCCCCCCGCTTCCCACCCCGCGCTCCCTCTAGGTCGCGCCCTCCTCATGCTCCCCAAAGGAGCAAATACCTACCTCAACTAGGTAGCGAATCCAGGTCATAGAACGCAAAAACACCAGATAACAGAAGTAGGGAAATCCTACGCTTCCACGCCGGAAACGTAATAGTGTTTTCGGAAAATTCTCATCCACAAGGAGCCAAACGTAATAGTTTTGCCAAATTCACCCAATTTCAAACTCAAAATCAACCCAGTTAGACCTACTATTACGTTTCGCGTCTCGTAGCACGTCAATTCCATCCCCAGACTATTATGTCTAGCTGCTCGCAGCTCGAAACTATTACGTTTCGCGTCTCGTAGCCGGTCAATTCCGCCTCCGACTATTACGTTTCGCGTCTGGGAGATTCGCCAATTCCGACTCTTCTACCCATTTTCCCAGTGTCAATTTGAACACGATTACGTTTCCATACCGTAAATACCCAAAATCAAGCTTTGGACTATTACGTTTCACAGCCATCCCACAGGATGGCTTAACTGAGGCTGAAAAAATGGGCTGGTGCTGATCTGAAATCCCTGCCACTCGGTAGGGTGTTATGCACAAACAAGCACCAACCCGGGCCAATGTGGTCGTTCTC
>Ga0194037_1003316_pt1 | contig 10035 bp, 12 predicted proteins | sample JunL306m_MetaG_FD_148653 | JGI IMG/M metagenome (GOLD analysis project Ga0194037, IMG submission 148653) | Anoxic zone freshwater microbial communities from boreal shield lake in IISD Experimental Lakes Area, Ontario, Canada - Jun2016-L304-6m | ecosystem: Environmental > Aquatic > Freshwater >...
AAATACTCCTCCCTCTGGATGGTCCTTTATCCAATTATCAAAAGCTACAAATAAAAAACTATCCTCTATTCCCTCTGAAATAATTTTAGTTTTCTCTATAGGACCGTCTTTTAAAGATAGCCTCCTATTAGCTTTTATATCAATAGTGCTTAATCGCATTATAATACGGCTAATTTGCCCTCTGGTATTCCATTGGGGTACTTTATCCTAAATTCTTCTATATCGTCTAAAATGAGGGTTAAATTCTCATATAAGTCAAACACTAACTTTCTTCTTTCTGTATTGTAAGTGTTAAAAGTTTCAGAGCAAATAAACTCTTTAAATGTAACGTGTACTAACTCCCATTTCATTTCTGTAATTTTTCCATCTTCCCCATAAAAACGAAGTGTATTAACTAAATCGTTAAGGTCCTTTTGTAGTTCTGTTTTCATATTGGTTTGTTTTTAATATTACTAATGTTATTCTGTTTACTGTGTTTACTTAGTAAAGGCTATCTATTAAAGCCTCTCCGCTATTCTGTAATCTTCTCTCCTCGTTTAGAGTAGAGGTATAAATTTGAGTAGTAGCCGGGTTACTGTGTCTAAGAGTAAACTGAGCCATCTCTAAAGAGCCTCCAGCCCTAAGTATATTTACAGCCGTAGTATGTCTTAGCGAGTGAGCTGTAAAAGATTTGTCATTCAATCCTATAGCTTTTAATCCCTCTTTAGCTATGTAGCTAATAGTCCTGGTAGTTAGTCTATCTCCGTTACTGTTATTACTTGTAGAGGTAAATAAAGGCTCTGTATCTGTAGTCTTTCCTCTGGTAGCTAAATAATCTGCTATAGGTTGGTAGGTCTTATCTGTAAGCAAAACAAAATTGTCTTTCTCGTCTCTGCCTTTACCTTGAATTAATAGCACTCTCTGAGAGCCCTTTACCGTAATGTCTCCTATAGAGGCTCTAATTATTTCTATAGTTCTTAATCCTGTTCTAAGGAGTAGATTAATTATAGCAAAATCTCTACTTGCTTTATGCTGGTAGTAGTTTAATAAGTCTGTAGCTTGAGAGGGTAGTAGAGGCTGCTTTTTAAATTGCTGCTTTCTCTTAGGGCTCTTAATTCCCTTAGCTATATTAGGGTAGTATTTATTTGCCTCTGCCCATTCATAGAAACGTCTTACAGAGGTAACGTAAGAGCCTACAGTTAAAGAGCTCATTCCTGAGGCTAATAGCTCCTCTTTATATTCAATTAACTGAGGTCTGGCTATCTCTGAAAGTAAATAACCTTTTTTCTCTACCCATGTAAAATACTGCTTTAATGTTCTACGATAAAGGAGCTTAGAGCTTTGCTTTACGTCTTGAGAAAAAATAAAACTGTCTACTAAATCCTGTATTTTCTTAGGAGTTATAGCTACTATTTCGTTATTCTCTAAAACAATTAAATCGGTATTACTATTCATACATTTACTGTTTACTTATACAAATATAGTGTTTTTTATATTACCAATATTATTTTTATTACTGAGTAAACAGATAATTATTTTATCTAATTTACTCATGTATATATACAGATAGTGGGAAACTCCTTTTTTAGGTAGTGCAATTAGTGTAATTCTATACACGTGAACAGATACGGATATAATCGTAACTCTTTTTTCTATGTCGGAAAACTCCCTTTTTTATATGTAAGAGAATTACTTTTTTTATAGTGCCTAATTTGTACAATTATGGAGGTTTCTCTTATTGTAGGCTCGGGGTTTTATCGGCGTTTCTCACTGTTACCTCACGGTTTTTGTAAACTTTTGTAAACCCTCACGCGTATTATGATAGTAGAATAGGCAAATAACACTGTTTACTCTGGGGTGTTTTCTGAGGTTTCTCTGAGGTTTTGCTGGTAGTTTTATGGTAGTTTCTCAGGTTTTCAAATTATTATCTAATTATTTTACTGTCTGCCTGTATTAATGGAGTAACTCTTTTAGGGGTAGTATAGGACCTATATTTAGTATAAATCTGCTCCAGAGCGTAATAATAGCTAAAGCCTTGTGTAAGTAAGAAATAGGGGTAACTGTAGCCTACCTGGAGGACCTCCTTAAGAGGGGAAAACGTGGATTAATTAGGGGTAGTAGGCTCTATCTAAAATTCTGGTTTCGTTTCTATTTTCAGAGCTCTTATCTTAAGCGTCGGATGACGCTAAGATAAAAAAGTATATTCTATAGTCATATACGTATTATGTGCATAGGAGTAAAATTGCACTCAGGTACGTAGTTTCTCAACTTATAGCTACTACTCTTTTTTCTTCTTTAAGGGATAAAACGACTGTAAGGAGAGTTTTATCTAATTAAGACTCTTAAGAATCTTAAGAATATACGCCTTTTTGTCCTCCTTAAGTTATTGATAAACAGCATATTAAAAAACTGCTTTGCAACTTATAGCTACTAAGAATGCAACTTATAGCTACTAAAAGTGCAACTTATAGCTACTAAGAATGCAACTTATAGCTACTAAAAATTGCACTCAGGTACATAGTTTCTCTACTCAGAAAGAGCCTTATGATTAGTTAGCTCTCCTGGTCTGGGGTAATAACTTTCATTTAAGTATAGTATATCTGTAGCTCCGTTATCCTCTACCTTAACTAAATAACCTAATTCTATAGCTATAGAGTAGGCTTCCTTTATAATCTTAAGAGCCTTAGCCCTATTCCTTATATACATGCTTTTAGGCATCTTTAAGGCTATAGCTATATCTTCCCAGCTCTTACTTAATTGGAAAGGTTTAGAGTTCCCCTTAGGTGCTTTAGCGTTCTTTCTTCTTATCTGCTCATACTGTAACCTTAGCCAAAATAGAAACTCGTAGGTATAACTTGAGGCTCTCTTTCCTGTTATTTGCTTTACCTCATCTCTCCAATTAGTAGGGATTAATAGAAAGTAATTACCTCCGTAGCTCTTATTTACCTGGTCTAAAACGACGGCTGAGGGGTGTATTTCATAATACTTTAAATCGTTTCCGCCATCTTCTTTTACATACTTAATCCTAAATAGAGTGCCTACCTCCATTACTTCCTCCTTTATATAATCTCCGTTCTTATCCTTTACCGGCTTTCCTTTCTCTTGCTTTAATCTTACCCAATAAAAACAGAATTGGTTTGAGCCTAAGAAATTAATAGCGTTTATTACGTCTACTTTGTCTCCTTGTCTCTGCTTGTCTAAATCATACCCGGATAGGCTTATTATATCCGCCTGAGTTAATCTTACTAAAGGGATATTATCTATATTACTATAGGCTTTATCTACTTTATTAATAGGCTTTATATTCTTATCATAGGTCCTCTTATCTATTAATTCATGCCCTAAATACTTAGTATCGCTAAAGGCTTTCATTATACCCTCAAATACTCTTATTTGGCTCTGGTTTAAAACTACTCCGTAACTATCTGGTCTTTGTATTTTATCTTCTACTGTAGCCCTTTCAAACTCCTCTAATGTTCTTTCTGAAAATAACGTTATTTGTTTGTTATCCCCGAAGAATTGGGAAACTGCATTAATACCTAACTGAGTGTATTTACTGCCTTTCTTAGCTTCTGCCTTTTTTAATTTCTTCTCTAATTTCTTTTCTCTATCCTTTATCTCCTTTAATATCTTTAATCCCTTTTCCTCTCGTTTCTCTAACTCCTCCTCTCGCTTCTCTAACTGTTTTAGAGCGTCTATTTCTTTTTCGTGTATTCCTATTAATACCTGGTTTACGTCTGTTTTGTCGTGCCTGTATTTTAATAAGCTATCCTTTACAAAATCGCTGTTTAATATCTTCTTTATCCTATTTATATCTACCGGCTTTGCATCCTTATTTATATCTGTAGTAGGCTTCTCCTCTAAGTAAACAGCATAACCTACCTCCTCAGAAATATCAATCCTTAAAGAGTATCTATTTAATTCATGTAAAAGAAATTTTATTAAATATTGTATATCCTTATTAGCTACTTTTCTACCGCTTAAATCTTCAAACTTTAGATTATGGTAGAGTATAGTTACAAGTATGCTCCCTGTCCTTAAAGCTCCTTCTATAGCGTCTCCCATTAACGCAGCCTTTACAGTTCTTGCAGTCATATAATAATAATATTCTTCTTCTTCGTTACTCATGCTTTTTGATATTGTTTTATTATGCCTTCTATTTGTAATCTTGCCTCCTCTGGTAAACTATTTACTGTTACCTCGTCTATCCTGGTATTGTTTATCTGTAGATAGTTGTTTTGCTGTTTAATCATAGTAGTAGGAGTATCTGGAGCTCCTCCTGTATAATCTAAGAAAACCTTAAGAGCCTTTACGTTTCTGTCCTCTAATCCTATAGTATATAGACTACTTAATACGCTCGTTCTAAGTAGCTTTAATTGGTTAAACTCCTCAGTATAGTAATCCGCTCCTGTTCCCTCTTTTATATGCTTGTGTATAGTTGTTCTACTTAGTCCTGTTACGCTCTCTATTTCGTTATTAGAGGGTAATCTGTTATAGTCTAATATATGCTTCCTTATAGCTCTCTCTATCTTCTCCTTATTAATCTGCCATCTCATTCTCCTATAGTGGGGGATAATGTCGGGAAAGTCTTTCTCTGGGTATATCTGCTCATACCAATAATGTAAACAGTTAAATCTAAACTCTAATTGATTCTTCTCAGGGCTTCCTATTTGTAGAGACTCAGTAATTAAAGCCTGTATATATGGAGCATAGCTTTTAAACTCCTCATTTGTACTACTCTCCTTAAAGGCTTTAAAGTCCTCTCTGGTCCGTAATTCTGTAAACTTTTGTAAACTCTGTTTACTTGTATTACTCTGTTTACTCATTATTAAGAGCTTTATTAGGACCGAAGTCTATAGAGGGCTGTTCCCATGTAAACTCTTTCATGCTCCAATTAAGGTTGGGTATATCCCAATTAAGGTTGGAGAGCTCCCAATTAATAGATAACTGCTCCCATTTTAAGGGCTGCTCTTTAGTTTGTTTGGTAACTGTCATAGCTTAACTGTTTTCTACTTCTGTAATGTAATGTTTATGGAAGTAGGCTATTAATTAGCCTGTAAAAACTCTCTGAGGTTATTCTCTGTTATGAGAATAGGTCTCCCTATCCTTTGGCTCTTAATTTTACCTTGTTTAATCCATGCTCTTATTGTTTGGGGAGTAACATTTAAAGACTGAGCTGCCTCAGGTATAGTATAAAATTTAATCCCCTCTATTAATGTAGGCATTGCTTTTATTTTATTGGTTTAATAGCTCCGTTCTTTTTCTCGTACTTCTCTACATATTCCTCCAGAGCTGAGTTAATTATTACTTTAATTAGTTTCCGCTCCCAATACGCTACAGCCTTTAGCTTTTCTAATAATGCCTCGTTTACTATAAACGTCGCCCTGGTCTCATTCTCTTTCGTTCCCTCCTGGGAGCTCTTAGTTATCTCTTTAAACTGTGTAGTAGGTCTACCTCTCTTAGGAGAGCTACTAATAACTTTCTCCGCTAATTCGTCTACAGTTCCCTCGTATCTATTCCTCTTAGTCTTTCCCTGAGGCTCTTGTATTTCTTCCTCAAATCTCTGTCTCGTTGGTTTGGTTGGCTGCTCTCCTAATAAAGAGTCTAATCCTCCTATAAAGTTCTTCTTACTCATAATAACAAATTTACTGTTTATTTATATTACTCTGTTTATTGTGTTTACTTATCTTTTTAATATTTCTTTAGATAGCTCTAAGTAATCCTCTGCTCCATAACTCTTAGGCTGGTATCTATAAATATCTAATCCTTGAGAGGGAGCTTCTGCCAATGCTACGTTATCTCTGACCTTAGTATTAAATACTACTCCTTTAAAGTGCTTCTTAATAGTCTCTAATACGTCTCTGTTTAATACCTTCCTATTATCATACTGAGTAATAATTACTCCTCCTATTTTAAGGTCCTTATTAAGTCTCTTTTTAATCTTCTCTATAACCTCCATTAATTTACTTAATCCCTGGAGAGCTAAATACTGAGCCTGGAGAGGTATGTAAACTTCGTCTGAGGCTGTGAAAGAGTTTATAGTAAGTAATCCTAAAGACGGAGGAGAGTCTATTAGTATATAATCGTATGAGGACCTAAGAGGCTCTATTAATTCTCTTAGTATATATTCTCTACCGGCTTCTCCAGATAGCTCTATCTCTGCTCCTGACAAGTCTAATGTAGAGGGTATAACGTCGAGCCCTTTAATAACGTTTATAGGCTGTAGCTTATAGTCTCCTCGTATAGCTCCGTATATGTTCGTAGGTTGGTCTATTAGTGCTAAACTCTGGCTAAGGTTTGCCTGAGCGTCTAAATCAATTAGTAATACCTTTTTACCTAACTTAACTAATCCAGCTCCTATATTAATCGTAGAGGTAGTCTTTCCTACTCCTCCCTTATGATTACTTATACTTATTACTTTACTCATATTTTTTAAGTTCTTTTTCTAAAATTTCTTGAAACTGTTTTTCTAATCTTGCTATAAAGTCCTGGTCTGCTTCCAGGTCTAAAATCTTAGATATTTTAACCTCTCTATCTATCATAGTTAAAATACTTTGCTTTAGCAGTTCTGAGTTAGTCATAGTATCTCTATTTAAAATAATCTATGTTATTAGGTTTGCTATTTTTTATCTTTCCTGTGTTTCCGGCAAAATCTAATAGCTCCTCTCCTCCTACCTTACCGTCTCTATTTTTTAATATAGTAGCGTATATAGTAGGGGTATTATTCCCTTTATTATCTAACTCTGAGACTTCTTTAGGCTCTGCTATAGCTTTTAAAGAGTTATTCCAAAAGCCTACTATTAAGTTTGCTATCCTTTCAATATCTCCAGCCTCTCCTATTTTAGTAGCGTGTAGTTTGTTTTGGTTTACTACCTCTCTATTAAATTGAGCTCCTAATATTATTGGTAGCCCTGTCTCTATAGCTATGTCTTTAAGAGCTATACATATTTCTTTTATCTCCTCCTGTCTTGAGTAGGTCTTATACTTGCCCTCTGGTAGGTTTAATAATTGTATGTAGTCTATAAATATTGCTCCTACGTTGGTATGTTTATATAGGTATCTAATAGCCTCTATTAGCGTGTCTGAATCATAAGAGGAGTAATGTATATTTAACCTCCTGTTATCTATTAGCTGCTTAAAAAATAACTCCTTAGAGCGTTTAAAATTTGCTACGGTTTCCGCTCTTATATAATCTGTAGTGCCTTTAGTAAAGTAATCCTTAATAGCCCTTCTATTATTTCCATGTAATACAGTATCCGCATAAATATTTAGAGCTTTTAATAATACACTATCTCCATCTTCCTCATAACTGAAAAAATAAATCTCTTTGTCTTTATAAGTCTGAGTAACGTTTAGAGCTAAGTTTAATAAAAATGTAGTCTTTCCATGTGAGGTAGGAGCTGCAAAAATACTAATAGCTCCAGAGGGTAATAATAGCTCCTCTCCTCCTATTGTATATCCTGAGCTTAGGCTATCTGGTTTAGTAGCTTGTCTCTGTTTTAATTCATCTTCTTTTATTGGTAACAGTAAACTACTAAACTCTGTAGTCTTATCTTTTAGCTTTACCTCTTTTACTTTCTTATCTAATAACTCCAAGGCTTTATCTAACTCTCCCTTATCCTGTAACTGAGTAGCTTCTGTAAGTAGTTTCTTAAAGTCTTTAGCCTGGTCCTCTTTATCTTTCGTAGAGGTCAATCTATCCAAAGTAATAGATAAACTCTCCTCTGTTATTCCAAGCTCTGTAATAGCTCCTAAAGAGGTAAAGGCTTTCTTAAATCTATCTCTGTCTGTAGTGTCTGTAATATTAATAGCCGTCTCTACTACTTCGTCTAATAAGTTATCTATATCCTTAGACTGTAGCCCTCTCTCGTCTTGTATTTTGCCATACTTAGAAATTATATTTTGTAATCTATACTCAAAGTAAGAATCTGCTTTTAATATCGCTTCTTTAAAGCTATCTACTCCTTTCTCTTTTATTAGTCTATCTACGTCTGTCTTAGGACCTCCTAAGTCTGGTAGTGTTACTATGTAAACTCTGTTTACTCCCTCAGTTAATATTATGTCTACAGCCTTATTAATTTTCTTTTCTGTCTCCTCCTCTTTACCTGGCTCTCTATCAAAGCATATAGAAAACTTTTTAGCTCCTCTTTTAATAGCGTCTTTTATTTGCTCTGAGCTTATACTACTGCCTCCTGTAGCTACTACGTTATCTACTCCTTTTACTGTAGCGTGTAGACTGTCTAATTCTCCCTCTACTATTACTATATCCTTATCTCCCTTTATTCCTAATAAATTAAAAAAGCCTCCGTTTTTATCTAGCCCTGTAGAGTTTAAATACTTAGGAGTAATGTCTGTAATAGTTCTAAACTTAAAGCCCTTAATAGCTCCTCCGCTCCTATAGGGTATAGTTAGTTTGTGAGTAGTGCCTATAGCCTCATTTACTTTTAATACTTCGCTTATTCTGTTATGGCTATACTCTTTACTTAGTAGGTACTTAAATACATCGCTCTGAGAGGGTATATAACCGATCTCCATTTCTTTTATATCGTCTAAGCTATAGCCTCTTTGTTTTAAATACTTTCTTATATCCTCTGCTCCTGTAGACTTCTCTAAACAGAAAACAAAATAACTATTTGCTACTTCTAATAGTGTAGCCCTCTCTCTACTGCTCTTATATTCTTCTCTATCAAATTCTGAGTTATTAGGTATCTGTAATCCTACTACCTCCGCTAAGGTTTTAACGGCTGGTAAAAAATCTACTGTGTCTCTCCTCATTACATAATCTACTAAGCTAATAACCTCTCCTCCTTGCTCTAATATTAAATTCGGAGCTTGTTTAGTTACTACTGTTTTATCTTCTCTGTTATGCTTAGAGCTATCTAAATAAGTATTACTCCTCCAGCCTCCAGAGTAACGTTTAAAATTATGCTCAGGAAAGGCTATATCTATACTCTCAAATAAAGAGGGATAGAGCTCGTATTTTATCCAATCCGTTATATTACTCATATTACAATGTTTACAGTTATTACTTAGGTGTTACTTTAAAAGCCTTTACCCTGTATCTAAATACTCCTCCCTCTGGGTGCTCCTTTATCCAATTATCAAAAGCTACAAATAAAAAACTATCCTCTATTCCCTCTGAAATAATTTTAGTTTTCTCTATAGGACCGTCTTTTAAAGATAGCCTCCTAGCCTTACTAATATCTATAGCGTTTAAATTCATTATAAGGCTGCTAATTTGCCCTCTGGTATTCCCTTAGGATATTTTGCCCTAAACTCTTCTAGCTCGTCTAGAATGATAGTTAAATTCTCGTATAGGTCAAATACTTCCTTTCTTCTCGCTGGTTTATAGTTTGTAAAGGTTTCCGTACAAATAAACTCTTTGAAAGTAACGTGAACTAACTCCCATTTCATTTGCCCTATTGCATCTTCCTCCCCATAAACTGTAAGCGTTCTAGCTAAGTCTGTAATGTCTGTTAGTAGATCTGTTTTAGTTTCCATTTTAGTTTGATTTTTAATATTACTAATATTATTCTGTTTACAAGTATTATCTAGTATAAATTATCTATTAAAGCCTCTCCGCTATTCTGTAATCTTCTCTCCTCGTTTAGGGTAGAGGTATAAATTTGAGTAGTAGCTGGGTTGCTATGTCTTAGAGTAAATTGAGCCATCTCTAAAGAGCCTCCAGCCCTAAGTATATTTACAGCCGTAGTATGTCTTAGTGAGTGTGCTGTAAAAGACTTCTCATTTAATCCTATAGCCTTTAATCCCTCTTTAGCTATGTAGCTTATAGTTCTAGTAGTTAGTCTCTCTCCGTTACTGTTATTACTTGTAGAAGTAAATAGGGGATCTGTGTCTATAGTCTTTCCTCTGGTAGCTAAATAATCTGCTATAGGTTGGTAGCTCTTATCTGTAAGTAAAACAAAATTGTCTTTCTCGTCTCTGCCTTTACCTTGAATTAATAGCACTCTCTGAGAGCCCTTTACCGTAATATCTCCTACAGAGGCTCTAATTATTTCTATAGTTCTTAATCCTGTTCTAAGGAGTAGATTAATT
>Ga0194037_1003317_pt1 | contig 10035 bp, 12 predicted proteins | sample JunL306m_MetaG_FD_148653 | JGI IMG/M metagenome (GOLD analysis project Ga0194037, IMG submission 148653) | Anoxic zone freshwater microbial communities from boreal shield lake in IISD Experimental Lakes Area, Ontario, Canada - Jun2016-L304-6m | ecosystem: Environmental > Aquatic > Freshwater >...
ACCAAATCCTGTCCCACGTTACGACGAGCTTCACGCAGCTTTCCTGCCTCTTCCTTGCTGAGAGGAGGGGCATTCTCCGGTGAAAGTGAAATTTTATCATCAAACCAGCCGTATTGCTCCCGCCCGGAAATAACCAGTTCAGCGAGTTTCTGGGCACGCATGGACGAGCCGTCAACCTCAACATCAGAAAGTTGCGCCATCGCAATCTCGTCAATGCGCTTGTCGATAGCAATAAGTTCATGATGGGTTTGATCTATCGCGCCTTCCAGCGTTGCGATAGCTTGGCGCGTCTGTTCGGGATCCAGTTGAGACACCTGATGTTGAATCGCCTGGATGGATGCTTGAAACTGGCGAACGCCTTCACGATCACTGGCCATAAGCGCCACGGTCAGGGCGCGGACTTCTTCCGGAATTTTGGACTGGAGCACTTCAAGCGCGGGTTCACCGCGTGACGTGACGAGTACGCGCCTACCTGTCGCCAAGTGGTGGCAGATGACGTTTGCGATAGTGTGCGTCTTGCCGGTGCCTGGAGGCCCTTGTACGGCGACGCCGGCTGCCTTTTCGAGGCGTTGGATGATAGTGACCTGTTCCTCGTTGTAGGGTAAGGGGAAATAAAGCTCTTTCGTCGCGCCGTGAGTTGAGCCGCGACTGGAAAGACCCCTGAAACGAATGGCCTCGAATTCGACAGGTTTGTCTGACGGTGGGGTAACAAGCGCAAGCGGGCCGATTGGAATTTCACACCCGGATACCAACTTTTCTTTCAAGCGTTTCAAATCCGCCATGAGATAGTTGTTGGAGCGAGTGCGTGAGAGAAGAACCCACGCATCCGTCACTACCAAAGCGGCGCCTGGTGCGGGAATCATATCCCCCTGTGCCAGAATCTCTCGATAACTGCCATTGCTATCCAAGTTGGTTGCCGCAAGTTTGAGGACGTCGGTATAGCTCGAAGCGTCAAATGGGGTAACTAACTGATCTTTGCGCCGTTGAAGTTGCTCTTTGATAGCATGTTCAACATCAGCGGCCCCAGGGACTGAACAAGCGACCAAGGCATCCATTTCCACTCGTGTATCGGTGGCGCGAGGACGAACCGTCAACGCCATGCTTCGCTCGTCCAGGGATATTTCCACGGACTGAGTGAGCAGAGGGTATTCAAAAGTAACGAAACTTTCTCCACAGGGAATTTGCCAACACGTGATACCTATACCCCATACAAGTTCTTGGGGCCGGGCGGTCTCTTCGGCCTCAATCTGGTGTTTCAAGGCGAACAGATCACCATAGAGGGAGATGCTTTCGCGGCGCGGCCGCTCCCCCTCGGCCCAAGCCTTCCATTGCAGGGAGTATTCCTTGAGAGCGGCGTGGGCTTTTCTTCTCAACTGTACGTGTCTTCGTTTGGAGTCTGCACTCTTTTCCGACTGATAATCACTCTTGGATTCATACTGGGCAATCCAAGCGACCAGATGGCCTTCGTCCAATGCGGGAAGCGCACCGGACGGGTCATTGCTGATCTTGAATAACCCCTTGAACTCGGCTGGAACAACCGGAGGGTGATGAGCAACGAGGCGCGTCAGATGGAGCCAGATGTGGTCGCCCTCTGGTCGAAGATCAAATTCAACGCCGGGTAGTCCCGCCAAGTCGGCATTACGCCGAACAAAACCCTTCGCGGCAGAGATGCGAAAACCTTTTGGATCAATATCTTTTGCCTGCTCTTCGATGTACTCCAGCAAGCCTTTGAGCAGGTCACGGGGAGAGATCATCTTTGAATCCTTGTAGTCACTTCAAGCTGTACCGGGGCTGAGGCTGACCCGCCGGTCTTTTGGGCGGGTCGTGCCGATAGTTGGGGCCTCGCTGTTATAATTCTTGACTTTTATAACATGCGTGGTATATTTAGATTATGGTTTACTGCCTTTTATGTTACAATGAAACTGTCGAAGAGGAGCTTGATACTTGGCCTGTTGGCTTGCGTACTCGATTTCGAGCACTGTCTGTGCGTATGGAAGAATACGGTCCCAATTTGGGAATGCCGCACACACGTGCGCTTGGTAATGGCCTTTTTGAAATTCGCGCCAAGGCAGAAGAAGGAATTGGAAGAGTATTTTTCTGCACCATGGTCGGACGAAAGATCATAATTCTCCACAGTTTCATAAAAAAGACGGATAAGACACCAAAACGGGAACTCGATATAGCGCTCACTCGGCAGAAGGAGGTAATTGATAATGAACTATAAACCGGTTGCGTACGACCCCAAGAAGAAATTGGAGAAAGACCTGCAAGACCCCAATTTCAAGAAAGCATGGGAAGCCTTGGATGATGAATTTGCCGCTCTTGATGCCCTACTTACGGCACGTCGGCAGGCGGGGATGACCCAGGAGCAAGTGGCGGCCAAGATGGGTGTTTCCCAGCCATCGTTGGCGAGAGTTGAAGCGACACTTGGTTCTCACCGTCATTCTCCGTCTCTTGAGATGCTTCGCAAGTATGCTGCCGCTGTCAACTGCAAACTGGAGATTCGGCTGATACCGCAGCATTCGTGATAGTGACCTGTCTACCTGTTGCCGATTTTTATGCTAAAGCGCGTCATCATTTGCAAAGCATCCGAAGCAGCGATACATTAAAAACAATAGAATAATGGGGGAATGTTGTTGATTTGTCAATTAGCTTGCAAGTTAGTTGACTAATCAACAACGTCCCCATTTTTTCTTTTGGTCAAAATTCGCTTCCATAACTCTCCGTACGGGCCATTTTGGACCCTTTGCCGGAACCAGACAATTTCCTCGGCAGGCGTCATACCCTGTATCTGTTTATAAATATTTTCCTGTGCGGTACGTTTAAATACAATGCAGTCGAAATCCTTAGTCGTTGTCATTGAGTATTGTCTCCCTTGGTGAGATTATGGTGAGAATGCCGTAGCCATTCAGCAAATTTACCTGGTTGTAGGCCTTCATTTTGTCCAATCGCACGATATGCTTGAAATTCCAGGATACAATTGCGTCTACTCGCGCAACAGTAGCGGCAGCAACGTGAGTCATGTCATCAATCCACTTTGGCCCCAAAATTCCAGCAGCCTCATATTCTTTTCGTAACAGAATGATCTCCTCTGATATGGCTATAGATTCCAACATGTTCTCTGGTAAAGTAAAAACGATATCCCTTACTTGCCGAGGTGCATTTTCCAGTTCTTCAAACACAATTTCTGATACAACTATACGGTATATTCCTAAGCGAATCAGCTTGAATAATGAGAGAGATTCCTCGGAAAACTCAACATCAAAACAACCTCCAAAAACAGATGTATCGAGATAAATTCTTGGAATGTGCATGAACAGTTTCCCTCCTTTTCTGTCGGCTAAGAAGAATAGTTACACAGATAACTCGTCGTAGCATTGAAAAAACGAAACATAACCAGTTTCTGTTCAACGGCTATGAGGGGTCTGCTGTGGAGCGAAGCGGAAACAGCAGCACACGAGTGTTAGGCCATCATTGGCTATTCTTACTCATATTATCTTTATATGAAGCGTACATAAAGTCAGCAAGCGACTTTGCAACCCCAACGGAGAACATAGCATGCCGCTCACTGGCCTTGTAATGACGGTTCTTTGATTTGCCATGGGCATCACTAAGTTCATTACGGACACTTGCCAAACCTTGGATGACGCTAAAACAACCAGATAGTATTTGTTTAAATGATTTTTCGACGTGCTGGCTCGGGTGCATGTTCAGAATGTGGGAGGCTTGTTTGTACAGCTCTGGAAGATCAGCACTCTCGTCGTAGCTTACATTTGCTTCATCAAGAAGGTACTTTGAAATCGACTCCAAAAGATTTCTTGCATTTGTTATTGCGCCTTCAAAATCACCTAATCCGATTTTTTCATCGCACTTTTGTATTTGCTCGTTTATGTACAAAAAATCCACTTCACATAAACGAGATACGGGACGAGTGGCTTGAGGTATTGGAGATTCCGGATCAACAAGAAATTCAATCCAATTTATTTCAATATCTCTTTCACGCACCGGGTGTAATACATGAAACGCTTTAATAATCTCCTTTCTATCATCATCTGTCAATTTTTGAAGCAAATCATGTTTTTGAATCGGTGCATAGATTTCCGCTGTCGTTAACGTCGAGTAAAGCCTGCTGCCGTACGTCGTACTCTCGTTGAGATCGTATTGTGCGCCACGAAGTGCGTGCGCCAAATCAGGACGGTTTCTATAGGTTAGCACATGGATTATTTTATCAATTGGCCACATTCTGTTTTTTTCCCTTGTCGCTCAACTCGCTTTTGACCTGCCCCCGCACACATGAACCGGTCAACTTTCCTGGTTGGATATTTTGCCTGTGAACACGAAAACAACACATTAATAACAATGCCCAAATTATCAATTCCGGCATGCCGGGATAAAGCTTAACTCTTCAATACCTTTATCTTTTTGTTGGCAAAACTGCGCTTGTTGTCAGTTAAATGTTGGGGTTCACGGTGAGGCCCTTCACCCCAACCTACTATTTGAAGATCATTTTGTGTCAAGGGCATTATATTGAGTTTGCTTACATCTCGTAGGGCGCAATCGCGCAGTGTATTGCAACGAATGCTAAACCCACCATGCGGCGCAATACAGCTTAGCCTATTGCGCTCTACGAGCTGATTTTTTTCAATAGCAACATGGCACGTGTGCCACCCGCAAGCACCGTCACAATCGACTGTAAAGGCATCACCTATTCCCTCATAGATTTGACTATCCGGCCTTCCCTTATAATATGAGCTTGTCTAATATAAGTATAGCTGCTCCAAATGCCAGCAATACTAGAAACGGAATCGGATTTCCAGTTTGGAACATTGCTATAAACGCGATTACGAGCAATCCCCAATATACCAAATCGCCCATTTGTTCTCCTCGCTGTTAGGCAAACGGCAACAAATAATGCTGCCACTACGTCGCCGTTTCTTAAAATTGTCATTCTGAGCGATAGCCTTTGACGCTCTAGCGTCTTTACAGAGACAGACACACCGCTGGAGCGGCTGGTTCGGCATTCCCACGCTGGAGCGTGGGAACGATCATAAGTTGTAATGGGGCTGAGGCTGACCCGTCTGCTTTTGGGCCGGTCGTGCCGCTGGTTATAAGTTATCAATTTTTTATTGAAATTTGTAGATTCTTACGCTCCCCCCCCACCGTCGCATTTGAAAAATTAGATGGAATGTCGCTCTCGTAACCAATTTTGAGCAAGAGATATACACGCCGCTCCAGAAGGCACTAAAGAACCAGTCGATGCGAGATATTTCAAATGTCCTGATAATTGTTTCCATGGAATAGCAAAATTACCTATCTCTTTATTATTCTCATACTCCCAATTCAATATCATTTTCCGTGACTCAACAAAGGTAGAATCTGGCACGTAAAGCAGTGTGCAGATTTCGGGTCTTAAATTGAGCAAATCACAACAAATTCCTGTGATTACAAGTTCTGCAGCACCTTCATCAATCAGCTTTATTAATAAATTTATAGGGGGTTGCTCTCGAATGTAATCTTTGATCTCACTCTTCCCGCATCCGATTTGCTCATTTTCATCGTATAATTCCTCAAGTAGCTCCCGCCAAATATTCTCTTGGATCGACCATTTGTCTCCAATATTTGGAGCTTCGAACATTCCTGCTGGCACGACATGATGAAGCCCAGGAGAGACTCCGACAGCATGTGATCGCCGTGCAATGATGGTGTAGAGATCACCATCGCTACGTTTGAACACTACCAACGTCGAAAATGTAATGGCTGTACAACGACCTGTCCCAACAATTAAAGGATTTCCAAAATCTTCTATTGCTTCGCGAAGCGGCAGAGTGTTTTGTATAGAAAGGTGACTAAAGTCATTAATACCTTCGATTATTGCCTTTTTCAATTCCCATTCCAATGCATATTGTGTCAGTATATTGTCGTAATAAAGCCCAAATGCTCCGCTTATCAAAGGAATCTCCGCCGACAGATCAATAGTATTCATACAGTAATTACATCCTTCATATGTTACCTTGCTCGGTGGCTCTTCGTAACGTCTTTTAATAAAGTCTCGTGCTTTTCTGTAATTCATTGAATCACTAATTGTTGGAGAGTTTTGTAAGGGAGACGGCGGGGTAGTATCAAATGCACCAAGAACAGCATCAGGCTTTATAGGTACTCCAGGTTTTTCCCACAGTATTGAAACCGGAAATGAATGTTCACCTATAGTTAGTGCCTGACAGAAAAAGGGTAAATTTGAAAAAATCTGCCGCCCGGCGCGATGCGCCACAAGGCAAATATTTTCTACAACTAATTGATTTTCTATAAAACGAGCTGCTGCCTAGGATTTTGCGCTGATCTAGCCAGATTGCGGACGCACTACTCCCCGTGTATCGCCAGCAGTCGGCATGAAGGCGTCTTAAGCGGCCAGTTGCATAGGGGGCTGTCGCTTCTTGTAGGGACCGCGCTTGTTCTCGGCAACCTCGCGCACCACGGCCCCAAGACGCTGGATGTTCCGGGCGAGGACCGCCAATGCAACATACCGCTTGAAGCCGTCAACGCCATGATCGCGGCAGAGATCCAGGCCATGAACACCCAAGGCATTGATCGCGGATTCAACAGCGGAGTGCTGCCGCCGGGCAGCCACGAACTCCGGTGCTGATTCACGTTCCCGCTGTGCGACCGACAGCCGCCCCTTCTTCGGTAAGACTACGGTCCCCAGTTCCTTCTTGAGTTCCTCCTGGTTGCCGGGGGAGTGGAAGCCCTTATCAAAACTACACAGGGTGAGGTGGGGAAAGCGCTCCTTGGCGCCCTTGACCATCGTAACGGCAACTTGGTCGTCAGTCTCTTTGACCATCACCCGGTGGTGCAGAATGAACCGGCTCCGGTCTTCGAGGACGCACACCCGCAGCCCCAACTCGACCGGGACGCCGGCCTTGCCTTTGCTGATCCATTCGGTATGGGGCTGAAAGATGGAGAAGACTTTTTCCTCATGGGGAATGGTTTCTCCCTGAAGGACGCGCCGCCGGATTTGGTCAATCTGGCGGACGACATGGTCCATATAACCATTGAGGTCTCCCAGAAACACCACGAACACCGCCGGCAGGGTGGCGAGCAGCAGGCGGGTGGCCCGGGCCCGCTCCAGGAACGCCGCGGCTTGATCCAGATACTTCTGGTGCTCGGCCTTGATGGCCTCCTCACGAGCTTGGCGCTTCTGCTCTTCCTGAGCGGTCGAGTGCTTCAAGCGCTGGATGATGCGATACTGCTTTTTGAAGGTCTTAATATTGTGCTCGCTCTGGCGCCACTCCGTGAGGTTGTGCTCCTGACACAGACGGGCGCACTCTTCGATCGTTTTCCGGACGGCGTCGTACAGCAGATTGATGTCCGTGGGGAAATGAACATCCGTCTTGGTCACAAAGGAATCACAGCGACCACTGAGGTCGACGTCCTTTTTTTTTAACAGGCGGTGCCCCGCTCGGACCACTTCCTGACTGATACGATCCAGGATGTCGGGGGTGAACAGGCGGAGATTGTCCTTGAGCGTCTGCGCCTGATACTTCTTCCCGTCATCAAGCAGACCATGGCCCAGCATCTGGCGCACCGTCCGATGCTGGTTGGCCAGTTCGTGAAGTCGGTCATAGTCGGCGTTCAATCCCAGGCGCAAGGTCCCCAGGACCAGGATTCGCCACTGTTCCATCCCCGGACGCCCCTTGTCCGTACGGGCCGGGTCGTCCTTACCGACGCGGCGCGGCACGACCTCTTCCAGAATTTTGAAGACGGCCTGCCGGACCTCGGGGGTAGTATAGATATATTTTAATCCAGCCAGGAGTTGCGGGATGTCGTCGCGAGATTTGGGGTCGAGCTGAATCCGTGCGATATCCTCTTCACCAAGGGCCAGTTGTGAGTGTAAGACAGTTCTCATGGTCTCTCCGAAATTTCAAAACGCGAAGATTTGCGACTGAGGGGTCACGCCAAGCCTACCTGAATGATGCTCGGAGGAAAACCCGGCCTTAAACAGGCAGTTACGGCGGTAAGTTTGACCATCGTCACCGGAGAGAGTATATTCTTTGTTGGCAAAAAAGTCTATAAATAATCGGTATTGTTTAATAAAATGTTTTTCCGTTCAGGCACTAGTTAGAGCCTTACACTGGTAGCGTTTTTCCAAATAAGCTATAAGTTCTTGCGATGAGAGACTTGAGCACTCTAAATCTCGATAACGATAGTATGTTATTTCAGCAATAACATCATTAATTCGTACGGTTGCTTCGGCCATATCCTTTTCAATATAATTCTTACGGAACTCAATAATTTTTTTGTATCCCGCAGCCATCGTACCAAGGCCTATTGCACCAACTATTGTGCAAAAATCTAGGAAGGTCATTTTAACTCCTTGCTGTTTGCGTCACCCAACGTAGCCTTTGACGCTCTAGCGTCTTTACAGAAACGGACACACCGCTGGAGCGGCTGAATCGGCATTCCCACTCTGGCGCGTGGAAACGATCAATCAAAATAATCAGCCGTAGGTCGGGTTAGGCGTCAGCCGTAACCCGACGCTTCGGAAGTGTCGGATTACGCGCTGAGACCGCTAACCCGACCTACTGCTGCATCCTGCCAGAATGGTTCGGACATATCATCCACCGGCAGGACGCCAATGTTCTTGAAATTCTGTATTGCCGCACGAGCCGTGGTTTCTCCATACTCTCGCACAAGGTTGAAATAAACCTCACACAAATTGGCGGCATGTGCCATACACCGATTATTATTGTCAAGAAGCAACGCTTCGATCTTGTCTGCGCCCTCTTCTCCCCTCAAAAAGGCAAGCAAGGCACAGGCGTCGAGTACATAGTGCATCAGCGCCCCTCCAACAAAGCTTCTGCTCTGCGTTGCTTAATAAGATCATCGCTGCTGAATTTCATGTCGCTGAATTTACCTTTCAGGCTGCGCACCAATGATTGCCGTTGATGTTCGCGTTCGGCAAGATATAATGACAACTCAGTCACGTTGTTTAGGCTTTGTTTGGGTGTCTTCAATAGCTTCGTGGCTAATTGTTGTTTGGATGCGGCCTTCATATTGATGATCTCCTTAGAAGTATTATTACTCAATTCCGGCATGCCGGAATTCAGTCTAACCCTTCAATAATTTTATCTTTTTACTTGCAAAACTACGCAATTTCGTCAGTTCATCGATCAGCCCATCCTTTTGCGCCTGATCCATCTTGGTCACATCGAGTTTCTCAATCCTCTCCATGAAGGAGCTGATAAAGCCCAGATCAACCGGCGCATCGTCCGCTTTGTGTGTTCGTGGTCGTTTGCGGATTTCTCCTCGGGTCAACCCGCTTTCCTTGTACTTGGCATACAAGGCAATCATCTTCGCCGGGTTTTTCTTCTTGGCGATTTCCACCAGAATGCCCCGCGCTGTCTTCGGGTCGTTACGGCAATCGTTCTTTACTTCATCCGGCAGCCTGGTGAGGGAGAGGATTTCGGAAAGCGTCGAATCCGATTTTCCCAACGCCGCGGACAGGTCGCTCAGCAGATAGTTGTGCCGGGTCTTCAACCGGTCAATGGCCTCCGCCTCTTCAATTGCGGTCAGATTCTCCCGCAACAGATTTTCCACGATGGATATTTCCGTCGGTTCGCCGTCGGTAAACACCGCCGGAATGGTCGGAAGTCCCGCCAGCTTGGCCGCCTGATACCGCCGCTCTCCAGATACCAGCAGCAACCCGCCATCCACCCCCTGTCGCACCAGAACCGGTTGCAGCACCCCATGCTTTTTAAGCGAAGACTTCAACTCGCTCAGCGCTTGTTCATCAAAGTATTTGCGCGGCTGATCCGGATCAGGCCGCACCTCCGCAAGGTTCAGGTTGTAGAGCTTTCCCTTCTCATAGGCAACCGGTGTCATTTTCGCCATGCTCTTCCTCCATTGAAGCGGATACGGTCAATCCGGGGGAATTCTAGCCAATAAACCCAACATTAGCAATCTGAAAACACGAAGCACCTTGCGCCCGAACGCCAGACCCTTGCGCTTAACGGCAGCAACGGGAGCAACCGCCCGCTCATG
>Ga0194037_1003318_pt1 | contig 10032 bp, 5 predicted proteins | sample JunL306m_MetaG_FD_148653 | JGI IMG/M metagenome (GOLD analysis project Ga0194037, IMG submission 148653) | Anoxic zone freshwater microbial communities from boreal shield lake in IISD Experimental Lakes Area, Ontario, Canada - Jun2016-L304-6m | ecosystem: Environmental > Aquatic > Freshwater >...
GTGCCAGCAGGTGGGTGTTGTCGAGCGCCTGTGCTAGGTTGTGGTCCTGGGGGATCTGGCAGAACGTGCCGACGTTCTCGCCGACGTCGGGCTTGTGAAACAGGGTGGTGAGGTCCACGCCGCAGGCCTTCCAGTGGTCGGTGGCTTCGGCGGTGTCGAGGCACTCGGCGTGGCCGACCATTTCCTGGATCGTGCGGAAGCCGCACTCGGCCATGATCTCGCGCATTTCCATGGCGATGAAGCGCATGAAATTGACCACATGTTCCGGTTTGCCGGCGAAGTTTTTGCGCAGTTCGGGGTCCTGGGTGGCGATGCCCACCGGGCAGGTGTTTTTCTGGCAGACGCGCATCATCAGGCAGCCGACGGTCACCAGCGGGGCGGTGGCGAAGCCGTATTCCTCGGCACCTAACAACGCGGCCACGGCCACGTCGCGGCCGGTCTTGAGCTGGCCGTCGGTTTCGAGCACGACCCGGCTGCGCAGGTCGTTGAGCAGCAGGATCTGGTTGGTTTCGGCCAGGCCGAGTTCCCACGGGGCGCCGGCGTTGTAGATCGAGGACGACGGGGATGCGCCGGTGCCGCCATCGTGGCCGGAGATGAGGATCACATCGGCGTGGGCCTTGGCGACGCCCGCGGCGATGGTGCCGACGCCGACTTCGGCCACCAACTTGACGTTGATGCGGGCGCGGGTGTTGGCATTCTTGAGGTCGTGGATCAGCTCGGCGAGGTCTTCGATCGAGTAGATGTCGTGGTGGGGCGGGGGCGACACCAGGCCGACGCCGGGGGTCGAGTAGCGGACCTTGGCGATCCACGGATAAACCTTGGAGCCCGGCAGTTCGCCGCCTTCGCCGGGCTTGGCACCCTGCGAGATCTTGATCTGGATTTCGTCGGCGTTGACCAGGTATTCGCTGGTCACGCCGAAGCGGCCGGAGGCGACCTGCTTGATGGCGGAGCGTTTGCTGTCGCCGTTAGGCAGGGTCTTGAAGCGTTCCGGGTCCTCGCCGCCCTCGCCGGTGTTGGACTTGCCGCCGATGCGGTTCATGGCGATGGCGAGCGTTTCGTGGGCTTCCTGGGAGATCGAGCCGTAGGACATGGCACCGGTCTTGAAGCGCTTGGTGATGGCCTCGATGGATTCCACCTCGTCGATGGGCACGGCCGGGCGGTTGTGGCGGAAGCGCATCAGGCTGCGCAGGGTCGAGAGGTTCTCGCTCTGCTCGTTGACCTTGGCGGCGTACTTCTTGTAGGTCGCGTAGTTGTCGGTGCGCACCGCCTGTTGGAGCAGGTGGATGGTTTCCGGGTTGAACAGGTGGTATTCGCCGTCGCTGCGCCATTGATAGATGCCGCCGGAATCGAGGGTTTGCTCGGCGGTCTGGAGGTGGCGGTCGGGGAACGCGGCGCGGTGGCGGATGAGCGACTCCTCGGCGATCTGGTCGATGCCCGAGCCCTTGCAGCGGCTCGAGGTGCCGGTGAAATACTTGTTCACCAGGTCCATCTGCAGGCCGATGGTCTCGAAGATCTGGGCGCCGCGGTAGGAGGCGACGGTGGAGATGCCCATCTTGGCCATGGTCTTGACCACTCCCTTGATCGAGCCCTTCAGATAGTTGTAGACCGCCTTGTCGAAGTCGATGGTCAGCATCTGATCGAGGATCATCTGATGGATCGAGTCGAAGGCCATGTAGGGATTGATGGCATCCGCGCCGTAACCGATGAGGGTGGCGAAATGATGGACCTCGCGGGCCTCGCCGGTTTCCAGGACGATGGAAACGAGGGTGCGGGTGCCTGAGCGCACCAGGTGGTGGTGGAGACCGCCCATGACCAACAGGGTGGGCATCGCGGCGTGCGTGGCGTCGATCTTGCGGTCAGAGACAATGAGGATGTTGGTGCCGTCGGCGATCGCCTTGTCGGCGGTCTTGCACAGCTGGTCGAAGGCCAGTTCCAGACCGGCCCCGCCCTGATGGGTGGGGAACAGCGCGTCGAGCGTGACGGATTTGAAACCGTCCAAGGCGACCTCTCGCAACTGGGCGAGCTGCTTGTTGTCGAGCAGCGGGGTGTCGAGGCGGATCATCCGGCAGCTCTTGGGGCCGGGGGCGAGCAGGTTGCCCTCGGAGCCGAGGAAGGTTTCGGTGGCGGTGACGAGTTCCTCGCGGATGCAGTCGAGGGCCGGGTTGGTGACCTGGGCGAAGATCTGCTTGAAATATTGATAGAGGTGCTGCGGTTTCTCGGAGAGCACGGCGAGCGGGGTGTCGTTGCCCATCGAGGAAATCGGTTGGACGCCGGTGGTGGCAGTGGGGCCGATGAGGATGCGCAGGTCCTCGTAGGTATAGCCGAAGGCGCGCTGGCGTTCGAGGATGCGTTCCTCCTCGACGGCGATGGCGGCCTTGGGTGCCGGCAGGTCCTTGAGCAGGACGCGGTTGTCGTCCAACCACTGCTTGTAGGGTTTGGCGGAATAGACCCGGCGCTTGACTTCCTCGTCGGGGACGATGCGGCCTTCCTGCATGTCCACCAGGAACATGCGGCCCGGGCGCAGGCGGCCTTTTTCCACCACGCTGAGCGGGTCGAGGTCGGGGATGACGCCGACCTCCGAGGCCATGATGACCAGGTCGTCGTTGGTGACGTAGTAGCGGCTCGGGCGCAGGCCGTTGCGGTCGAGCACGGCGCCGATTTGCAGGCCGTCGGAGAAGGTGATCGAGGCCGGGCCGTCCCAGGGCTCCATCATGCAGGCGTGGAATTCGTAGAACGCCTTTTTGTCCTCGTCCATCATGGTGTGGCGTTCCCAAGGCTCGGGAATCATCATCATCATGGCGTGGACCAGATCGTAGCCGCCGTAATGCATGAACTCGAGGGCGTTGTCAAAGCGGGCGGAGTCCGAGCCGTCCTCGTTGATGACCGGGAAGATTCGCGAGATGTCGCCATGGAACTTGTCGCTCTGGCAGAGGGCCTGGCGGGCCTTCATGAAGTTGGCGTTGCCCATGACGGTGTTGATTTCGCCATTGTGGGCGATGAACCGGTTGGGGTGGGCGCGCGACCAGCTGGGGAAGGTGTTGGTCGAGAAGCGGGTGTGCATCAGGGCCAGCGCCGACTCGAACTCCGGGTCGTGGAAATCCGGGAAGTATTCGGACAACTGGCACGGGGTGAGCATGCCCTTGTAGATCATGGTGCGTGCCGAAAGGCCGGTGACGTAATGGTAGTCGGCACCGGGGAAGGTGTTGGCCTTGTTGCCGTGGACGTCGGCAAATTTGTTAGGGATTTCGTTGTTGCGAATCCATGCGGCGACGCGCTTGCGGATCACATAGAGGATGCGCTCGAACTCCATCGGATCGGTGATCTCCGGGTTTTTTTCGATGAACACCTGTTTGATGGTGGGCTCGTAGCGACCGGAGGTGATGCCGAGGATCTTGCTGTTGACGGGCACCGAGCGCCAGCCGATGAATTTCTGGCCTTCGGCGCGGATGACGATTTCGAAGACCTGCATGGCGGCCTCGCGCTCGCTGGGGTCGGGCGGCAGGAACACCAGGCCCGCGCCGTAGGACCCTTCGGGTGGCAGTTCGATGCTCTTTTTGGCCATTTCCTTGCGCAGGAACTTGTCGGGCATTTGGATGAAGATGCCGGCACCGTCGCCGGTGGCGGGATCCGAGCCGCTGGCACCGCGATGGTCCATTTGGGCGTTCATCGTCAGGGTTTTGAGGATGATGTCGTGGGACCGCTTGCCCTTGAGGTGGGCGATGAATCCTACGCCACACGAATCTTTTTCGTGCGATGGGTGCCAAAGACCCTGGGGTTGAGGCCAACCAAGCGGGGATGTCGGAGAAGCGGGCATGGAATTGGAGTGGTGGTGGATTGGAGTTGGAATCGAAGACCGGTGATGGAGGACGATGGGCAACGGAGAGAAACCATTGAAAATAGCGCAGTTTGCGTGCCATCGCATCCCTGCAAAATCAGGAAGTGCGGCAATCCGCAGACCAAACGGGCGGGAATCTGCTTTCCCGAGCGGGTGCTGTCAAGGCTGGGAGATGCCGGGGGAGGCGGATCGGCGGAAATGTCGGGTGCCAGACCCGAATGGCGCTAACTTTCGGCTCATTTGGGGCGGACCGGCTGGAATTGAAGAGTCCGCCTAAAGGCGGTCTTTTCTTACGCTGGAAGCGACGTGCTTGGGGAGGTGGATCGTTTCGCGTTGAGGCTGCTAAGTGAGCGAAATTTGTGCCAAGCCCGACGGATGCGGCGCGGGTCTGGTGAAATCGGGCGTGCGGCAATGATTTTTCGAAAGAAGCGTGCCGGGGCAGGCGTATGCGCTAAGTTCCCACGATCCCACCACCCATGAAACGCACCCTCCTGCTGCTCACCACCCTGCTCGCGCTGACTGACGCGTCGCGCGCCGAACTGAAACTCCCGGCCATCATCGGCGACCAGATGGTGCTGCAACAAAAACAGGCCGATCCGATCTGGGGCTGGGATAGCCCCGGCACCAAGGTGACGGTGACCTTTGCCGGTCAGACCAAGACCGCCACCGCCGGCAAGGATGGCAAGTGGACCGTGAGCCTTGACCCGATGCCGGCCAATGCCACCGCCCAGTCCATGACGATCGAGGGCACCTCGGCGCGCACCCTGCAGGATATTTTGATAGGCGAAGTATGGATGTGCTCGGGTCAGTCCAACATGGGGTTTGCGCTGGGCGGCGATTGGAAGGGCGACCTGGAAGCGCTCACCGCCAATCTGCCAGGCCTGCGGCTGGTCACGGTGCCGTTGCTGGGCACCCAAGAGCTACAAAGCGATTTCAAAGGCCAGTGGTCAACCTGCAAACCCGACAACTGCAAGAGCTTCTCCGCCGTCGGGTTTTTCTTCGGCCGCTATCTGCATCAAGTGCTCGGCGTGCCGGTCGGATTGATCAACAATGCCTGGGGCGGGTCCGCCGCCGAGGCTTGGGTGCGCCGCAGCAGCCTGGAGAAAGACCCGCGCTTCAAGGCGCTCATGGAGCGCACCGTCCAGCAGGAAGCCAACGCGACGACTGACCAAGCCAAGGCGGACTACGCGGCGGCGATGGAAAAATGGACGGCGCTGGCGGCAGCGGCCAAGGCCGCGAACCAACTGCCCCCGCGCGCACCCAACAATCCGACGTCCTGGTTGAAAGGCAACGCCCGCCCCGGCAATATTTTCAACGGCATGATGAACCCCACCCTTGGCTACGGCATGAAGGGCGTGATCTGGTATCAGGGCGAGTCCAACGCCGGCCGTGCTTACGAGTATGCCCAGCTGTTTCCCTACATGATCGAACAATGGCGCGCCGAGTGGAAACAGGGTGACTTCCCGTTTTACTGGGTGCAACTGGCGGATTTCATGGCGGAAAAGCCCACTCCGGGGGAGAGCAACTGGGCGGAGTTGCGCGAATCCCAAACCAAGACCCTCAAGCTTCCTAACACCGGACAGGCCGTCATCATCGATCTAGGCGAAGGCAATGACATCCATCCCAAGAACAAAACCGATGTAGCGGCGCGACTCGCACGCTGGGCCTTGGTCAAGGATTACGGAATCAAGCTGCCCTATCACAGCCCCGAGTTCAAAGCGATGGAGATCAAGGATTCCCATGCCGTGGTGACCCTGGATTGCTTTGGCGGAGCGCTCCGCACCCTGGACATCGCCGAGGTCACCGGCTTTGCCATCTGTGGCCCCGACAAGGTCTGGCAATGGGCGCAGGCCAAGATCGTCGGCAACGACCAGTTGGACGTCTGGAGCGACAAGGTGCCCACGCCGATTGCCGTGCGCTATGCCTGGGCGGATAACCCGGTCTGCAATCTGCGCACCAAGGACGGGCTGCCCGTCACGCCATTCCGCAGCGATGATTTCCCGATGATCACCATGCCCAAGCCGTAGCCGACAGCGAGGAAGACAGCCGTCCCGGCTGTCAGGGCCAACAGGCGTCGCGCCTGTTGGATTGCGTTAGGAGTGCGGTTCAAGCCACACGGTTGCGCCGTGACAGGCGGGACGCCTGTCTTCCGTGACAGGCGAGACGCCTGTCCTCCACGCGCCCCGTGTCAGCGGCCCATCCAGCCGCCATCGACGACGAGGATCTCGCCGTTGACATAGCGCGAGGCTTCACTGGCCAGGAACACGACGGGTCCTTTGAAATCGGCGGGTTCGCCCCAACGACCGGCCGGAATGCGGGCGAGGATTTGCTGGCTGCGGAGCGGGTCGTCGCGCAGGGCCTCGGTGTTATCGGTGGAGATGTAGCCGGGGGCGATGGCGTTGACATTGACGCCGCTGGCGGCCCACTCGTTGGCGAGCGCCTTGGTGAGCTGGCCGATGCCGCCTTTGGATGCGGCGTAGCCCGGGACGGTGAGGCCGCCCTGGAACGTGAGCAGGGAGGCGGTGAAGATGATTTTACCGCTGCCGCGCGCGATCATTTGGGCGCCGATGTCGCGGCTCAGCAGGAACTGGGCATTGAGGTTCACATCGATGACCTCGAACCAATATTCATCCGGGTGTTGGGCGGCGGGCTTGCGTTTGATGGTGCCGGCGTTGTTGACCAGGATGTCGGGCACGCCGTGCTCGGCCATCACCTTGGCGGCGAAGGCTTTCACCTGGTCGCGCTGGGAGAAATCGCACTGATAGCCGGCGAAGGTCCGGCCCAGGGCGGTCACGGCGCGTTCAATCGCGCTGCCGTGGGTTTCGAGGCTGGCGCTCACCCCGATGATGTTGGCGCCGGCTTCGGCCAGGCCCTCGGCCATGGCGTAGCCGATGCCGCGCTTGCAGCCGGTGACGAGGGCGGTTTTGCCGCTGAGATCGAACAGGTTCATGGGCGTCAGGGGTGTTCGGTTAGCGCAGGGCGGAAATCTCGACGCGGTCCATGTCGGTGAACGCCTGGTTTTCGCCGCCCATCGCCCACACGAAGCGATAGCTGGCGGTGCCGGCCCCGCAATGGATCGACCACGGCGGTGAGAGGACGACCTGGCGGTTGGCGACCCACAGCGGGCGGGTTTCCTGGGGTTGGCCCATCATGTGGAGGACGCGCTGCTCGGCCGGGACATCGAAATAACAATAGACCTCGCTGCGGCGGTCGTGGGTGTGGCAAGGCATCGTGTTCCAGATGCTGCCGGTTTTGAACTCGGTGAAGCCGAGCACCAGCTGGCAGCTCTTGATGCCGTTCAAATGCACATACTGGAAAATCGTGCGCTCGTTGGCCTCGTCGCGGGTGCCGACTTCGACGCGGTTGGCGTCGGCGCGCGTCGCGTGAGTCGTGGGATACACGGCGTGGGCCGGGTAGCTGACCAGATAGAAAACCGCCGGGGTGGCGGCGGCGGCGCTGGTAAAACGGATCTCGCGGCTGCCGCGCCCGACGTAAAGGCAGTCGTGCGGGCCGAGTTGATAGGTCGTGCCGTCGACCACGATGCTGCCGGCCTCGCCGAGGTTGAGGATGCCGAGCTCGCGGCGCTGGCAGAAGAAGTCCGCCTTGAGCGCGTCGTCGTTGCCGAGTTCTAGCGGCTGGGTGGTGGGCATCGCGCTGCCGACCACCGCCCGGTCGAGGTCGGTGTAGACCAGCGTCACCTCGCCGGGGACAAACAGATCGTCGAGCAGGAAGGTGGCGCGCAGGGCGGCGGTGTCGAGGGTCGCGGTTTCGCGCGGGGATGGCATCAGGCGGGTGTTCATAGGGATTGAGATCGATTATTCACTGGACCCGCGCCGTGGCAACTGGAATTTCGGTTGCCACGGTAACCTTGCTGGGGCGCGGGTGGCGGAAGAAGGCGGCGGGCAGAATGCCCGCGCCACGGTGGCCCGGGCATTCTGCCCGGAGCCTTTCCATTAAGCGCGGAGCCAGCGGTGGCGCGGAGGGGGCCCGGCACCTCACTCGACGGCATCCGGGTAGGACCCGAGCAGTTTGACCAGCGAGCAATGGCGCGAGAGTTCCTCAAAGGCTTCCGCGACTTTCGGATCGTCGCAGTGGCCGGCCAGATCGACGTAGAAGATGTATTCCCAGTCCTTGCGTTTCGACGGGCGGGATTCGATTTTCGAGAGGTTGATGTGGAAATGGTCGAACGCCTGGAGCGCTTTGACCAGTGAGCCGGGACGGTCATGGATGGCAAACAGGATCGAGGTCCGGTCATGGCCGGTGGGCGGGCAGGTTTTCTCGCCGATGACCAGGAAGCGCGTCGTGTTGGTGGCGCGGTCCTGGATGAAGGACTCCAACAGGTTGAGGCCATACAACTCGGCGGCGAGCGCGCCACCGAGGGCGGCGGCCCCTTGGGCGGCCTGGTCGCGGGCGATTTGGGCGGCCTTGGTGGTGGAGGATACCTCGACGAGCTCGGCATTCGGGAAGTTTTTGTGGATCCAGCCGCGGCATTGCCCGAAGACCTGCGGATGCGAATAGAGGGTCGTGATTTTTTCGCGCGGAATGGCGGCCATCAGACCGTTCTCAATGCGCAGCAGGATTTGCGCGCAAATGTGCAACGGCGAATCCACGAACAAATCCAAGGTGTGGGAGACCGCTCCCTCGGTGGAATTTTCGATTGGCACCACCCCGTAGTCTGCCGCGCGGCGGGTCACCTGGTCGAACACATCCGAAAAATTCGGTTGCGGCGCGTAGTTGACCGAGTAGCCGAATTTCTTGATGGCCGCCTGATGGGTCCAGGTGCCTTCGGGGCCGAGGTAGGCGATTTTGAGGTCTTCCTCGAGGGCGAGGGCGGCGGACATGATTTCCCGGTAGATGGCGCGCACCGATTTTTCGGGCAGGCGGCCTTGGTTCATCGCGACGAGGCGCCGCAGCAGGGCCTCCTCGCGTTCCGGGGCATAGATTTGCAGGCCGTCGCGTTTTTTGACGACGCCCACTTCATGGACCAGGTCGGCGCGGCGGTTGAGCAGGCCGAGCAAGTCTTGATCGATCGTGTCGATTTGCAGGCGGATGTCGTCGAGGTTCACGGGATGGGACGGGTTCATGCTTGAGTGAGGGTGGCGTCCGCCGCGGGCTCGGCCGGGGCGGCGGGGCTGCCCACCGCACCGAGGGCGAGTTGTTCGGAGTCATGCACCGGCGGCGTGTTCTCGGGATCGGGGAGTTTCACCTTGCGCAGTTCCGAGGCGTTGGGCAGGTCGTCGATCGAGCGGATACCGAAATGCTCGAAAAACAGGTCGGTGGTTTCATACAACAAGGGGCGCCCGGGCAGCATGGCGCGACCGCCGATTCGGATCAGATCGCGATCCAGGAGTTTTTGGATCATGCCGTCGCAGGCCACGCCGCGGACCGCCTCGATGGCGGCTTTGGTGATCGGCTGGCGGTAGGCGATGATGGCCAGGGTTTCCATCGCGGGTCCGCTCATCCGCTCGGGCTTGCGGCCCGGGAAGAGCTGACGGACGAAGTCGCCGTATTCGACCCGGGTATAGAGTTTCCAGCCTTTCGGGCGGTCCATGATGGTGAACGCGCGCTCACTCGCCTGATACGCCGCGTTCAATTGCCCGATCGCCTCGATCACCTGATCCGCGGTGGTCGCGGCGAGCGCGGTGAGCCAATCCGGCAAGGCGGATGCCACCTTGCCGTCTTCGATTTCACGAATCCGGATGTCATCAGCCTCGGCCGCCCGCGCGCGGACCAAGCGGGCAAGATCCTCGGCGGCGAGTGGATCTTGAGACGCGACAAGAAGGGCTTCTACGATGGCACTGAGCTGCATGGCGAGCCCGCACCATAGCCAGGTGCTCAGGCATTTCAAGTCTCCTGCCAGAAACCTGCCAATGACTTATTTTGCGGATCTGGAACTTTCGCCTTGATGGAGTGAGCTTAACGGGCTAACCCACCGCTCCCTCATCCGCCGCCCCCGTCACCGGACCGCGCGAATGTTCCCATCACCCGCATTTGAATCTCTGCGCCATGGCTGCGAAGAAAACCACATCGAAATCAGCTTCCCCTCCAAAAGGGACCGTGAAGTCCGCCCTCAAGCCCGCTGCGGCCAGTAAACCCTCGAAGCCTGCCAAAGCGGCGGCCAAGCCCGTGAAAGCGGCGGCCAAGCCCGTGAAAGCGGCGGCCAAGCCCGTGAAAGCGGCGGCCAAGCCCGTGAAAGC
>Ga0194037_1003319_pt1 | contig 10032 bp, 10 predicted proteins | sample JunL306m_MetaG_FD_148653 | JGI IMG/M metagenome (GOLD analysis project Ga0194037, IMG submission 148653) | Anoxic zone freshwater microbial communities from boreal shield lake in IISD Experimental Lakes Area, Ontario, Canada - Jun2016-L304-6m | ecosystem: Environmental > Aquatic > Freshwater >...
CGGTTGGCTGCGGCGCGGCGGCCAGCGCTGCGGCACTTGTACTGGCGCGGCGGCGGGGCTGCCGTGGCGCGCTGGCGCTAGCCAGCGCGATTTCGGTTGGCCGCCGTTGGCCGTGGCTCGCTCCGGCGCGTGGTCACGTACCCGTTTGACCTTTTGGTCAAATTGAATTTCCGCCATGGCTGGCTTTCGCTGGTATGTTTGATCCTTGCGCCTGTCATGTGCACGAACGCGCGCGATTTCGGTTGGCTGCGGCGCGGCGGCCAGCGCTGCAGCACTTGTACTACTGGAGCGGAATTGTATTTCCATCCGCTGTTAGGGTTTTTGCAGCAGCCACAACAACAACAATGCTATCCATAGGGCCCCTGCTGCTGCTGCTGGACGCGGCCGTCGGCGACCTGCGCCCGCTCTCGGCCGCGGCCTGGTCGTGCTGCGTCGCCGCGCTCCTGCTGTCCTGGTTCGGCGGCCGACCAAACCGCAGCAACGACGGCTGGGCGCAGGGCGTCTGCGCCTTCGCGCTCAATGTGTGTGCCGGGCTCCAGTTCACCTACAGCAGCGTGGATGATCGTGGTTATTATTATGCCCAAGAAGACAGCACGACGGCCGTCTGCCTCACCGTCCTCAGCGTGCTGGCGGCTGCCATTGGCAGCCGCAGCAGCAACAGCGAGCAGCAGCCACCACCACCACCGCCGCCAGACAGCAAGAAAAAGGACGACGTGATCGTGCTCATGCGGATGATGCAGCAGCACGAGCAGCAGCCACCCGCCCTAAACCATCAACCAACCGAACAAAAAAGCAGCCCCAGCAGCCCCCCCACAATCGCCAGGCTCTGCTGGCTCCTTGCGGTCGCGGTCCTGCTCTCGCCGCTGTGGTACACCACCACTACCCACCCCCGCACCACTACGACCGCAATCACCACCATAACAATAACGCGCGCGCTCCTGTGCGCCGACTGGTTCGCCTCCGCGAACCGCGCGACGCCCGTCTCCACCGCGGCCGCCGCCGCCATCCTGCTGGTTCACCTCCTGGTGTGGGATGCGCCTACGACGACGCGGGCGTGGTTCTGCGCCGTGTGCGTCTGGCCGTGCGTGTTTGGGACCGCCGCGCGCGGCTACGGCGCGCGGCTGGCCAGGAGGAGGCACGACGACGATGACAAGAGGCTGCTGTTCGCCATCGCCGCCGGCGCCACCCTCGGGCTCTGCGCGGCCCACGACCGCGCGCTGCAGCTGGCGCTGCTGACCGTGCACGCGATCGCGCGCTGGCTCAGCGTCAGTATTTATTGTGGTGGTGGTGGTGGCGGCGCCGTTGCTGCGCGAGAGCCCAAGGAGGAGGAGCATGCCTAGGCGCGCACGCATTCCAAGGCATACGAGAAAGAACCTTCCTGAGCCGCCGAATATGATGACAACAACGACGATGGGCGAGGCGACGAGATGGACCGCCGACGCCGAGCACTGCCTCTTTCGCAAGGCCGATCCCGGCGAGCCCGGCGACTGGCACACGGCGCTGCTCGAGCCCGGGCTGGGCTGCGACTACCTCAAGTCGGCGCTGTGCCCCTGCGCCGTGTTCATGGACATCACCGACCTCATGGGCGACCACCTGCGCAACAGCGGCGACTCCTGGAGCACGCGCTGCTGCATGGGCGACATCGCCTCCTGCTGCATCGCCGCGCCCTTGCTCTTCTGCTTCGACCAGTTCGGCACGCGCGCCTCGGATCGTTTGCGCGGCTACGATGACGTGCCCGTCAACATGTCGCTGACGCAGCACCTGGCGCCGCCGCCCATCCACAACCCCAATGGTACTGGTGGTCACGCCAAGGACTACGAGCTCGCGGGGCAGTCGTGGGCGAATTTCACGCAGCGGTTGCCCTCCTTCTTGAACACAACCACAACCGCACAACAACAGCCGCAGGAGCAGGAGGAGGAGGACTGGACGCAGGATGCGATAGGGTATAAACTCGACGGCCGGCGCACCCCCGAGGACTGGTGGCCGGCCTCCTACTGCTGCTTCTACCTGCGCGAGGCGCTCTACGCAACCTGCGTCACCCGCGAATGCATGTGCGCCGACGACATGCCGCGCCTCCCGCTCTGCTTCAGCCTCATGTCGATGCTGCTGTATCCGTTCGTGGTCTGCCCCACCGCGCTCTTCATGCGCCGGCAGGTCATGGACCGCATGCATATCCAGTCCGCCGAGAGCTGGGGCAAGAGCCTGGCGATTGTGTGCTGCTGTTTGCCCTGCGGGCTCACGCAGACCCTCAAGGAGCTTGAGCTGCCGCATGCTGGCCACGCGGCGACAGGCTTGCAGTGGTACGGCTAGCAAGGAGAATGGCGTCCAGGAGGTCCGCGTGCATGTGCTGCAGATACTCCAGCAGCTCCGCCGTATCGCGCCCGCCCTTCTCCTCAATCTGCCGCAGGTCCTCGGCCGTGCGCCACTCGCGCGCAAAGGCCGCCGTCGCCAGCGCGCGCTCCAGCGCGCCCGCCTCCATCTGCAGCCCTTGCTGCTGCCGCTGCGGCTGCGACTCCGTCGGCAGGAGCGCCGACGCGGGCACGTGCGGCACCACAACCAGCATATCCTCACTCACACGCAAAAAAAACGCTTTTATTATCACGCGTCCTCCTCCTCCTCGGAGGCCTCCACCATCACCACCGGCGCCTTCTTCGTGCTGGTGGGGGGCTTGGCGACGGGGACAGCAAACGCCTTCTTCTTCTTGGATGAGGAGGAAGACGACGACGGCGACGGCTCCTCCTCCCGCTGCTGCGGCTGCGGCGGCTTCTTCTTCTTCTGCGTCTCTCCCTCCTCGGCAGCAGCAGCAGTAGCAGCCACCTCTTCGGCCGCGGCGCGCGCGCGCTTCTTGCTGTTGTGCTTGGTGGCAGTCGCGGGGGGCTCCTCCTCCTCCTCCTCCTCCTCGTCGTCGTCCTCCACAACCTCGGCGGCCTTTGAGGGTTTGGCCGCCGAGGTTGGTTTCTTCTTGAGGCCGTCGTCGTTGCCCTTCTTCTTGGGTGCGGCCGCCTTGGGCTCCTCGTTGTTGTTGTTGTCCTCATCAACGTGAGCGTCATCGACCTCGTCCTCGTCCTCGTCGTCTTCTTGCGCCGGCTTCTTCTTGTCCGCGCGACGAAGCAGCGACGCGGCGCTGGTCCTCTTCTTGGGCTTGTTCTTGGCAAGGGCAGCCGCAGCCTCGCCCTCGGCGCTCTCAGCCACCGCAGCCGCACCCTCACCGCAGGCCGCCTTGCGCTCGCGCTCCCGGATGACGTCAATCGCCGCCTCCACGCTCGCGGCGAGCACGCGGTGGCGGATGAGGCGCACCTCCGCCTGCACCACCTGCTCGCACAGCTTGTCGAGCTTCGTCTTCAGCGTGTCCTTGTCCGTCCGCAGGTAGGAGCTCACCGTCTTCTTGGTGAGCGCCTGCGAGACGCCCGAGATCGAGGCCATGATCCCCATCCCGTTCGGCGAGTACCAGCTCGGCTGCGCGCCGGCGATGGCGGGGCGCGTCACCATCGAGGCGCCACCGCCGTTGGTGGTGGCGCGCTTCGGCGCCGCCTTCTTGCTGCCGCTGCCGCTGCTCTTCTTCTTGTCGGGTTTCGCCTCCTCCTCGTTGTTGGTGGTCGTCTCCTCTTCGTCGGCCTTCTTCTCCACCACCCAGCCAGAGGCCTGCGGCTGCTGCTCCTCCTCCATCGGCTGAGGCTGCTGCTGTTGGCTGTCCTCCTCCTCCTCCTCCGAGGACGACGACGACGAAGTAGTAGTGGCGGCGGCCGCAGCAGCGGCGGTGGTGGCGGCGGAAGGGATGGAAGACGGCATCGTGCTGCTGTTGTTGGGCGGACTTGTTGTTTTTTTGGTTGCGGTAAACACGAAGTGCAAAAGGCGCCGGAAGCGGGCGAGCGTGTTGGGTTGTTCTCGGCTGTGCGCAGGCACTATATACTGCCAGCAGAACTTTTTTTTTTTGAGCACAAAAAAACAAAAAAAAAGCCCAAAATACCCTAAAAAAAAAGGGAGACCTGCTTAAGAGGAGAGCCGGCGCCACCCAAAAATCAAAACCGAGCACACGCCACTCTCTTCTGTGTGAGATGAACGCCGCCGCCAACAACGCCACCACCCCGACGACCTCCTCCAAGAAAGCCAAGAAGGCGGACGGGGGGGCTGCTCCAGCAGCTCCAGCTGCTGGTGCCTCCAGCAGCAGCTCGCAGCAGCAGCAGCAGCCCGACGCCAACAACGTCGCGGTGGGCGCGCTCTGCGCGACGCTCGAGGGCGTCTTCAACACGACGCAGTACCGTCTCGCGCCCAAGGACTTTGTCGCCAAGGAGAGCGCCGGCGTCACCGTGCGCGCCATCTGCCTCGCGCCGCTCCCGATCTTCAGCTCCAAGGGCTGCACCAAGGAGGCGGTGGAGGCTGCCGCCAACAAGCCGAGCGGCCTCAAGCCGAGCCGCCCGCTCAACATCCTCTGCATGGTGACGGAGATCCTCAGCAGCGGCTGGAGCCACGCCCCCGCCATCGGCGCCGCGCCGTCGGTCGTCGGCGCCTCGCATCACAACAACAACGCCGGCAACAACAACAAGGGCTCGTCGTCGATGAAAGGCGGAGGCGCCGTCAACAACGAGCGCGTCGCGCGCTTCTACGGCGGCAAGAAGGACCACGTCCTCATCCACATCCACAACACCGAGGCCAAGGGCAACACCGTCCTTCGCGTGGGCAAGTCGGACGACTTCTACAATGTGTCGGTGGGCGCCATCCTCTGCCTCCCCGTGTGGGCCACCGACATGATCGACGTCTTCCCGCCGAACCCGACGCGCGACATCGCGGCGCTCAGCATGCTCACGGTGGAGCTGGTCAGCAAGGGCAGCCGCACCACCAACAAAAACGCCATGCTCACGGTGCGCCGCGTCCGCGAGGCGCCTTGGCTCTCGGCGGCCTCGCGCATGGTCGTTCCGTTCGCGTCCGGCCACACCGGCTTCCTGAGCATGCCGTCGACGATGCACGAGGTCGAGGAGTACCGCCGCCGCTACGCGACGGGCACCCACCTCCTTGGCGCGTCGGCGCTCGCGCCCCTCGTCCTCCAGAGCGACGACTACCGCGAGTCGCTCAAGTCCGCGGGGCTCGAAGGCCTCAACCAGGAGTACATTGCGCAGAGCTTCAGCAAAAACGTCGCGCTGCTGCAGATCGTGCCCAAGGCCGGCCAGTTTGTCATCTTCGCCGACGGCACCCTCCGCTTCATCATGGATCGCGAGGTCGGTTTGGGCGACATCCCCGTCACCGACGAGGAGGGCAGCCTCCGCGTGCGCGTCGACGACCGCCAGGTGCCCTTCATGCCCGACTTTGCGTCCGCCATGGCGCCGACGTCGGGGGAGGAGCAGACTGCTGAAGACTCGCAGCAGCAGCAGCAGGAGCAGCCGCCGGGCGCGTCGGAGGATCCCGAAAACGATGCGCAGCTGGAGCAGCTCATGCAGGCGCGCCGCGACTGGGGCGTGGCCTACCTCAACCTGGCGCTGCGCATGGGGATCATCGAGCTGCTGGTCGCCGTCAACACGCAGCAGGACCAGTCGCCGACGGAGTCGCCGCACTTCGCCCTCGCGCGCTTCAACCTGACCCCACTCCTCACGCAGCTGGCCGCCATACGGTTGCCCAAGCTGCCCCCGGCCATCGAGGCGCGCTTCGTCGCCGAACGCGGCGCCCGCTCCATGCGCGACGCCCCCATCGCGGCGTTCGCCTTGGGCGGCGCAGCAGCCGCAGCAGGCGGCAACAGCATCGTGCTCGTGGTGGACCTGCGCGTGACGGTCAACGCCGCCGACCCCTCCCCGCTCTTTGCGCGCCTGCAGGCGCTTCGTCCGGGCGGCGCCGCCAAGGGGCGCACCCTCTCGACGTTTATGCACCGCGACGACGACTGGAGGCGCGCCAACGAGGTGTTTGTGTTTGTGGACGACGAGCTCAAGTTCCACGCGATGGCGCCCCTCAGCCTTCCCGGCGGCACCGCGACCGCCATGGGCGGCGTTGCGTCGACGACGACGGACGGCGTGCTTCACCGCCTGCTGCCGTCGCTTCCGTCGCTGCCGCGCTTCCTGGACGCGGCTGTCAAGTACGAGGACGACCGCTACAACAACGCTACCGCTACCGCGACGACGGACGAGGCCGATGAAGCGTAGTAGTAGTAGCATTTTTTATGTGAAGCCGCGAAACATAAGAAAAAGGTTGTTGTTGGTGTTGCTGGTGCTGAGCGCGTCCAGCACGCGCGCCTGCAGCGCGTCGATGAGCGCCGTGTGGTTTTGCAGCTCCGATAGCGTCAGGCTCGTGTTGAGCGCCAGCCGCACCGTCAGCTCGCGCTGGTACGTGCATGCGTAGCCCGCATTGCACACGCAGGCCTCGAGCCCCGCGGCGCCCGCCACGAGCGTGCTCGTGTGGGGCGGGCACGCGTTGGCGTATGCCAGGCCGGCCAACGGGCAGTAGAATCCGATCGGGCATGGCGCGCACGCGGCTGCGCCCGCCGAGGGCGCGTAGGTGCCTGCGGCGCACGCCAGGCAGAGATGCGGAGCCGAGGCGCCCGGGTTGGCCGCGGCCGTCCCCGCGGCGCACGCGCGCCGTTGGCCGTCGCCAGCGCACCAGTAGCCCCACGGGCACAGCGCGCACCACGCGCCGTCGTTGATGTAGTAGCCCGCCAGGCGGCAGAACGTCGCCGGCGTGGTTGTCACAAACGCTGTTGGGGTTGGGGTGGTGCGTCGGCTACTACTATTACTTCTGGCTGCGGTTGTGCTACTACTACTACTAAGACGAGTCGTCAGCATGCTGCTGCTGCTGGACGCCATTGCGGAGGCGGTGGATCGCATCGACGCGCTCGAGCTCGAGATGCGCGCGGTCGCCGTCGAGTTCGCCGCGATTGCCGCGCGCGTCGACGCCATGCTAGACGACCTATCGGCGGTGGTGGCGATCACGACGGAAGAAGAGGAGTTTAAAGTTAGGGCGCTGCTGGAGCGCGTCGTTGTTGGTGTGGCTAACAACAACAACGCGGAGCTACCTGGCGACGGCGGATTGGACGCCACATCCACCCCATAGTCATCCTGCGTGACCCCAACAAACACCAGCACGCTGCCGTTACCCACAGCAGCCTGAGCAAACGTCGCATCGTACGGCACCCGATTGGCCTGAAAGAGCACGTCCACCGCTGCGGCCGGGGTTGTGGTTGTGGTTGTGGTGTTAGCGAAAACCACGGCCGCCCAGCTCAAAAAAAGAAGGGCGCGGTCCAAGGTCATTCTGGTATAACACATACATGCGGCCATTTAATACGCGATGCGGGGCCTGTTGACGCCCGCCCACTTTTGTTATGAGCAAGAACCAACAACAACCAACGCCTTCGCCATGGTCGACCCGTGCGAGGCTTGGCGGCGCCAGATGCTGCCGCCCCTCATGTGGCATGTCATCAACGCGGTTCTGTGGGATACATAGCAGCAGCAACAGGCTGCTGCGGCTGCTGGAGCAGCCGCCGGCGCGCGTTGCTCTTCATCTCCGACGACTGCCGCTGGAGAAACGACACGCCGTCCGTCATCGTCTTGGCGTCGCGCTTGTTGTTGGTTGGCTGAGGAGGCTGAGGGTGGTCGGCGACCAGCAACACTCGTGGCGTGGTGGTGGGATCGAGCCACAGACTCGCGGCGATGGCGGTGGTGGTGGTGGGAGGGTGACGGTCGGGATGCAGCATGAGCCTGCTCATGCTGCTCACTCCCGAATACAACGACGACAGCAGCGGCGCGAGCCGACGCTCGTGCTCCGCGACCTGCGCCTGCAGCGCGAGGGCGGTGGCCTCGAGCGCGGCCAGCAGCGCCTGCAGCGGCGCACGGCGCTCCGCGTCCGGCAGCCCGAGCTGCAGCAGCGTCCGGATGTAGCTGCTCGGCGCAAACGCCCCGTCGCAAAAGGTCACCGGCGGCGGCTTCTGGTCCTCGGCGTCCATCACCACCAGCTCCGCAAATGGCAGCTCGGCGGCGATCAGCTGCCTCCACTCGGCGATCTCAAATGCGACCGTGTGGGTGCCAATCAGCGCGACGCAGAAGCGCGGGGCGATCGGCGGCGTGTGGTTGCACAGATAGAGGACGCTCGACGCTGCCATACACGCACAAACCCTAAACCCTAAACCCTGATATAAACCCACGTTAAAAAAAAACTTTTTTTTTAAGTGGACGTTTAGGTGCAGCAGCAGCGGCCACGCATACGATATGATAATATGACGTGCGTCTGCCGCCCCCTCCTCGCCGCCGTCCTGCAGAGCGAGGTCGTGCCGCAGGTGCGGGCCTGGGTGCGCGGCGGGCAGCTGCCGCCCCTCTTTCGCACGATTGTGTCGGAGCGCGACGACGGCCTGGTGGTGGTGCTGGCCCTGGTGTGGCAGGAGGAGGGCGTGCGCCTGACGTTTGCGCACGAGACGGCCGAGCGGCGGTGCCCCCTCTCCTCGCACTGGCATCAGCATGAGCAGTATGATGAGGATGATGAGGCGGATGAGGCCGTGATGACAACGATCCGCCTGAACCTCTCGCGCTTCGACATCGCCGCTGGCGTACGCGCGCCGATCGCCCTGTCGTTTGGGCTGCGCGCGCGGTACCCGTTTTTGCTGCAGCGGCTGCGGCTGTCGCTGCGTGGAAGACGAAGGAGGAGGGATGAGGCCCTCTTCTTCAGCCGCGTCGCGCCGCCGCGATGCGTGGGCCGCTTCCTGCATCATTATCATCATGCTGCTGCGGCTGTGGCCGGCCCGATCGCAACAACGAACCACGGCGACGATGCGTACGCCTGCGCCTTTTACGACGACAACGACCACGACGACGACGACGCGGCTGGAAGCAGCACGCCGTCGTAGAACAGCGCGTGCGCGATCTTGACGGGCAAAAACAGCCACACGACGTCCTCCTCCTCTGCAGCAGCATTGGCCGAGACGATGTAGCCCACCAGGGCGCACCCCGTGCCGAGGGTGCAGAACGGCCGCCAGTCCCACGTGTCGATATGGTTCAGCCCCATGATGGCCGTCCCCGCGAGCGCAAACACCGTCGGCAGCGGCTCGGCCACTTGCAGGGCCAGCAGCGTCACGCCGACCGCGGCCGTCAGGCTGTAGCGCCCGATCATCATCTGCGGGTGGTTTGGGTCGTCGTGCTGGCGCACGTTCGCCGCGCCCCAGCCGCCCAGGCCGATGGCCGCGAGCACAAACAGCATAAACACCAGCGGCTTCTGCCACCACCAGCCTCTTGTTGTTGTTGTGGTTGACCGCAGCCCCACGATGCTCGCGGCGCATAGAAAAATGCACGGCAGCAGCCCCGCCGCGTAGCGGTTCGCGAGCAGCGCGTGCGCCACCGATGGCGGCGACCACGCAATCCCCAGCACGGACGCGCCGAGCGCAGCCATCGTTCCCATGGTCTTTCTGTACCTCCTTTTTTGGCTGGTGGTTGGTTGTGACATACGCGATAACCATCGTCAAAAACGAGATATATATTATTTCGTCGCAGCCGCCGTAACACACATCATAGGAGGATGACCGACATCGTCGTTGAGCCTGCAGCAGCTGCAGCAGCCACCAACAACAATAATAACGAGGACGACAACGTCATCGACGCCACGACGTGGCCGCTGTCGTGGTTTGCGGCGCTGGAGCCCACCGACACCAACGACAACAACGTTTGCCTGGAAGAAGCGGAGGAGCCCACCAACAACGTTACCACCAATCCAAATCCAAATATTGCGGCGAGCCTTCTTCTCCAGCAGCATAACACCATCACCGACGACAACAACCAGCAGCAGCAGCAGCAGCTCCTGCAGCGCCTCGACGCCAACATGCGCGACATGGCCCGCACGAACCAGTTCCTCATCGCGGAAAACATCCAGCTCCGCCGCAGGCAGGCGGAGCGCCAGGCGTTTGCCGCCGACATCGCCTCGCTCGCCGCCGACCACCACACGCAGATGCTCGACGCCGTGCTGGTGCAGCAGCACCAGCTCGGCCGCCTGCAGGGCGACATCCTGCGCGCGCTGCGCGCCTTTGGCATTTCGTTCGAAATCGGCGGCGCTATAAATGCGGGGCCGCCGCCGATT
>Ga0194037_1003320_pt1 | contig 10032 bp, 7 predicted proteins | sample JunL306m_MetaG_FD_148653 | JGI IMG/M metagenome (GOLD analysis project Ga0194037, IMG submission 148653) | Anoxic zone freshwater microbial communities from boreal shield lake in IISD Experimental Lakes Area, Ontario, Canada - Jun2016-L304-6m | ecosystem: Environmental > Aquatic > Freshwater >...
GTGCGGCGGGCTGGATTCTTGATCGAATTTCTGCCTCGCCAGAGAGAGCTACGACATGAAGCTACAATCCAACGCTTTACCGGATAATCAAAACGTCGTTTTTGAGGACCTGATGGGATGTTAGCTCAGTTGGTAGAGCAGCGGACTTTTAATCCGTTGGTCGCGAGTTCGAATCTCGCACATCCTACCAAAAGCCTTGTGAATACTGGAATGCCTGCTGCTTTATTGATAGCGGGCATTTTTGTTTTTGGGGTCGATTGCGGTCCGTCGATGGAGTGTTTCCCATGAACCTGCGCAGAAGTCTTTTTGTCCTGGTGGCAGCGCTGATGGCTGCGCACTTCTTTCGCGCCGGAAACTGGACGCTGGTGGCACTGAGCCTTGCCACGCCACTGCTGTTTCTCTTCAAGCGGCGCTGGAGCCTGATTCTGTTGCAGCTTGGCGCCTATTGCGCCAGCGCCGCCTGGCTGGCTGCGACACTGTCGCTGGTCCAGCAGCGCCAACAGGGCGGCCAGTCCTGGACTGCTGCCGCCCTCATTCTGGGCTCGGTCATGCTGCTGACGATGCTGGGCGGCTTGCTGCTCAACGCGCGCTGCATGCGTGAGGCTTATCCTTGGTCACTGAAGCGCTGATACGCACTTATTTCACAGGAGTTCAAATTGTTTCAAACATCCATCGCAGGCAGCCTGCCCAAACCGGCCTGGCTTTCAGAAACCGAGAAACTGTGGCCGCAATGGAAGGTGCAGGGCGCCGAGTTGCAGCAAGCCAAGGCCGACGCCACGCTGCTGTGGATCAAGGCGCAGGAGGACGCGGGCTTGGACATCGTCGGCGATGGCGAACAGTCGCGCCAGCATTTTGTGCACGGCTTTCTGGAGCAGGTCGAAGGCATTGACTTCGAACACAAGGTCACCATGGGCATCCGCAACGGCCGCTACGACGCCCAGGTACCTCAGGTGATTGCCCCTCTGAAGCTCAAGGGTCGGGTCCATGCGTTCGAGGCGCAACTGGCGCGCGCCCACACGCGCAAGAAGCTCAAGTTCACCTTGCCCGGACCGCTGACGATCGTGGATACGGTGGCTGATCGCTTTTACGGCGACAAGGTCAAGATGGCCTTCGCCTTTGCCGAACTGCTGAACCAGGAGGCGCTGGCCTTGCAGGCCGACGGCGTTGACATCATCCAGTTTGATGAGCCGGCCTTCAACGTTTACATGCAGGACGCGGCCGACTGGGGCGTCAAAGCGCTGGAGCGCGCCATCCAGGGCCTGACCTGTACCACAGCGGTGCACATTTGCTACGGCTATGGCATCAAGGCCAATGTGGACTGGAAAGAGACTTTGGGCAACGAATGGCGGCAGTACGAGGCGATTTTTCCGGCGCTGGCCAAGAGCAGCATCCAGCAGGTCAGTCTGGAGTGCTATCACTCGCACGTGCCGCCGGATTTGATGGCCTTGCTGGCCGGCAAGGATGTCATGGTGGGTGTCATCGATGTGGCCAGTGCCGAGGTTGAAACCGCAGAGCAGGTGGCCGATACCATTGGCAAGGCGCTGCAGTTCGTGCCAAAGAACCGTCTGTTTCCCTGTACCAACTGCGGCCTGGCGCCTATGAGCCGCGAGGTGGCGCTGAAAAAGTTGGAAGCTCTGGCGGCGGGTGCCGCACTGGCGCGTCAGCGTTACGGCGCTGCCGGGGAGGCATCATGAAGCATCCGGTCAATCCATTCAAACGCGCGCTGGCTCAAAAGCAGTTGCAGATCGGACTCTGGCTGGGGCTGGCCAATCCTTATTCGACCGAGATCTGCGCCGGTGCGGGTTTTGACTGGCTGCTGATCGATGGGGAACACGCGCCCAATGATCTGAATTCGATTCTGGCGCAGCTGCAGGCCATTGCGGCCTATCCGGCGTCGCACGCCATCGCCCGGGTGCCGGTCGGGCATGGGCATGTCGGAACCACCCTCATCAAGCAGTACCTGGACCTGGGCGTGCAAACCATCCTGGCGCCGATGGTGGACACGGCCGAGCAGGCGCGTGCCATTGTGCAGGCGTCGCGTTACCCGCCCCAAGGCATCCGGGGCATGGCCGGTGCCCGGGCCTCGCGCTGGGGGCGCATCGCTGATTACGCCAAGCATGCCAACGAGCAGATCTGTGTGCTGGTGCAGGCTGAAACGCAAACCGCGCTTGATAACCTGGACGCCATCGCGGCGGTGGAGGGGGTGGATGGCGTTTTCATCGGACCGGCCGATCTGTCGGCTTCGCTAGGACATGTGGGGGAGCAGGATCATCCGCAGGTGCGCGCTGCCATGGAGGACGCCTTCAGGCGTATTGCACGCGCTGGCAAGGCACCTGGCATCCTGATGGCTGACGAGAAACTGGCGCGGCACTATATTGAAATGGGTGGACTTTTCGTGGCGGTCGGGCTCGACAGCAACCTGCTAGCGCGCCACAGTTCGGCGCTGGCAGCGAGTTTCAAGGCGACGCTTGCCTAGAACAGGGTTTTGTTAGCGCAGGCGCAGCGGGTCCAGTCGGCGTTCAGGTCTTGATGAATCGCCGCTGGCGGGCTTGCCTTGATACCTGCCCGGATCGACCCAGTCGAAAAACCGGCAAATCTCGGCGCTCTGTCCTTGTGCATCGGCATAGCCCAGTGCCATCAGTTCGCGCGTGTAACTCGACTCGAACAGCAGGTAGCTGGCCAGTGCTGCACCCTTGACGTCAGCCGCCTTGGTCGACACGCCAACGCCGCCGAGCATGGTGCGAACCGCCTGCGGCAGATCCCCGATGTGGCGCGCCGCGATGCTGTCCAGTCTTTGCGAAGGCGAGATCAGCAGCAGGTCAACCTGGCGCAGCGCACTGGCGCTGCGCGCCTCCGGTGGTATCAGCGACATCGTCAGGTTGATGCGTCGCATGCGTTCCACATCGACTGCCAGTGCGTCCAGAAAGATGCTTGACATTGCGTGACCAGCGATCTGCGCCAATGATGGATAAGTACTGTGCTTGCCGCTCGGACCTTCGTTTCGGGGCTCGGCCAGGCGCCCGGCCCCGATCACCAGAATCCGGCTGGCTCCGAGGTGGATGGCCGGGGCGACTGGAGCCGACTGGCGCATCGAGCCGTCGCCAAAATATTCGGAATTGCCGTCGATCTGCAGCGCCATGGCCGGGAAGACAAAGGGAATCGCCGAAGACGCCAGCAAGTGCTCATAGCTGATGTGATCGCGCACCGAACGTCGCCTCGATCGGACCCAGGGCTGCAGCCGCGGTTCGCCATCAAAGAAGGTGATGTGCTCACCCGATGTGTAGCTCGACGCAGTCACGGCCAGGGCCTGGATGTGCCCCTGGCGTATCAGCTCGGGCAGGCGCTCCAGCGGTGCGATGCGCTTGAGCAGATCGAGCGCCGGCGCATTGTTGAGCAGGGAGCGCGGCTTCAGGTGCCGCCATTTGGCAATCAGCCAACCCAGCGACAGCAGCGTCATCAGGGTGGCGCCGGAACGCAGCATGCTCAGCGAGTCGGCGCGGTAGACCTGCTCGGCGTGGATGTTTTTCCAGACCTCAACGATGCGGCGCACGCTGGCGTCAAAATCATCGGCGCCGCAGGCCAGTGCGGTAGCGTTGATGGCGCCGGCCGAGGTTCCGGTGATGATGGGAAAGGGATTGGGCTCTTGCAGTGCGCCACAGGCTTTGCGGATATCGGCAATGGCCTCCAGAACACCAACCTGATAGGCTGCGCGCGCGCCGCCGCCGCTGAGTATCAGTCCGGTAGCCTCTGTGGTTGCGCAATAGTTGGGCATGAAAACATTATCCACTGCTGGCCAGGGGTAAGCCATTGTTCGCTAGACTACAGGCCTTCAGGAGTAATCAATGGCAGTGACAGAACAGATGATCATGGACGCGCTCAAAAGCGTCGTCGATCCCAACACCGGACGCGACTTCGTGTCCGCCAAGGCAATCAAGAACTTCACCCTTCAGGGCGGCGACGTGGCTTTCGATGTGGAACTCGGTTACCCGGCCAAGAGCCAGGTGGCGGGTTTTCGCTCGGCGCTGATTGCTGCTGCCCGAAGCGTGGCAGGCGTCGCCAACGTGTCGGTCAATGTGAGTAGCAAGATTGCTGCACATGCCGTGCAGCGCGGTGTGCAGCTCTTGCCCAAGGTGAAGAATATTGTGGCGGTGGCCTCTGGCAAGGGCGGCGTTGGCAAAAGCACCACGGCTGTCAATCTGGCGCTCGCGCTGGCCGCAGAAGGCGCCAGTGTCGGCTTGCTCGATGCCGACATTTACGGCCCCAGCGTTCCCATGATGATGGGCATCGAGGGACGGCCCGAGAGCATCGACGGCCAGACCATGGAGCCGCTGGAAAATTACGGCGTGCAGGTGATGTCGATTGGCTTTCTGGTGGCGCAGGACGAAGCCATGATCTGGCGCGGCCCGATGGCGACGCAGGCGCTGGAGCAGTTGCTGCGCCAGACCAATTGGCGCGATCTGGACTATCTGATTGTCGATATGCCGCCCGGTACCGGCGACATCCAGCTGACGCTTTCGCAGCGCGTTCCCATGACCGGGGCGGTGGTGGTCACGACGCCGCAGGACATCGCACTGCTCGACGCCAGGAAGGGCATCAAGATGTTTGAGAAGGTCGGCGTGCCGATCCTTGGCATTGTGGAAAACATGGCGATCCACGTCTGCAGCCAGTGCGGTCATGTGGAACACATTTTTGGCGCGGACGGCGGCAAGAAGATGGCTGCTGAATACGACATGGATTACCTCGGTGCGCTGCCGCTGGACATGCAGATCCGCTTACAGGCCGACAGCGGCAAGCCGACCGTGGTATCAGACCCTGACAGCGAGGTGGCTGGTATTTACAAGGCCGTGGCGCGTCAGGTGGCAGTTTCGATCGCGGCCAAGAACAAGGATTTTTCGGCCAAGTTTCCGACCATCAAGATCTCGAAAGACACCTGAGCGAGGTCCCTGGTGGACGCTGCCAGTCGCAATTCGGGGCGCAGCCGCTCGCAACTGAAAGGGCGCCAGCCTGACGCGCTGGCGCAGCAGGAAGTGCGCGAACTGATTGGATCAGCACCGCCCGACGGACATCGGCGCGACCTGCTGATCGAGTACTTGCACCAGCTCAATGATCACTACCGTGCTTTGTTCGAGCGTCATCTGGTGGCGCTGGCCAGCGAGATGCGACTGGGCCTGGCCGAGGTCTATGAAGTCGCGAGTTTTTACCACCACTTCCAGATTCTGCGTGACGACCAGATCGCGCCAGCACTGACGGTTCGGGTTTGCAGTGGACAAAGTTGCGCCATGGCCGGCTCGGCGGCTCTGAGCGCCGGGATCCAGGCCGCGGCGCAACCCTCGCTTCGCGTACTCGCTGCACCATGTCTGGGGCGCTGTGAACAGGCGCCGGCGGTGCTGGTCGGTCAGCGCGCGCTGGCGCATGCCAGCGTCCCTGGCGTGCATGACGCTGTCAGCAGTGCGTTGGAACCGCGATCGCAAATCGATGTCGAGGTCCGTACCCAACCCGATTTGATTGACTATCAAGCCTACCGGAAGCAGGGCGGTTACGCACTGGCTGCTGCCGTGGTCAATGGCGAGCAGTCCGCCGAGGATGTGATTGCCCGCATGGAAGCCTCCGGCCTGCGCGGTCTGGGTGGCGCCGGCTTTCCGGCCGGGCGCAAGTGGCGCATCGTGCGCGGCCAAGGCGCACCGCGCCTGATGGCCGTCAACATTGACGAAGGCGAGCCCGGTACTTTCAAGGACCGAACTTACCTGGAGCGTGACCCGCACCGCTTTCTTGAAGGCATGCTGATTGCGGCCCAGGTCGCCGGCACCCAGGCTTGCTACCTCTATCTGCGCGACGAGTACCACGATGCACGCCGGATGCTGACCCGCGAGATTGCGGCCCTGCAGGCCGACCCGCCTTGCCCCTTGCCGCACATCGAGCTGCGTCGCGGTGCCGGCGCCTATGTCTGCGGCGAAGAGTCAGCCATGATCGAGAGCATCGAAGGCAAACGCGGCGAGCCGCGCCTGCGTCCACCCTATGTTGCACAGGTCGGATTGTTTGGCAGGCCGACGCTGGAGCATAACTTTGAGACCCTGTACTGGGTGCGTGAAATCCTTGAAAAGGGTCCGCAGTGGTTCAACAGCTTTGGCCGCCAGGGTCGCCACGGCCTGCGTTCTTTCAGCGTCAGCGGTCGAGTGAAATTTCCCGGTGTCAAGCTGGCAGCGGCGGGCATCAGCGTGCAGGAACTGATCGATGAATACTGCGGCGGCATGGCCGACGGGCACCGCCTCTACGCTTACCTGCCCGGTGGTGCCTCGGGCGGCATATTGCCGGCCAGCCTGAGTCATCTCGCGCTTGACTTTGATACCTTGCAACCGTATGGCTGTTTCATCGGTTCGGCTGCGGTGGTGGTGCTCAGCCAGCATGACAGTGCGCGTGCTGCGGCGCTCAATGCCATGCAGTTCTTTGCCGCCGAGAGTTGTGGCCAGTGCACGCCGTGTCGCATCGGCACGGCCAAGGCGGCTGCGCTGATGCAGGCGCCGGTTTGGGACATGGCGACGCTGGATGATTTGTGTACGGTCATGGTCGATGCCTCGATCTGCGGCCTCGGTCAGGCGGCACCGAACCCGGTGCGCTGCGTGCAGAAGTACTTTGCGCACGAGATTGGCGGCTGAGGTGGCAGAACTGACCTTCAAGCTCAACCATGCGACGCTGCCGGCGCGAGAGGGCGAAAGCATTCTGCAGGCAGCGCAGCGTCACGGCGTCGAAATTCCGCATCTTTGCTTCAAGGAGGGGCTGGGCGTTGCCGGCAATTGCCGCGCTTGCATGGTTGAAGTCAAGGGCGAGCGCAATCTCGCCGCGAGTTGCTGCCGCGAGGTCACGCCTGGCATGCAAGTGCACAGCAGCAGCGAGCGCGCTGTCAAAAGCCAGAAGATGGTGCTGGAGATGCTGCTGGCGGATTTGCCGGATGACCGCTCATCTGCCAGCCTTGGCGAACTGGGCGATTGGGCGGCACGCCTGGGGGTGAAGCCGCGCCCGGAACTGCTGGCCTTGCGCCGCAAGGCGATTGCGGTGGACGACTCGCATCCTGCCATCACGGTGAATCTGGACGCCTGCATCCAGTGCACGCGCTGCCTGCGCGCCTGCCGCGATCTGCAGGTCAACGACGTTATCGGGCTTGCCGGCCGCGGCGCCCACAGCAGCATTGTGTTTGATCTGGGTGACGCGCTGGGCAGCAGTTCCTGCGTTGCCTGTGGCGAGTGCGTGCAGGCCTGCCCGACGGGTGCTCTTGTGCCGCGCAGCGGCGACGCCGCGCTGGTCGCAGACAAGGTGGTGGACTCCGTTTGCCCGTTTTGCGGTGTCGGTTGCCTGCTGAGCTACCAGGTCAAAGACAACAAAATCAAGGGTGTGATCGGCCGCAAAGGCCCCGCCAACGCGCAGCGGCTCTGCGTCAAGGGCCGCTTCGGCTTCGACTATGTACACAGCCCACAGCGCCTGACGGTGCCTCTGATCCGCCGCGAAGGTGTTGCCAAGGATCCCGCGCTGCTGCAGACTTTGAATCGCGACAGCGCGGACTGGTCCAGCGTGTTTCGGCCGGCGAGCTGGGACGAGGCGCTGGAGCTGGCAGCAAAGCCGCTCAAGCAGTTGCGGGATCGGCATGGCAAGAAGGCACTGGCCGGTTTCGGCTCAGCCAAGGGCAGCAACGAAGAGGCCTATCTGTTTCAGAAGCTGGTGCGCACCGGCTTTGGCTCCAACAACGTGGACCACTGCACGCGCCTGTGCCACGCCTCCAGCGTGGCGGCGCTGCTTGAAGGCATAGGCTCTGGCTCGGTCAGCAACCAGGTGCGCGACGTCGAGCATGCCGAGCTGATTCTGGTGATCGGCTCCAACACCTCCAGCAATCACCCGGTGGCGGCCAGCTGGATGAAGAATGCGGCCCAGCGTGGCCTGAAGATCGTTGTTGCCGATCCGCGTGGCACCGATCTGGCACGCCATGCCTGGCGCAGCCTGCGCTTCAAGGCCGACACCGATGTGGCCCTGATCAACGCCATGATCCATACGCTGATCGAAGAGGGCCTGACCGATCCGGCCTTCATTGCCTCACGCGTCAGCAATTTCGAGGCGGTGCGGGCCGGTGTGCAGGGCTTCAGCCCGGAGGCGATGGCCCCGGTCTGCGGCATTGCCGCCAACACGATTCGGGAGGTGGCGCGTGCCTACGCCAAGGCCAAAGGCGCCATGATCTTCTGGGGCATGGGGGTCAGTCAGCACGTGCACGGTACCGACAATGTGCGCGCCCTGATTGCCCTGTGCATGGTGGCGGGGCAGATCGGCAAACCCGGCACCGGACTGCACCCGCTGCGCGGACAGAACAATGTGCAGGGCGCCAGCGACGCGGGGCTCATTCCGATGATGTTCCCCAATTACCAGCGCGTCACCAACAAGGCGGCACACGACTGGTTCGAGCGCTTCTGGGGCTGCGAACTGGATGAGCAGAACGGCTACACGGTGGTCGAAATCATGCGCCAGGTGCTGGTGAGTGAGGACGATCCGCACAAGGTGCGCGGCATGTACATCATGGGTGAAAACCCGGCCATGAGCGACCCGGATCTGAACCACGCGCGCCACGCTCTGGCTTCGCTGTCGCACCTGGTGGTGCAGGACATCTTCATGACCGAAACCGCCTGGCTTGCCGACGTCGTGCTGCCGGCCACCGCCTGGCCGGAGAAGACCGGTTCCGTCAGCAACACCGACCGCATGCTGCAGCTTGGGCGTGCGGCGGTCGAGCCGCCGGGCGATGCCCGACCTGATTTGTGGATCATTCAGCAGATCGCAGAGCGCATGGGTTTGAGCTGGTCTTATCCGGGTGAAGGTGATGGCGTAGCCGCCGTGTTTGAAGAAATGCGCCAGGCCATGCAGGCCTCCATGGGTGGCATCACATGGGAGCGTTTGCAGCGTGAGGGCAGCGTGACCTATCCCTGTGTCAGTGCAGACGATCCGGGTCAAGCTATCCTGTTCGCCAATCAATTTCAGACCGTCGATGGCATGGCCCATCTGCTGCCCACCACGCTGATTGCCGCCAATGAGAATACGGACTTGGATTACCCCATGGTCTTGATTACCGGCAGGCAGCTCGAACATTGGCATACCGGCAGCATGACACGTCGATCCAGCGTACTGGACGCACTGGAGCCGACGGCAACGGCTTCGCTCAACGGCCGCGAGTTGGCGCGTCTGGGCGTGAGCGCCGGAGCGTTGGTCAACTTGTGCTCACGCCGTGGCAGTGTCAAGGTCAACTTGCGGCGCGACGATGGCACGCCGGACGGCACGGTGTACATGCCCTTTGCCTACAGCGAGGCGGCAGCCAATTTGCTGACCAATGCCGCACTGGACCCGGTCGGAAAGATTCCGGAGTTCAAGTACTGCGCGGTTGCCATTCGCGTCAGTCGGCCAGAAGCAGCGCTTTAGAACAGCGTCGCCAGCGCCGACGGGGAGAAGTCCAGCAACTGGTCGTGCAGCCCGTCGCGCACCTTTTGCACCCACTGCGGGTCGGTGATCAAGGCTCGGCCCACCGCAACCAGGTCAAAGTCGCCGCGGTCGAGCCGGCGCAGTAGTTCGTCCAGTGATGCCGGCTTGGACGATTCACCACCAAACGAAGCAATGAACTCGCCGCTGAGACCGACCGAGCCGACCGTGATCGTGGGTTTGCCGATGAGTTTCTTGGCCCAGCCGGCAAAGTTCAGATCGGAACCCTCGAATTCGCTCTCCCAGAAGCGGCGTTGTGAGCAGTGAAAAATATCGGCCCCTGCGTCTGCCATGGGGCGCAGCCAGTCTTCCATTTCCTGTGGCGTCGTCGCCAGGCGCGCTGCGTAATCCTGCTGTTTCCACTGCGACAGCCGGATGATGACCGGGTAGTCCGGGCCGACCCGCGCGCGCACGGCCTTGAGGATCTCGACGGCAAACCGGCTGCGCTCTACCAGCGTCTTGCCACCAAAGCGGTCGCTGCGCTGATTGGTGCCGTCCCAGAAGAACTGGTCTATCAGGTAGCCATGAGCA
>Ga0194037_1003321_pt1 | contig 10029 bp, 9 predicted proteins | sample JunL306m_MetaG_FD_148653 | JGI IMG/M metagenome (GOLD analysis project Ga0194037, IMG submission 148653) | Anoxic zone freshwater microbial communities from boreal shield lake in IISD Experimental Lakes Area, Ontario, Canada - Jun2016-L304-6m | ecosystem: Environmental > Aquatic > Freshwater >...
GCTCAACTAGCGAGAGTAAGGAATCGCTATTCCCAAATGGTACTTCTTTAGCGAAAGCTAAATCTTCAATGCAGCCAATTGACCCATCTTGATAGCGAATCTGAGTTTTAAAACTGCAAGAACTGGCTTGAATTCGGCTTATTTCGGCAGTAACACGATCTTGCTCTATGCGAGCTTTCTCAGCTAACTGTTTTTGCTCAATCTCTAATTGCTTTTGTTTAGCAAGATCTTGCTGTAGATTTTTTTCATCAGCTAATTTCTGGGCTTTTAAGACTCCTTCTCTTTCTTTGCTTATTTCACCACTTTGTTGAGTTAACTTAGTTTCAGTAACTGCTAAATTACTTTTATTTGCCTGGGTTATAACTGCTTGATTCTCCAATAGTGCAACCTTACTAACTTGCGCCACCCCATCGGCTATAACTACTTCGCATTCACAACCTAGTTTTGAGCATTGATCAAGCAATTCACTGCGAGCTTTTTCGTTATAAGATTGAATTAAAATACCGCTCGAGGCACCCGCGCTAGTAAGGTCACGAGTTTTGGCGAAGTACAACCCTTTACATTTTGGAGTCTTAGATTTAATTAAGTAATATGAATTTGTATGCTCAACTAGCGAGAGTAAGGAATCGCTATTCCCAAATGGTACTTCTTTAGCGAAAGCTAAATCTTCAATGCAGCCAATTGACCCATCTTGATAGCGAATCTGAGTTTTAAAACTGCAAGAACTGGCAAGCGATTCTCCCATACAAAAAAAGCATATGGAGATAGTCAATAAGAGTAGTTTTACCATTTTTTTGCCATCACTATCCAACGCAATATTACCATCTTTAGTAGAAAAAGAAATTAATGTACCTCCGCTAGCTACTACAAGACTTATAGCTATCTCTACACATATCAGAAAGTGTCTGCTTGGGGCTCCAACCCATCATCTGAGCAGATAAATGAGTATTTGCAAAACTTACCTCCACATCGCCTAGCCTCTTTTTTTCTATATATCTAGGTATCGGCTTACCAGTAACATTTTCATAAGCAGAGATAACCTCATAAACGGATTGCCCCACTCCAGAGCCATTAAGCGAGCCATTGGAGTAAATACCTTCACTAGTCTGATTTAATCTGCCATCAAGGTGCCACTTAGTGCTCGCTAGGCCGCTAGCTACTCCGTCTGGACATCTATCTGCAGGCCAACATATTATTGAAAAGCCGAGACAGAAAATTAGGGTAATAAATAATTTCATTTATTTCTGAACTTTGAAATAAAAATTGCCGCTTAGACTAGTATTTTCCCAGGGCGTTTGTTGATTTCGAGTCTCTTCTCTAACTGCTCTCCTCACTTCTTTAAACATAAGCTCAACTGGTAAGTTTGGTGTTTGCATGGCTTTAACAAGGTTCCTTGTATAAGGACTGTTTCGACCAGATCCATCAGCTGCGACATTACCCGGTGAAGTTGCATAAGCAATGATTGTTCCCTGGGGAGCATCCATGGCAGCTAACCCTCGAGAATTAGATCTATAGCTCCTGCCAAATGGATCATCACGACATGCATCTACGATTAGTATATTTACACCCTTTTTTGCGCTGTCCATTTTAGCTAGTATCAATGACACATCTAGCGCCTGATCTGCGACTTCATCCGAACTCTTGATATCAGCATTAACTGGGATGAAATAATTTTTACCTTTAACCTCAATGCCATGACCTGAGTAATACACTAGCCCTACATCGTTAGTCATTAACTTCTCACCAAATTGACGGGTTGCTGAGCGCATTTGAGATAGCGTAGCATCTCTCAAATCAATTACATCAAACCCAGCACCTTTTAAAGCTCGAGATACATCATCGGCATCATTACGAGGATTACTTAATGGTCTTGTTGTATAGGCAGCATTACCAATTACTAGTGCTAAGCGACGACCTTGACTGAATGATGTAGGCGCGGCCAAAGTAATAGAGGTCTCCATTACCGGTTTTTGCTTATCGTCTTCCAGTCTTTTACGCTCTTCGGCAAGTTGACGCTTGTCTTCTTCTAGTTTTTTGCGATCGCCCTCTAGGGCAAGATTGGGTTGGGTGCTGAGCTTCTCAGCGCGAATAAGATAATTATCCTCCCAAATTCCTTCTTTAGGCGCTCTACCGTCGCCATAAGTCATAGTTCCTCGACCGTTGTATTTGCCATTCTTGAACTCACCAACATACATTTGACCATCGGCTAAAGTGATAGTGCCCTGACCGTTATATTTGCCATCCTTCCACTCACCAACATACTTTTGACCATTGGATAAAGTAACAGTTCCATGACCATTCTCTTTATCATCCCTCCACTCACCGACATACATTTGACCATCGGCTAAAGTTATAGTGCCCTGACCGTTATATTTGCGATCCTTGAACTCACCGATATATTTTTGACCATTGGGTAAAGTAACAGTTCCATGACCATTCTCTTTATCATCCCTCCACTCACCGACATACATTTGACCATCGGCTAAAGTAGCAGTTCCATAGCCGTTGTATTTATTATCTTTGAACTCACCGACATACTGGCCGCCATCGGCAAAAGTTATAGTCCCCTGACCATGCCATTTGCCATCTCTCCACTCACCGACATACTTTTGACCAATAGTTAGACTTATAAAAGTACCTTGACCATTGAAATAGCCATCCTTGAACTCACCGACATACTGGTCGCCATTCGGATAAGTTAAAGTTCCCCGACCGTTTGCTTTGTCATCTTTAAATTCACCAACATGTTTAGCACCCTCTTTAAAAGTAACGGTACCTTGGCCATTACGTTTGCCTTTCATATACTCACCAACATATTGACGCCCATCAGAGTAAGTGAAATTTCCATAACAATTTGTCCAGGTAGCTGTATCTGAACCTTGGCATGGCGGCAACTTGCTTTGAGCATAAGATTGAAAGCCTAGCAAAAAACCGGTGCACAACAGTAAGCCATTAAACATTGCTCTAAATGAACATGGTAAAGGCCTTACGCTGCTAAAAGTAATGCGTTGAAAATAAATAGCGCAGTTATATTTATCTCTTAGGATCAGATTGAGGGGTTTGGTCATAAGTTAGCAAAACATTACGTATTCACAATAATTCGCACTCTACGATTCTCTGAGGCTTCCGGAGTGTCCAACAATAGGGGTTCGGAAGAGCCCTTCCCAATGCCGACCAGGCGATCTTTGCTTACCCCTTTAGAAGCTAAATAACTTATAACCGACTGAGCCCTTTGATTGGATAGCTTTAGGTTGTAACTTTGAAGCCCAACGGAATCAGTATGGCCCTCTATGTTGAAAGAGTACTTTATTAGAACATCACCCTTCATGGCCGCTGCCAAGTTATCTAATAAGGCTTTACTCTGATTCATTAATTTAGCTGATCCAAACTCAAATTGAATTACCAAATCTACCGATGGTTTTTCTGATTTATTTTTCTCTTCAGGTACCAAATTTCTGCTTAAGCTACGTGTTTTGGACTGAGATGGGTTCAGCCTCTCAACTAGATCTTCGGTGCTAGCATTTTGCAAAAGACTTTGAGCCTGAGTTGAGTTGATAAAGACAACGCTCAATAAAAGAAAGGAGAAAGATGTAAAGTTCATAGCTTTTCAGTAACAGAAAGAATTTTTGCGCCATACTTTTCTGAAGTACCTCCTTTACCTTTCCCGGTTAAATAATTTATTAAAGATGTACGCCCCCCCATATTATTTAAAGCATAAACAAAGGGGGAGTTTGGATCAGCAGTCAGCATTTTTGAATTATTTAAATCCCTTTGAGTATCAGACACCATTACAAGCACATGATCAATACCCGCCGGTCCAGCTGCTTTAATTCTCCAGGTATCGGCGGGAATGGTTATAGTCTGCCCCGCTTTAATTTGATTGTTTTCATCTATTCGATTAGGGAAGAGAATATAAAAGCTTTTTTGATCTGAACCCAATAAAACCAAATATAAATAGCCATCAAAATTTGATTTCACTTTAAGATTTAAATAGTCTTGATTGATCTTCAGGCTATTTTTTGCCAGCTTTACATCAATAATTCTTTGAGGATTTCGCTGAGATTCGATGTCCTGTAGGGTTGCCAAAGAGCCAACCTCAGGTATGCTCGCTGAGTTATCTTGATCAATCTTCATCTTTTCAAGGGAATTATTTTGTACAGGTATTAAGTTGCGATTACCTCGTATAGTGACGTGACTTGCAACTTGGATTGGTCCCGGTACCTTCTTATCCATAATGATTTGGGCGCATTGACGGATCTCCTCCAAAGAAACAGCTCCAGAACTATTGAGATCCTTGGCACTTCCTAACAAGCATTCTTTAATAGCCTGAGTTGCAACACCTCCTAATCCGGGTTGGTCCCAGCTCACTTCATCTGGTCTAGCTGATGATATAAAAACGATATTTTCCTGAATGGCGCCAAGCGTCTTTGCCTCATCAAATAAACTTCTTGTCTTGTAATTTACTGGGGTGCACACTTCCTCCCCCGCTTTATCTTTTGCGGCAAATTTAGCTACTAAGTTAGAATTAGCCAAAGATCGACTCGTGGATTTATTTAAAACACCACCAGAATGACAGGTATCAACCATCAGAATAGATTTATCGACTGAACGATTAAGATCTTTTGTGGCCTCAGCCATTTCACGATTGGTAATGGTTTCATAATCATAAGTAAGTAGCCCCTCCTCGCAGCTATTAATGAAGGGATTGAAATACCTTGTTCCATGGCCAGAATAATAAATAAATACACGCCCCCCATCTGCTGCTTTTTTGCCAAACTTTTTTAAAGCCTCAATAACATCTTTTTTGGTTGCTGCTTGATCGCGCATTATTGTTATATTTTGCTCTGGAACACCCATCGCTTTCGCAATTGTTGCTGCCATTTCAATGTCTGCTGGAACTCCCTTTAGATCATCTGCTGGCCCATTGTAATGACCAATGCCAATAATTAATGCTGATCTTTCCTGTAAATCGGCAGCAATGGAAAATTGCATCAATGTTAAAAAAATGATCAAAGCCCCCATTAATTTAATTGGGGGATGAAATTGAATATGTGCTTTCATTGTGGATTTACCCGTGCTGGAAAGTAAATTTTTTCAATATAGATTTCACCCTGCTGATTTCTTGCAAGCTGAATTACAGCATTTCGATTTTTGGCGCTATTTTTTAAATTAACCATTTCTGAAACACCAGAAGCAGTTTTAAAGTAATTCCATAAACTACTAAATAAACTAAATAAAATAAAAGGATCCTTAGGGGCTAATTCACCTGATGGCTGAGCAATTGTTACTTTTCCGCCTGTACTATCCACTTCTGATAACCATTTCTCCATCCGTGGAGGGATCTGATTTGGGGTTACGACATTATAAAAATTGACGCTAATGTCTTTTTCATCGCTAGATAATGAATTTGACATTTCTTGATCAAATTTTGATGTATCTATAAAAGTAATATTTTGTTTGGGGGGCTCCGCAGGCATGCTTTGACACCCAGCTAAAAAAATAGCAAAAACTATACCGAAAAGTTTATATTTAAAATCCATTAATTATGTCCATCAAGATCGTCTACATTAGCTGCTTATTACGTTAATAAATAAACTTAATATCCATCAAAATACATCAAGTAGCCTGATTTCACCAGTCAATTGGAATTCTTAACATCATTTAAAACTAAAAGCATAAAGGTTGGTTCAACCTAATTAGGCAATAAAGTGTTTTTAAGGTGAATTGGCGTCTTGCGACTCAAAATATACCCCAGACAAGTAAATTGATTAATATAAAATTCTTTCACTACTTGGTTATATCAGATGTTAGTTTTTAGCTATGGATACATTACCCCTAATGGCAAATTTGATACATTTATGTCAATTCAGTCACTTGGACGCCTGTCGAACCAAAGCAGATATTCATCCCTCAGGCTTAACCATTAAATAAACCAAGCTGGTCACCAATCCTCTCTGTGCTCTCTTTTGTCACAAATGCATCTTGGTTCGGCTGATCAAGCTCAACGCCCAGACTTCTGGCAAGTTTTGCCATCCGCTGCTCCATTCTGAGTAGCTGCATTCGGAACGCTGCTGTGACATTGATATGAGTTGCGGTAGCTCTAAGGCGGTTCGCATTTCCGTGCAATACATACGCTAATTCTGCAAATTCAACGTCCATAGTTAAGTAATTTCGCTTTTTACTACGTCTTTTTGCCATGATGTCTCCTAATTTATTGGGTGTTTTTTGTTATTGGGTTATGTAGTTGGATTTAATGAAGGGATAGTTAATGCACTTTTAAGAACATGCTTAGCTGTGCGGGGGATAAAAATGTGCTGCATTGTTAACTATCGGAGCTGGACATCAAAAAAACCTAGTCCAACCCCGACCTCAGCTCTCGCATCCGCGTGCCGACCTAACCGCAGGCAATGAACTTCAGCCTTGTTCCAGAGCTCGCAGCTCGGTTTAGGGCTGAGCGAAGAAGGTACCCACCATGGTGTTTTATCTGATGGGTAGCCTGCGCCATTACCTGCATTAATTCTTCACCGTAGTGGGTGGTTAAGATGGCTCTAGATTCGGTTTTCTGGTACTCAAGAATCACTCCGCAGACACGCTCTCCTTTAACCATTTTTTGCTCTAGTACTGGACGCCACAGTGGACAAATTGCAGCACTGCATTTTTGATAGCGAGGGCAATTGATTCGGCTCATTTTGCGTCCTTTGGGTCAAACAAGGCAATCAGCCACTCTGGTATATCTTCGCAGCCCGCTTCGGCAAGTGTCATCATTAAACGATAGGCTTGATTGGCCGTTAATTTTGCCTCCGGTCGACCCAGCCTGACTTTTACAAATAAATAATCCGCCGTTTTTAAATTGGGTTTCTGGTTCTCCCAGATGTTACGTAACTCGGAAGTCTGGTTCTTAGTTAACGAGTGGAGTATTAGTGCTTTAAACATGAATTGCCCCTTTTTTCTGTCTAACTGATGAACTCATCCCTATGGAAATTCGAGTTGAGTTGAAGATGTACAAGAAGATGAACTGAAAGCTAATATTCAACCAATCCCAACTCATATTGAGGGGAGCAAAGCTCCCCCTCAATACGTTATGTCTGTTCCTAGACTGAGTTGAACTGAGTTGATCAGAGTTCAGTAGAGTTGATAATCTTTTATTCATCATTACCCCCCACTTCGACATCACGCTCAGCGAGTAGATCTTTGCCAACAAACAAACCCACCCTCTTGCCACCTAACAAGGTTCGCTCCTCCTTAGTCAATTGTCTACATACGAGGTAACCACCTTTGAGCAAATACGCTATAGCGGCCTGAGACTGCGAACTACCGACAGATAAAAGATCTCTAATATCTTCTTTACCGTAGATAGTTCCAACAGGTGCGCTTGCAATCAATTTGAATACTTCAAGGACATTCTCATCTAGCTTCTTTTCCTTTTCTAAATCGGCTGTTTTTTTCCTGTTATCTTGCTTAGAGGCAATACGCTCTTTGGATGTGCCCTTCGATAACTCACCAGTAATATAGGTAACCTCCTGAAGATCACCCCATTCATCCTCAACAAACTCATCGTGAAAGGACGGATGAAACTGCAGCTCGTCGTACTGGGTTTGGATACGGTTTTTATTTAGACTCAGAATTGTGCAATCCAGTCCAATATCCCTTGCTAAAGTAGCAACCGTCTGAGCATCAGCCTCTATTGCCCCGGCTCCACGACTTGTCTGGTGCTTTACGTCTTTATCTCTAGCTGCTTTTGCTACATGGGAGGTAATCCAAATGGGATCGTAGTGCACCTTTGTAGCAGCCTTGATGGCTGCAATCATTTTGCTTTGCTCAGAATTGCTGTTCTCATCGTCCAGATCAAACGATGCACTAGCAGTATCGAAAATCAAAAGGGGTGGCATAACAACATAACGTTCTGAGCCATCAGCTATAACTACCGGCCATCGCTCGGTATACCGCGTTGAATAAGCTTCGATAAGTTTTCCAAGTTCTGGTGCACTGTATTTCTTAGTCTGAACCAACATATACCAATCAATCACATCCTCATCATCACGAGTAATTTGCGAAGCCCCCTCACCATATTTACGCTTAGCGTATAAAGCCTGCTCAATTTGGCGAGTATCTTCAGCAAAATGAACCACTCTTCTACGACCTCGTACTTTTAGAAAATGTTTTTCAATTCCTAAACGCTCTTCTTCACATAGATGGGCCACAATACTTGCCATCTCTACGATCATGGTGGTCTTACCAGCTCCACTTGCCCCAGCTAGAGATGTGACGCCTTCTCCCATAAACCCATTTAATAGGTAACGTACTGCCTTAGGCTTTGTAGTGTCATAACGAAGCGGTGGATTTTGAGTGATTAACTCATCAATAGTTAACTCTGGCTTTTGCAGACGCTTATAAATACTGGCGATAGTTACTGGGTTGGGATGATTTAATTTAAACCCGTTCCATAGCTTTTCTAAATCACCATAACCACTGTAATTACCTGCTCCGTCTCTTTGTGAATATTCATCCCATAAATCTAGCGCCTCGTAATCACCTTCAAACTGAAAATGTAGCGCCATACCTACTCGTAGCCAATCCTCATATACAGGATTTGGAATCAATTTATTCATCAGCATGTCACGAGCCTTTACCAGCGTCAAAGTGTGATCACGTTTACCGTAGTTTTCAAAATCATCAAATTGCTGCTTGGCAGATTCTTCTTGCTTTAAATACTTTTGAAGAACCGATGTATCTGGGGCGTATGAAGGAATGTATTGTCTATTCTCAAAAACATCCCCCGTCATTGCCAAGTACATAGCGCTAGTGAAAACCTCCACCTTGCCATCTGGGCTTTTGGGGTTGCCGTAGGCCTTATCAGCCAAAGTGACTATATGAACACCCGTCCCGCTGAGGGAGCGCTCTACATAACCCTCGATTGAATCAACTAACTCGCGAGCTCGACTATCTAAGCTGCCATCGGGTTGAAAACAATCATCAAGATCAATAAAAAGGAGGTTGGGATTGTTAGGGCAAAAGCCAATGCCGTCAAACTTAGCTTTACCATCCCCATAAAGTGCCAAACACTCATCAAACGATAGCCATTTTTGACGATCTGTTTTGTCTGCAGGGTATCCACTTTTACCATGTGGGACCTTGCCCAACTTATCTCTATCTGGTTTTTGTACTAATTTGTATGGCATCCACTGGGAAAGCTCTTTTAGTTGATGTGGAATGGCCAATAAATTTGGACGAGATTGTCCAATAGACTTTTCTTTCTTCATTTCTTTATTTCCTCAAAACGAAATACAGCCGCTTTAGATCGGCAATGAGGATTTGCTTTTCTAGGAAAACTACTCCTAAGTCACCGTGGGTCTGTTATCCCACCCTAAGTCACTTCTGGACGGTGTTGGGGTGAATTGCCAAGCCTAGTAGAGCACCTGCCCTACTTCACTTGTCTAGCCGTTATCCGCGTCTAAATCGCGGCGCCTATACTACCGGCTAGCCACATGTCGGATTCGTTACGTTCCGCCATCAGCTATGATTTTTAGTTTAGGTGTAAGCACCAAGGCCGCAGCCTCTAAACGCTCAACGCAGCGCTGTATTACATTGATATTTTAATGCTTTTAGCTGTTTATTTCAACTATCAAAAGCCGCTAAGGCCTAATCAAGAAAATTACCCTCCTGTATAACTAATACACAATTAAGGGAAAAAACGCCCTAGAAAATTCACATTCGAGAACATTTTTCTAATGCATCACTTACTTGCTACCACTAATACGCAAATTGACACATTTTCAAGTGCCGACCTAAAAAAAATTTGTGTCACCTGTATGTGTCACCTAAGGCCTCTGTGTCACCTGAAAAATGGATTGGAGATGACTTTGTAGTTGTGCTTGATGGAAATAGGAGTTACAATGAGACCCATATACTACGGGGCTTTATAGCTAGTTGGCAGGTAGAAAACCAAGCAGGTCGGGAACGAAGCAGCCAAACCCAATTTCTGCCAGTGCCGGGGGTCAGGCTCATCCACCCTCCCCCTAGATTCAGAAG
>Ga0194037_1003322_pt1 | contig 10029 bp, 10 predicted proteins | sample JunL306m_MetaG_FD_148653 | JGI IMG/M metagenome (GOLD analysis project Ga0194037, IMG submission 148653) | Anoxic zone freshwater microbial communities from boreal shield lake in IISD Experimental Lakes Area, Ontario, Canada - Jun2016-L304-6m | ecosystem: Environmental > Aquatic > Freshwater >...
AGTCGAGCCTGCGCCAGGTTTATTTTCTAAAACCACGGACTGCTTCAGAGCTACAGCTAGCTTGTCAGCAAAAAGACGCAAAGCGTTTTCAGCTGCCGTTCCGGGAGCAAAAGGCATCACCAACTTGAGAGATTGGCTAGGATAAGTTTGAGCGCAAAGGCTACCAAGACCAAAGACCAACACCATGCCAAGAGTCAGGCGGCGCAAGAGGGCAGAGATTTTCATTTTTGATCCTGTTGTACGAAATGGATGGATACAGATGAAGAGCGAACAAATTAAAGCACGAGTTCATTTTAGGGGAAATGTTCTTATCCAGTTTTAGGATGTCCTATTTTTTTTGTGGTATCTTGAGGCTTCTTTAAAATTTTTTGATGAAACCCATGAAAACGCATGTCTTGATTTCTGGAGCTGGTCCTGTAGGGCTGGTCAGTGCTTTGAAGCTGTCACTTGCTGGCTTCAAAGTCACTGTGTTTGAGTCCGCTCAGGAATTGAACATGGACCTGAGGGCCTCAACCTTTCATCCGCCGACATTAGACATGATGGCCAGCTTTGGTTTGACCGAACAATTGATCGATCAAGGTTTGGTTGCTCGTTATACACAGCAACGCGATCGACAAGAGGGCGTTGTTGCTGAATTTGATATGGAGCTTTTAAAGGGTGAAACTGACTTTCCTTTTAGACTTCAATGTGAGCAGTGGAAACTGACGCAACTGATCAAAAAACAATTGGATCAAAATCCAGACGTTCAAATCATTTTCAATGCCAAACTTGAATCAGTCAGCCAAGGCAACACCGAGGTGCAGGCCAAAGTCAAGGTCTTTGATGAAGTTCAGACCTTCAAGGGTGAGTACTTGATCGGTGCGGATGGTGCATGGAGTTGCGTCAGATCAAGTTTAGGCATTGAGTTTGAAGGTTTCACCTACCCCGAGCGTTTTTTGGTGATCTCCACCACATTTCCTTATGAAAAACACCTGCCGAAATTGTCCTACGTCAATTATTGCTCCGACCCGGTTGAATGGTGTGTGTTGCTAAAAGTACCCGCGCTTTGGAGGGTCCTGTTTCCAACCAAGGTCGATGAGTCTGATGATGAGGTTTTATCTGACTCCAGCGTTCAGTCGCGTTTGCAGCACTTGTTGCCTCAACCCATGGACTACCAGGCCGATCACCGCACGCTTTATAAAATTCACCAACGTGTGGCCAAGTCGTTTCGACAAAACAGAATCTTCTTGGCAGGGGATGCGGCACACATCAACAATCCTTTGGGGGGAATGGGTATGAACGGTGGCGTTCATGACGCCATGAATTTATGTGAAAAACTCATTGATGTGGTCAACCACCGTCAAGATGCGTCCATCTTGGATCGTTATGAACGACAAAGAAGAAGCATTGCCATCGAATTCATCAATGCAAATACGGCTAGGAACAAGAAAATGTTGGAAGAGAGCGATCCTGTTGTAAGACTTCAAAGTCAACAAGAACTAAGGGCCATTGCAGAAAATCCAAAATCAGCCAAAGCCTATTTGCGTAAAACATCCATGCTTGACGCGCTCGAGCGAGCTGAGGCCATTTTATGATGAAGTTAGGCTTGTCTCAAATCACGGGTGCCGAGAGACGCGCCCAACTCAAAAAGAAAATCAGACGTGGACACTTGACGGTTGCACCTGGTGTCTTTGAGATGATTTCTGCAAAAATCGCAGATGAGATGAATTTCGATGCTTTGTACATGACCGGTTATGGCACCGTAGCCTCTTATTTGGGGCTGCCTGATGCAGGGCTGGCCAGTTATTCTGACATGGTCAATCGGGTTCAGCAATTTGCGCAAATCACAAAAACCCCCATGATTTGTGATGGTGACACTGGCTATGGGGGCTTGCTGAATGTCATGCACACTGTGCGAGGTTATGAGAGTGCAGGTGCTTGTGCCATTCAACTGGAAGACCAAGAGTTTCCAAAAAAATGTGGCCATATGCTGGGTCGTCGTGTCATCCCCGTAGCGGACATGGTTGACAAAATCAAGGTGGCGGTGGAAACAAGAAGTGACCCCAATTTCATGATCATTGCCCGAACGGATGCAAGAACAACTTTGGGGCTTGATGAGGCACTTCGGCGCATGGAGCAGTATGCGAAGGCTGGCGCTGATTTGTTGTTCATTGAAAGCCCTGAGTCAGAAGAAGAAATGCGAAAAATCGGTGAAGCCTTTGACTTACCCTTGGTTGCCAACATGGTCGAGGGAGGCAGAACACCAATATTGAGCGCAAAGGATCTGTGCGACATTGGATATGGCTTAGCGATTTTTCCGGCCACTGCTTTTTTAGCCGCCGCCCAAGCGTTTGAGAGCGTCTATGAAACCCTTAGAGACCACGGATCAACCGATCAACTGAAAACGCCTCTTTATCCATTCAGCAAGATGTCACAAAAGATGGGGTTTGATTGGGTGTCTGAATTTGATCAATCGCATGCAAAAAAGTAAAAATGCAAGACACTAAAAGCATCTACGAAAAGCAAGGCTTTGGAGGTCAATCTGGCTTTGGTCGCCTAAGTGCATTGGTTTTGGTTGATTTTGTGAACGGGTTTGTAGATCCCGATGTTTTAGGTAGCCCAGAGATCGCTTTGGCTGCCCATGAAACCCTTGAATTGCTGGACCTCTTCAGGTCCCTGAGCTTGCCCATTGCGCACACTCGCGTCGTGTTTGATGATCAGGGTGCCAATCACAATGTGTTCACGCTCAGAGTGCCTGCCCTTAAAAAACTGACTGAAAACGCCTTTGAATCGCAAATAGTTGATGTGCTAAAACCCAAAGACAATGAATTGGTGATTAAAAAACAAACGGCCTCCGCTTTTTTTTCAACAGGATTGTCAGATTGGCTCACCTTTCGGGGTGTTGATACGTGTGTGATCGTGGGATGCACCACAAGTGGTTGCATCAGAGCGAGTGTGGTGGACGCTATGCAGCACAATTACCGAACGGTGGTGGTGAGGGACTGCGTTGCAGATCGCGCTCAAGGGCCGCATGAAGCCAATTTGTTTGACATGCAGCAAAAATACGCGGACGTCTTGTCGAAAAAAGAGGTCCTATCTCAACTCTATACCTTGAAATGAGCACACCATGACCGACCATCTTGGATATCGTCATCGATTTGGAACCCTGGGCCCCTCAACCAACACCATCGTCCAACCTGATTTCGATGATTTGCGTCCTGTCGGTGTCACCAACCATTACAGTCGAATTGCAATTCCTGACAACCCAGTGAACAACGATCAAGATTTCTTAAAATTGGTGGACGATATCAATGAGGCTACATTTGATGCTGTTGATACACTGAAAAGTTGCGCTATGAGTTATCTTGTGATGGGCATGTCCGCTGCAACGTTTTGGAATGGAAGAAAAGGTGCACAAGAGTATCTAGATAAAATGCAGGACAAAGCGGGTGTTGGCGTTTCATGTGGTTCGTTTTCAACTGAAGCAGCATTGAATGTTTATAAAGCCAAGCGCATTGCTTTTTTATCTCCCTACTTTGATGTCGCCAATGATCAAGTAAGGCGGTTCTATCAAGACTGTGGGTTTGTTGTTGTGAGAGACCTTTGTCTTAAACGGCCTAGCCCTGTTTTAATTGCTCATGCAACGGATGAGATGTGCAGAAAAGCAATACTTGAGCTCGATGGCGACGATGTTGACGCCATCGTTCAAGTTGGAACCAATTTGTCTATGATAAGACTGGCTGCGGCAGCTGAACTTTTTTTAGGTAAGCCTGTGATCGCCATCAATACCGCAACGTATTGGCATGCCTTGCGGGCTTGTGGTATTCAAGACAAAAAGGCTGGTTTTGGTCAATTGATGGAATTTCATTGATCAAAGTTTTTCACCCAATGTAACCAGACGAACCCTATAGAAATTTAAAGGATGATATGAAACACAAAGCAAGGTCCCCAATGAAGAGGGTGTTGATCGCAGGAGCCCTGTTTGTTGCTCAAGCTGCCTGGTCGCAATCCGCCGTTGTTAAAATGATTGTGGCATTTCCTCCTGGGGGGCCGGTTGATTTTGTCGCAAGAACACTAGCCGAGCCTTTGGGCAAAGAATTGAATGTTCAGATCGTGGTTGAAAACAAGCCTGGTGGAAATGGAGCGGTAGCGGCCGAGTACATTTCTGCTAACGCTGCAGATGCCAAGACGCTTTGGTTCACAAGTGCTGGCGCTGTTGCGATCAATCCAGGTCTTTATGAGAACTTGAGTTACAACCCCTTGAAGGACTTGTCGCCAGTGTCTTTGGTTGTGAACAACGTGGAGTTGTTGGTGGTCAACCCTAGCAGTCCTGCTAACAATGGTGCCGAATTCGTTGCTTTGGCAAAAAGAAAAGATTTGGCCCTGGCTTCCTCAGGCACTGGCAGTGTGCCCCATTTGGCCATGGAGCAACTTGCAGACTCAACCAAAACCAAGATGTTACACGTACCTTATAAAGGTGCAGCTCCAGCAATCACAGATGTGATGGCAGGACATGTCGATGGATTTTTTGGTGATATTCCTGGACTCATTGGCTTGATTCAGTCGGGCAAATTAAAACCCATTGGTATCGCTGCCAATAAAAGAAGTGTGACTTTGCCAGACGTCAAGACTTTCGTTGAAATGGGCGTGCCTGGTGTAGACACCAACAATTGGTATGGTGTTTTTGTGAAGGCAGGTACATCTAAGGCAGATGTTGATCGATTGAGTGCTGCTATCAAGAAAACCTTGAAACTGGAAGCCGTGAACACAAAACTGGTTCAATCTGGTGCAGAGCCTGTCGGTTCAAGCCCAGAGGAGTTGGCTACTTTGTTGAGATCAGACATCGTTAAATGGACCCAACTGATCAAGGCCAAGAAAATCACAGCCGATTGATGCACGTTTAGCTCGGATGAAGAGGCCTGTTCCAACTGAGGCTCTTGGCTTGAACAGTGGCAATCTGTTCCTGGTTTTCAAAAGAGCGGGTCTGATATCTTTTGTGTTGCTGCTCCAAGCCTGTGGACTTGTCACAAAAGAGTCCATCTATGAGGGTGTCAGGAGCCAAGAGAAGTTGAAGAATGCGGGCCAACACATAGAACCTGATGCGATGCCCTCTTATCAAGACTACGAAAACGAAAGAAACCGATTAAAGAAAGGGGCTGAATGAACATCGATATGGATTGATGTCATCAAATTTATCTTCTTTCATTGACCTTGAACGATCAAATTTGTTAGACCAGGCCTGTATCAAGAACGAGCGCTATGTTTTTTTATACCTTTTTTGGGTGCCAACGATTCAACAAAAGTGCATTGCTCAATACAAAGAAGCTTGACAAAGCCATCGCACTTCCAGACACCATAGGCGACAAAAGTCCAAAGGCTGCAAGTGGAATACCTATGGTGTTGAACACAAAAGCCCAAAATAAATTTTGTCGAATTTTAGACCATGTTTTTTGGGAAATATCTATCGCACCAAATACCAAGTTAAGGTCTCCCCTCATCAGCGTGACGCTTGCGGCCTGCATGGCAACATGGGTTCCTGTTCCCATGGCAATCCCTACATCTGCTTGAACCAAGGAGGGGGCGTCATTGATACCATCCCCGACCATTGCAACGACTCTCTTTTGTTGGTTTTGATCGATTTGAAGTTTTTCAATCCATTTGCTTTTGTCTGCCGGTAAGACAGGCGCATAAACTTGGTCAATTCCAATCGCTTGGCCAACAGAATTGGCTGAATACGAGTTGTCGCCAGAGAGCATGACCGTTTCAATACCCATGTTTTTTAGACGAGACACGACATGTTTAGCTTCTTCTTTGATTTCATCACCAAAAATCAATGCCCCAAGGGGAACAAGATCATTGATAGATTGCTCTAAAACCAACATGGAAACAGTGCGTCCCTTGAGCAGAGATGGTTGCAAAGTTGACAACACATCCTTGTAAAAGGATTGATGAGAAAGGGAGTCCAAGCTTTGCAACTTTATATGCACTTGTCCAAGAGTGTCAATGTTTGTTTGCCCTTCGATGCCAACGCCAGAAATATTTCTAATGTTGTTGAATTCGACAGGCTGAATGTTGTTTTTTTCGGCGTAATGCTTCACTGCTTTGGCCAGTGGATGTTCGCTCCCACTTTGCAGACCCAGGGCCAGCGAAAGGGTTGGTAACGACATACCCATATGGGGTTGCTCAAATTCAAAGGTTTCTAGTAAAGTAGGTTCACCCTTGGTAAGCGTTCCGGTTTTATCAAAGGCAATGACTTTGATGCGGTGAGCCTGTTCCAAGACCGCTGAGTCTCGGATCAAAATACCAAATTTAGCAGCTACACCTGTACCTGCCATGATGGCCGCGGGGGTGGCCAAGCCCAAGGCGCAAGGACAAGCAATGACCAACACCGACACCGACCTCATGATGGCTTCGTTCAAAGAATCTATAAAGTAGAAGTTGCCCACGAAAGTGACTATTGAAATCAAAACTACAAGTGGGACAAAAACAGCACTGATTTGATCCACAAGCTTTTGAATCGGTGCTTTTTGCATTTGAGCGTTTTCAACCAATTCAATCATCTTTGAAAGCGTGCTTTCAATACCAATGGCTTGGGCTTTCACTATAAGGAATCCATCCCCGTTCACTGACCCACCAATGACGCTGCTCGCTATGGATTTTAAAATAGGCTGACTCTCACCAGTGATCATAGATTCATCGATTTGACTCGTACCCTCTTCGATGGTGCCATCTACTGGTATTCTTTCGCTTGGGAAAACTTTGACCCGGTCTCCTGGAAGCAAGTGTTCCAACTCAATTTCATGAACACGATTGAAATGATCTATAACATGTGCTGATTCGGGCCATAGTTTCTGTAATTCGCGGATGGCGCTACTTGTTTTATGCTTTGCATTGACTTCTAGCCATTTACCTAAAAGAACCATGCTGATGACAACGCTTGAACTTTCAAAATAAAGTGATGATGTTTGTCCAAGGTATAGAAGATATAAACTCAATCCAAATGCAGACGACGTACCCAAACAAACAAGCAAATCCATGTTGCCTGTGCCACTCAGCAATGCTTTGTAGGCGCCCACATAAAAGCGCCAACCAAGCCAAAATTGAACTGGCATGGCAAGCGCAAATTGAAGCATGGGTTGAATTTCAAAATGAATGCCAAAAGCCATGAGGACCATAGGCGCCATCAAGGGAGTAGATATCAAAAATCCAATGACCACCCTTGAAAGGCCAGATGATGACCAAAAACCAATTGGCTCGTTGTTTCGATTGTGGCCGGAGGGGTTGCTGATCTGAGCTGAATATCCTGATTTGTCAATGGCCTCAATGATGTTGGCGACGCTCTCTTGATGATCTTTGTGAAATCTGATTTTTGCCTGTTCCGTTGCAAGATTAACTGTCACCGCCTGCACGCCATTGATCTTGGAGATGGCTTTCTCTACATGGCTAACACAAGATGCACAGGTCATGCCCTTGACGTCAAGCGTACAAAAATCTAAAGCTGACTCCTTTGTCAAAGAACTTAAATCCTCATTCAATAGATTCATAAAGTATTGTGTGTTTGATTTTTATACGATTGAAATAAAGAATATTTAATTGTATATTTTATAAATTGAGTGACATTTTTAGATCTTTAGATGTTGTGATTCTATTGGCTGCATGTATTGATAGAGAAAATTGAATAAAGTGGGCAAATTCTCAACATGCCTGTTGAAACAAGGACCAACCCCAGCCAGCCCCAAGCTCCGATGGAGTCGGTCAATACAAGGGCGACAAGTGTGAGTCCAATTAGAACTCTAATGATTTGATCTGTTTTTCCAATGGTAATTGTCATGGAATTTCCTTAAGTTGAGTTGGAGTTGCTGATATTTATAGATTTTTTAATGTAGTCCATGTTGATCTTCTTTTGTTGATATTTATCAAGTCTAGTTCGAACTATATTTTTAATTCTTATTTTTGTGTTTTCTTTTATTGATGTAGATCAATTTCAATTTTTTCTATAAGTTTAAAGTTATTGAAACTTTTAGGATCAATGTATGAAAACAGACACTCAAGTTCAACTGGATGTGGTTGCAGAATTAAAATATGAACCCTCTGTGAACGCTACTCATATAGGCGTTACCGTTAGCGAAGGCATCGTATCGTTGTTCGGTCAAGTCGATCATTATTCTGAAAAAATGCACGCTGAGATGGCCATCCAACGTGTCAGCGGTGTCAAAGGCTTGGCGATGGAAATTGAAGTGAAACTGCCAAGCTTATCAAAGCGCAGCGATAGTGACATTGCTCACTCCATTGACAACATCATTTCATGGTCTACCTTGATCCCAAAGGAACATATTCATATCAAAGTCGAGGATGGTTGGGTGACTCTAAGCGGTCATGTGAAGTGGAATTATCAAAAACTCATTTTGACCGGCGCATTGGCCCATTTGCTCGGTGTAACTGGGGTTAGTGATCAAATTGCTATCAAACATGACTTGGCAAAATCAGTGGTTAAAAATGAAATTGTTCTAGCCTTGAATCGAAGAGCTCAATCCGAGGCTAAAAATATCACCATCGATATAAAAGACGGCGAAGTGACTTTGTCTGGTACGGTCAACAGTTGGAATGAGCGTTCATTGGTGAATCATGCGGCTTGGAGCAACGCAGGGGTTACAAATGTGATTGATAAGTTAACATTGGTTGGTTAAATTCCTTTTGGACTTCACAAATGATGAATTTAAATTCAATCTCATTTCCCCCATATGTTTTCAGTACGCATGTGGAAGCAGAAAACGCAACGAAGTTGCTCAGTCGAAACGGTTTTGATATCAAGAAGCTTTCCATTGTCGGCAAAGGCTACCATTGTGAAGAGCACCCTTTGGATTTTTATACTGCCAGTGACAAAATCAAACTTTGGGGAACTACTGGTGCGTTTTGGGGTGGACTTTGGGGTTTGCTTTTTTTACCTGCTGTTTTTTACCTTCCAGGTTTTGGTCTTGTTGCGACGGCAGGTCCATTTGTAGACGTTTTGATTTCTACGCTTGAGGGTGCTTTGGTCGTCGGTGGATTATCAGCGCTTGGTGCTGCCTTGACGCAAATAGGTGTTCCTGAAGGCCAAGTTTTAAAGTATGAAACTGATATCAAGGCTGAAAAGTTTCTTTTGATTGTTCATGGCTCTCATGAAGAGCATGAAAAGGTGAGGGTGGTATTAGGGCCTTCAGCTGTCACAAAAGAGTCATTCAACCGGTAAGCAATTGGAGTAATTATGAACAAGCACCACGCCGTCGTATGGATCGATCATCAAGAAGCGCATATATTGATTTTTGATAAAGAGCACATGGAAAAAGAACTGATCAAATCGCGCTCACACCACCATCATCAGGGAAAAGCCCAGGATATGCGCTCATATTTTGAAAATATATCAACCAGTTTGTCGGATGTAGAAAATATCTTGTTGACCGGGCCTAGCACAGCCCGAGTTGAATTCAACGAGTGGTGCAAATTACACGCAAATTCAGTTTTTCTGAAAATTGTTGAGTCTTTGAAATGCGATCATCCAAGCGATGGGCAAGTTGTTGCCATGGCAAGAAAGTACTTTCAAAAGTTTGACTTGTTTCATTAAGGTTGATCTCACCACTTCTTCTTTCAAGCTAGAAGTATGAGCAGGGTTGATGGAGTATTTGCCGCTGGAGGGTATTTGTTTATTTTATTCAATCGCCTTGAATACCAGCCGATTTGATCACTTGTGACCACTTGCTAAGTTCTGATTTTAGAAACAAGCCTAGCTCCTCCTTGTAAATATGCGAGGATTGCAATCCTTGGGCTTGGAGTGTTTTTTGAACCTCTGGGTCGTTGAGTGTAGTTTTCAGTGCGGCAGTGATTTTATCTAGCACTGCATTGTTAATGCCCTGGGGCGTGAAAAGCCCCATCCACAACAAAGCTTCATAACCTGGGTAGCCAGATTCGCTGACAGTGGGGACATCAGGAAATATGGAAATTCTGGCTTTTGAAGTGACAGCTATTGGGCGAAGCGAACCAGTTTTGATGTGTGTTAAAACAGGGGAAAGGGAC
>Ga0194037_1003324_pt1 | contig 10023 bp, 4 predicted proteins | sample JunL306m_MetaG_FD_148653 | JGI IMG/M metagenome (GOLD analysis project Ga0194037, IMG submission 148653) | Anoxic zone freshwater microbial communities from boreal shield lake in IISD Experimental Lakes Area, Ontario, Canada - Jun2016-L304-6m | ecosystem: Environmental > Aquatic > Freshwater >...
ACATTAGGTTGAGTTGGGCTGGCAGGAAGACCACCACCGCCACCGCCGCCACCACCGCCAGTAGTTGGGCTCGAAACAGTTGGAGCAGTTGGAATTGAACGTGAAGCACCAGGCGACGGGGTGCTATAACCGGCCCCGATCTGACCGGCTGAGGAAGTGGTCGATGCAATGGCGCCGGCAACAGCTTCACGACTGGCCCCGGCACTGACAGCAGCTTTGGATATTACCGAATCACTGGCCCCGGCTGATTTGGCAGCCGCTACAACCTGCGAAACTTCTCCGCCGCTCTGGATTGCAGCAGTAACGACAGCGGTAGAAGAGACCCCTTCCGTTATAGCTGCATACACGATCGCGTCTATAGGAACGTCGGCAGACTTCAGGGCAGTAAATATTTCCTTCAGCTGCATCCCTTTTGCGGTGGCGTCTTTGATGATTTCAGGAAGATTTTTTCCGGAGGCAACAGCGGCAACTACGGTGGCTGCATCTACCTCAGCTGCTGCACTGTAAGAAGGAACAGCTAACGACACCGCCGCTATAAACAGTATGGGCAATGCTCCATGTCTCAGCGTAGCGGCAAACGACATGACGGAACTAAGAGGCTGTGTTAATTTTTTCATGAGTGCACTCTCCTTGGTAAAAAACTGTCGTACGATGATCCGGCACCATCAGCCATGCGTTGTTCTAAGTTACATTTCAGTACCGACTTCGCATAAGGCGATACAGTATATGAACAGTAGTGAATGAGTCAATAAAATTTGCTGCGTCACACCCATCAAAACAAGAAAATTATCAATGAAATAAATCTAATCCATTAAATGTGTTTCGACAAACTGTGCCAAAACTTCGTGAATTTTGGATGGCGTGGTCGTTCCATAAAACAGGTCAATGATCAGATGCCCGAGTTCATGGGCAAAAACTCCTATCCTGATATCGCTCACTGAAACATAGACCGTCTTATCTTTCGGGGCGTAGAAAGCGATATAATCGACTTTTTTGTTATATTTTGTCCTGAAAATCTGTTGAACATCTTCTTCTGTCGGCAGCAACACAATTTTGAAACGAACCTCAGCCGGACGCATATCCAGTACGAGTATGACTCGTTCAACAATGATATAGACCTTGTTTTTTATTTCATCCTGCCAGGTAAGGCTCTTTTTGTAGCGCATGAGATGCGAGAGGCTACCGAGCAGCAGTTCACGGTTGAACTCTCTCAGCAGCTCTTCTTTTTCGTACTGAATGACAGCATAGCGGGACACCAGTTCATGCGCATACACGGGAGTCTGCATACAGAGACACGACAAAAAAAGCAGCACAAACATGCGGAGCAAAGGAGTGAGCATGCAGAGAGCGCGTCAGGATTGGGTTTTATAACTGTTCAGCTTTTCCTGCAGCCGGTTGACAAGCTGAGCCGCTTCAACAGCGCTGGCACTGGCAGAACCGCCCGGAGAGTTTTCTATCAGGGCAAGCTGTTCCGTCAGGGAGGCCGTGATTTCCCGCATTTCATTAATATCCTGCGATATTTTTATATTGTAGCGGTTGATGGCGCCTGCGAGTTCATGCCCCTTGTCTTTGGGTCGAAAAACGACATTGAAGGAATGATTCCCCTCCTGCATCATTTCAAAACAGCGCTCAAGCTTATAGAGCGGTCCGGCAAAACTGTGGGAAAATATCAAGGCCAGCAGAACGGCTCCCATACCGCCCGATAGGATAAATAATCCTTGCGCTTTCATCATCTCCTTAAAAAGCATGATCGGGGTCTTACCGATTACGAGGTGATTGTCCCGATAGGTTATTGTCATGGTATCAGTCGAAAAAATAGCCAATATGGCGGCATATAAAATACAGCAGAAGAAAACCAGCATAAAGGTTTTCAGTATGAAGAGCCCTTGAATGTCAGGCTTAATGAAATAGTTTCGCCTTTTCCAGTTTCTGGTCACGGTCACTCCTTATTTAAGCAGAACCTTTATGTCAGCTTTTGCTTTCAAATCAGCTATCCACTCGTCCAGAACCCGCTGTTTTTTTCTCTCAAGCAGTGTGGCACGCATGGTATTACGGCTCGCCGCCGAAGGAACCGAGCGGGAAGAAGCCGGGATAATCGCATCGAGCTGGAAAACTTCGCAACCGCTCTCTGAACAGAATGGCGTCGTGCGTTCACCAACTTTTAAAACCTCAAGACGATCACTAACCTCCCCGGCCAGATCATGTGCGGGCACGGTTTTCGTCATTTTCTTACTGAATAATCCATTTTTAGCAGCATTCTCGTCGCTGGACTTAAAAATGGTCAGCTTGATAGTACTTCCTTGAAATAACGCGAATGTATCAATCTCCGTTTCGGTAATGGCAGCTTGAATGCTTTTTATTTTTTTATCCATGACCTGCTTGATCAGTGTCTGCTCGTAATAATCCTGGATTGTGCGCCGGAACGATTCATCCTTGTCGATGCCCTGTTTTTGGGCGGCCTGAATCATCAATTCCCTGACTACCAGCGAATTAATAAAATCGCGTTCGTCTGATGCATGAACAGAGGCGCGTTGCTGATAATATTCGTCACGAGAGATTTGTTTATTATTAACCGAGATGGCTACGATTTTTTTGGCAGGCTGACGATCAATCATCACAGAAGCAATCAAAATAGTAAAACTGGCCACAAAAGCGACTATGTACCAGATGTATTTCACAGTAAGTACTCCTTGTCTATACGTAACGTAGCTGCAACAACGGCTGAAAGGTACCAAGATTACCGACAATTGTCAAAGCATCAGCTCATATTTCATTCGTCACATACGCGTCGATGTGTTATTAATCTCTCATTTCCGGGAAATAAATTCCCCGTCTACCATACGTTTTACCACACAGCCCAACCCGTAGGGGCGCGGTCTGTGACCCGCCCCTGGTGCACATGCGGGAACGATTATTTTACACACCGGTTCGATTGGAAATACACCGGCCATTGCAACAGGGCGGGTTTGGAACCCGCCCCTACGAATATATAATAAACATTCTGGCAGGAGAGCTCCCACGCAGAACTGGTTCATTAGCGATGCAAAAAAACAGAACCACTTAAAAAGAGTCAAAAAAGAGGTCATAATGAATATTGAACTGGTAGTAGAAAAACCAGGTAAAGTAGTGCTTTATACGACTGCAGATGGCAAGGTGACTGTTGATGTATTCTTTGCACATGACAATTTCTGGATGACTCAAAAAACAATGTCGGAGCTGTTTGGAGTCAATATTCCATCTATTTCTCGCCATTTGAAGAATATATATGCAAGTTGCGAATTGATTCGAGATGCAACAGTTTCAAAAATTGAAACAGTTCAAACTGAGGGTGGAAGACAGATTGCTCGGGATGTTGAATTTTTCAATCTTGACGCCGTAATTGCAGTTGGATATCGGGTAAATTCAGTTAAAGCGACGCATTTCCGTATATGGGCTACGCAGACCTTGCGAGAGTACATTGTTAAAGGATTTGTACTCAATGACATAATGCTCAAGAATGGGCGATCCTTTGGACAGGATTATTTTGATGAATTATTGGAGAGAATCAGGGAGATACGAGCCAGCGAACGGCGTGCCTATCAGAAGATTGCCGACATTTTTGAACAGTGCAGCAGTGACTATCGCAGCAACAGTGAGGAGACACAGCTTTTCTATAAGATGGTTCAAAACCAGCTTCACTTTGCAACCACGGGTCAAACTGCGGCAGAAATTGTCTATGGGCGGGCGGATGCTGACAAACAGTTCATGGGGCTTACAACATGGAAAAATTCACCCAAGGGTAAAATACTGAAAAGTGATGTCGTTGTGGCAAAAAACTATCTGAATGAAAAGGAAATTTCAAAGCTTAATCGTCTGGTATCAATGTTTATTGATTATGCCGAACTGAGGGCTTTAAATCTCCAAATTATGGCAATGAAAGACTGGGTAAAGCAAGTTGCAAAGTTTCTTGATTATACAGATCAGCAGGTTCTGCAACATGCCGGTAAAATATCTCATGAAGTGGCAACAGCCAAGGCTTATGCAGAATTTGAGAGATTTCGGTTAAAACAAGATAAAGAGTATCTGTCTGATTTTGATGAAGCATTTAAAACGTATTTGCAGGGTGAAAATTCGTAGGGTGCAGCAGTGGCATGGTTCGGAGATCGTTCCCACGCTGCTGCATCGGCATGAGAGAAAACTGATGTCGTCATAGGTGGAGACCTGACACAATTACAACGTTTGAGGATGAAAAATTCAGCATGTCACCAGACTCTAGGAGTCTGTCGGACTTACAGCGTTTTGCAAAAAGTGGCTTCCAAATTTCGTTTCTAAGGGCTTAAAAAACACGTTTAATGGTAAACCGGCTTTAGAAACCACCTAAAATGGCCTGTTTTTGGCTAAGTCCGACAGACTCCTAGTGAAAAAAGGCAGATAGCCGTGGTGAAGATCGAATCTTCTGGGCTAAGACCCCAGCTATGGCAGCTAATGTAACAGATCACCGATGGACGTTTTCTGAACCGCTGGCCTATCCAGTATTATGTCAATGACATTGGGACATCTCCGATTATATGCTTACCAGAGGTTATTATGAATTCCAGAAAACTGTTATTTATTGCCCTGTTCTGCTTCACTTCACTTTTTACTTTTGAAGCAAAAGCAGCTACACCCGTCTTTGTTGACGCTGGTAACGGCACGATTGTCGATACTACCAACAACCTTACCTGGCTGAAGGATGCCAACTGTTTTGGTGTCAAGAACTGGTACGATGCCATCACTGTATCCAACGCCCTGGCCAGTGGCCAGTGCGGGCTGACCGACGGTAGCAAGGCGGGCGACTGGCATCTGCCGACTGGAGATGAGCTGCGTATTTATGAATATATGAACGATACGCTTAACAGCGCCGGTTTTAAATCGGTTCAGGCGGACGTCTACTGGTCGTCTACTATCAGATCCTCACTATCCACTGTCGAAGCCTTTTACGTGTCCATGAACGGTAACTACGTTTCGTCATGGCAATCTAGGAACCGCACCTTCTATGTTTGGCCCGTGCGTAGCATCGACACCACTCCGCCCACCGTAACTCTCACTTCCCAACCAATGAACTACTCCAACCAGGCATCGGGGACAATCGCCTTCAGCGCCAACGAGACTGCTTTTTTTGACTGCAAAATGGACAGTGGAAACTATGCAGCCTGCACATCACCGTACAGCTACAACTCCCTTACCAACGGTCAGCACACCTTTTCCGTCCGGGCCACCGACAGTGCCAGTAACATTTCAACGCCGGTTTCCCTTGCATGGACGATCAATACCACCCTGGCTGCCAGTTCAGCAATTCTGCTCCCGCAAACCGGTCAAACCATCTGCTACAAAAGTACGGGAGTTGTCGTTTCATGCAGCGGGACAGGACAGGATGGCGAAATGCAGGCTGGCAGCGTCTGGCCTGATCCGCGTTTCGTGGATAACGGAGATCAAACCATATCCGATTCACAGAGCGGCCTGATCTGGACAAAAAATGCCAACCTGATGGCAACCCGCAATCCTGAATTCGATTCTGACGGCACAGCACAGGACGGCATGGTCAGCTGGCAGCATGCCCTCAAGTATGTGAAAAAACTGAATACGGAAAACTATCTCGGACAGAACGACTGGCGGCTGCCGAACCCGGTTGAACTGGAAAGCCTGATTAACATCGGTGCAGTTTTCCCCGTCACCTGGTTGACGCTGCATGGTTTTAGCAATATTCAGACTACCGGTTACTGGACAGGCAGCACGCTGGCAGACAGCGCCACCGCCCCCACAGCCTGGTTTGTGGAACTGGGCGGCTGGGGCAACGTAAACAGCACAGCCAAAACGAGCTTCTACCCGCTTTGGCCGGTACGCACCGGACCAAGCGGTTCATCATTGCCAAAATCCGGACAAACCAGCTGCTACGACAGTTCCGATATTTCAATCCCCTGCGATGCGACCACCACCGGCCAGGATGGTGACCTGCAGGCGGGCGTAGCCTGGCCTTCACCCCGCTTTACCGACAATGGCAACCAATCGGTTACAGATACGCTGACCGGCTTGATCTGGACGAAAAACGCCAATCTGATGGCGACCATGAGCCCTGAATTCGATGCCGACGGGACGATTCAGGATGGTGCCGTCACCTGGCAGCACGCCCTTGACTACCTACAAAAACTGAATGCAGAGAACTATCTGGGATACAGCGACTGGCGTCTGCCGTCCCGCAATGAACTGGAAAGCAAAATTAACCGGGGACAGCCGAACTCCCCCGCCTGGTTGACGGGGCAGGGCTTTAAAAATGTACAGCCTTTTACCTACTGGTCGGGCAGCACCGCAACCCTGTCCTATGATTACGCCTGGAGTTTGAGCTTTTCAACCTGCTCGATTTTACAAAAACTGAACCACAATTATGTGTGGCCGGTGCGCGGTGGCACCGTTTCCGCCGGCGCATTTCAGATAGCCGCCGTCATTTCTGTGACCCCGCTAAATAGCTCAAATCAGGCTTCGGGCACGTTTGCCTTCAAAGCCACCACATCAGCCGCTTTCGAGTGCAGTCTGGACGGCGGCGCATACGCCGTCTGCACATCACCCTACAGCTATACCGGCCTTGCCGACGGCCAGCATACCTTTGCCGTGCGCGCCATATCCAGCGCCAACAGCGGCAATATATCACCCCCGGCCTCCTTTTCCTGGAAGGTAGTTACAGCGCTGACAGCAAGTGAAGCGGTTCCACTCCCGAAGACGGGACAGACCATCTGTTATGACACTTCAGGGGCTGTCGTTACCTGCGGCGGCAGCGGACAGGATGGTGATCTGTCGACCGGCGTCGTCTGGCCGTCACCCCGTTTTACCGATAACGGCAATCAGTCTGTCACCGATACCCTGACCGGCTTGATCTGGGCCAAAAGCGCCAACCTCATGGCTGTCCGCTATCCGGCATTTGATCAGGACGGCACAACTGAAGATGGTTTGGTAACCTGGCAACATGCACTGGACTTTGTACGAAAACTGAATACGGATTCCTATCTGGGACATACTGACTGGCGTCTGCCGAACAGTAATGAACTGACGAGCCTGTTCAACAAGGAACCGGCCAACCCTGCCACCTGGCTGACAGGCCAAGGTTTCACTAATTTATCAAGCAGTAATTACTGGTCCGGTACAACGTTGGCCAGCGGCTCTCCCGATGGCTCCGCCGCCTGGTCCGTCAACTTTGGCGGCTGGATCGGCGTGGGCAATCAAGTAAAGACCAGCGTTAACGCCGTCTGGCCGGTGCGCTCCGCTGCTGCCGGGGCAGTGATTCTCCCTAAAACCGGACAGACAATCTGCTATGACGCATTCGATTCAGCGGTTGCATGCAGCGGTACCGGCCAGGACGGGGAACTGCAGAACGGTGCGCCCTGGCCGATCCCCCGTTTTGTGGATAACAGCACTGCTTCCTCCGCCAACATGACGGTGACCGATAATCTGACCGGCCTGATCTGGGCAAAAAATACCAACCTGATGGTATCGCGTGATCCATCATTTGACGCAGATGCAACGGCACAAAAAGGTATGGTTACCTGGCAGCGCGCACTTGAATATGTCAAAAAACTGAATACCGAAAGCTATCTGGGGCATAACGACTGGCGTATCCCCAATCAGAATGAACTTTCCAGCCTTATCAACCGGGGTCAGCCGCATTCAACCAGCTGGCTTGAAAGTCAGGGTTTCAGCAACCTGCAGCCGTATGGCTATTGGTCCGGCACGACGTTTTCGCTTGGCTTCAAGTGGGCATGGGGTGTGAACTATGTCAACGGTGATGACGCAAGCAACGACAAGTCAGGCTATGGTTTTGTATGGCCGGTGCGCAGTGTCCCGGTTAACCTGACAGACACCACCGCGCCGACCATCACGGCTTTTACAATCCCGACGTCCGCAACCACCCTGGTCGTCCCGATAACGTCCCTGACCGCCGCCGACAATATCGCCGTCACCGGCTACTGTCTTACTGAAACAAGCAGCGCCACGGCGTGCAGCTGGAACAGCACCAAACCTGTCGGCTATACCTTCACCACTGCAGGCAGCAAAACCGTCTCCGCCTTCGCCAGAGACGCCGCCGGCAACATATCAGCCGGTGTAAGCTCCGGAACGACGATCACGCTGGCAATCGTCGACAGCACGCCGCCGACCGTGACTATCGGTGCACCGCTCACTAACACCGTCGTTTCATCCATAAACCAGATCTCAGGCAGCGCCTCCGACAGCGGCAGCCAGGTTGCCAGTGTTGAAATCAAGATCGCGCGGGGCAATATCGGTTACCTCCAGGCTGATGAACGCTGGGGAACCGCGCCACAATGGATCGCCGCCAGCGGCACAACCGCCTGGAACCTGACTCTTCTGAACACCCTCTGGTCCGAAGGTGCCGTGTACACCGTCCATGCCCGTGCCTATGATACCGTCGGCAATGTTTCATCCGAAGCGACTTCAACCTTCACCTACTCTACAACCGCAGCCACACTGGCCTACACCACCATCACCCTCAACCTCTCCGCCCGGAATATTCTTCAGCAGGGAAGTGTCTCCATCTCCGGTAAACTTGCCCGTCTGCCCGACAACGGCAGCAGTATGAAGAACAAAGCCATCATGCTCTCCATCACCCGACCGGACGGGACTCTGGTCAATCCGGGCTACAGCACCACCACAACGACTGATCTCGGGGATTTCAATTTTTCAAACCTCGCCCTGTTCGACCAGAAAGGGACCTACCTCATTCAGACCTCCTTTGCCGGAAGCGCCGCGCTCTCTGAATCCAGCTCCACGCAGCAGGCGCTACTGGTCGGCTCACAGGCCGGCTATGCGGTCATTGTCCAGGGAAAGATACACTCAGCTGAAGGGTTGGCCGATCACAACAAAATCACCAACCGTATCTACAGCGCTTTGAAAACCCGGGGCTTTGACGACAGCAACATTCTCTATTACAACTACAACACCGCTCAGACCGGTGTAGATGGACTACCGGATAAAACAACCGTCATGAATGCCATCACCGGCATGGCCGGCAGAATCAACAGCTCTCCGGCCCCCTTTTACCTGATTATGGTTGACCACGGCCTGGCGGATACGTTCTATCTGGGAAATGAAACCGTCACCCCGGCAGATGTGAAAAGCTGGCTGACCACACTCGAAATAAACCTGACCAGCACCGCCAAAGCTGAAGCACGCCTGATCATCCTCGGTTTCTGCTACTCCGGCTCCTTTATTCCGGCTCTCTCCTCCCCCGGCAGAATCATCATCACCTCTGCCACAGCCACCGAAGAATCCATTCGCGGTCCGCTGGAAAACGACAACATCAGAAGCGGCGAACTCTTTCTTGACGATATGTTCCAGAAACTTTCCAAAGGAAACTCCTTGAGTGACTCTTTCGCATACGCAGCCAACACCATCCGCATGAAGGCACGCAAAGACAGCTCGTACATCAGTTCTTATGGCGACAGTTCCGTACAACACCCCATGATTGCCGACGGTAGCGATACAACCGGCACCATCACCGCCTCCGGCCTCTCCGGAACGTTCTATCTGGGGGCAGGCGCCACCATGACCAATTCGGTCAACCCGGAGGATATAACCTCGGTTGCACCAACAGCGTTCCTCACTGCAGCCGACAACCAGATTCAGCTTTCGCTCTACACCTTCGGCACTGCCGATGCCGCCTGGGCCGAGGTTCGCCTGCCGGGCTACAATATCACCACCGGCAGCAGCAGCGGCCAGCTTGTGATTGACCTCCCCAGGGTACTGCTGACGCGTGACCCGGCTGACAGCAGGCACTGGACCGGCACCGCACATCTTACCAACCTGTATCAGGTTAATCCGCCTACAGAACTCCCCTCCGGCAGTTACGAAATCTACTACTCCGCCACCGCCGGCGGCAACATATCAGCCATCACACGGGCAGTGGCCTACAAGAACAGAAGCGCCAACAGCTCACCAAGCGCACCGCAACAGTCAACTCCCCTTGGCGGAGAAAAGGTCAAGACCATGACCATCTTCAGT
>Ga0194037_1003325_pt1 | contig 10022 bp, 8 predicted proteins | sample JunL306m_MetaG_FD_148653 | JGI IMG/M metagenome (GOLD analysis project Ga0194037, IMG submission 148653) | Anoxic zone freshwater microbial communities from boreal shield lake in IISD Experimental Lakes Area, Ontario, Canada - Jun2016-L304-6m | ecosystem: Environmental > Aquatic > Freshwater >...
GTCATCAGGCCTATGGACATAAAATTTTAACAGGCCGTCGAGATGAATTTATTAGCAATAGAAAATACAATGGCTTAAGTGGTTTCCCCAAAAGATCTGAAAGCGAGTACGACACTTTTGGCGTAGGCCACTCCTCTACTTCTATTTCTGCAGCCTTAGGAATGTCCATGGCCGCTAAGTATAAAAAAGAGAATAGAAAATCGGTAGCCATTATTGGTGATGGTTCTATGACAGCGGGTATGGCCTTCGAAGCCATGAACCATGCGGGTGTGGCAGATAGCGATGTGCTTATTATTTTAAATGATAACTGCATGAGCATCGACCCCAATGTGGGCGCCTTGAAAGAATACTTAACAGATATTAGTACTTCTCCAACTTACAATAAATTTAGAGATGAGCTTTGGCAGTTAATGGGTAAGCTACCTATTGGTAAAACATTTACCCGTGAAATGGCTTCTAAAGTAGAAGCAGGTTTAAAAGGAGTAGTTTCAAAAAGTAGTAATTTATTTGAAGCCTTACAATTAAGATATTTCGGACCTATTGATGGACATAATATTTCTAACTTGGTGGATACCTTAAAGGATTTAAGAGAAATACCAGGTCCTAAAATTTTACATATTCTAACTGTGAAAGGTAAGGGCTATGCACTTGCTGAAAAAGATCAAACGAAATGGCATGCGCCAGGTTTATTTGATAAATTAACCGGTGAGATTATTAAGAAAAAAATTGAAACACCTCAACCTCCTAAATACCAAGATGTATTTGGACATACTATTGTGGAGTTAGCTAAAGAGAATAAATCTATCATGGGCATTACCCCTGCAATGCCAAGTGGTTCTTCTTTGAAATTCATGATGGAAGCTATGCCAGACAGGGCTTTCGATGTAGGTATTTGCGAACAACATGCAGTTACCTTAAGTGCTGGTTTAGCCACACAAGGCATTAAAGCATTTTGCAATATTTATTCCTCTTTTATGCAAAGGGCCTATGATCAAGTTATACATGATGTAGCCTTGCAAAATTTACCGGTTGTATTTTGTTTAGACAGAGCAGGACTAGTAGGAGAAGATGGCCCTACACACCATGGTTGTTATGATATTGCTTTTTTTAGATGTATTCCCAATATGATTATTGCAGCGCCAATGAATGAAATTGAGCTACGTAATCTAATGTACACTTCACAACTTCCATCCATAGAATCTCCTTTTGTCATTCGTTATCCAAGAGGAGAAGGCGTTACCGTTGATTGGCAAAAACCATTTGAAGAAATTACCATTGGTAAAGGAAGAAAATTAAAAGATGGAAAAGAGATTGCGATTTTATCTTTAGGACATCCTGGAAATTTTGCCCAAACAGCCATAAGAAATTTAAGAGACGAAGGTATTGATCCTGCGCATTACGATATTCGTTTTGTAAAACCGATTGACGAAGCCTTACTACATGAAGTATTCCAAAACTATGATAAGATTATTACCATAGAAGATGCTACTATTATTGGTGGTATGGGCGCTGCTGTCTTAGAATTCATGAACGAGCATAATTACCATAGCAAAATAACCATGCTAGGTATTCCTGATAGTATTGTAGAACATGGTAGTTTAAAAGAATTGCATCATGAGTGTCATTATGATGCGATAGCTATTGCAGATGCCGTGAAAGCCTTACTAGGTAAGCAGATTATGTCTGAAGTGTAAAGTTTAAACCTTCTTAGTTCAAACTTGGATCAAAATCTCCCAAATTTTCTTCTCTTTCATCGCTTTGAATAGGATCCTCTTTGAAAGATTCTAAATTCGGCGTTTCATAAGAATCGAAATTATCTACATGGCCCGGCTCTAAATCATCTTCTCTGTTTTCATTCCATTCAATGATGAAATTATTACGTCCTTCGCCCACCATTAGCTTCATGTATTTTTGTTGAGACAATTCAAGTATAGATAAAAATAAAAATAAAGCGTGTACCCTGTCTTGGCAAATATCAAATACTTTTTCAAAAGCCACTGTCTTACCTTCTTTCACAATGTCTAATAAATAAGCCCTGCTGCCTTCCATGGTGTAATTATATCTTACAACAGTATGAACAGGTCTGTTTTGACGCTCTTGTAAACGAGTCATTACTTTTTCAAATGACTTCATTAATTTAAATAAAGTAACTGTTTGTAGTTCTGTTCCCTCCGCAGCTTCTTCTCCCACAAGCGACATCTCTTGTTGAATATTACCACGCTTCATCATGAGCATTCTAAGCGCTTCTAAGTCGGCCATTTGAACAGCCGCTTCTTTGTACTTTTTGTACTCTAATATTTTATCAATTAATTCTTGTCTTGGATCAATTTCGTTGCCTAATGCATCCAACTCTTTTCTTGGTAATAATAATTTTGCCTTAATGCGCATTAAAGTAGAAACGAATAAAATAAACTCACTACTTAATTCAATATTCACCTTTTCTTGCTCTTGTATAAAATGCAAGAAATCGTTGATGATTTTAGTAATCTGGATATTGTAAATATCCATTTCATCTCTTTCAATAAAGAAAAGCAGTAGGTCGAAAGGCCCTTCAAATTGGTCTACCTTAATCGAATAATTAGTTGGCTGATTCATTCTTGCAAAGAAAAGGAATCAAGATTAATTTAAGGTCAATTGGGCAAGTATTTATCCACTTTTATGGAAAAAATAAGCATCTTTACCCAAAACTTTACGCATGGACAATAAGTTCATCAATTGGGCTATTTTTTGCATCCTATCCATTGTCTGGGGTAGTTCCTTTATTCTTATGAAAGAGGGGCTAACCGTGCTTTCTGCCTACCAAGTAGCTTCTTTAAGAATGCTATTTTCAGGACTGGTTTTGCTGCCCTTTGCCTTCAGCGCCTTTAAAAAAATTCCTAAAGAAAAAATGGGCATTGTCTTTTTATCTGGCTTTTTAGGGAACTTTATTCCAGCCTACCTTTTTTGTATTGCAGAAACCAATATCGATAGCTCTTTAGCAGGCATTTTAAATTCACTAACCCCTTTGTTTACCATAGTAGTAGGTTTATCATTTTTTAAAACAACAATTAATAAGCAAAAAATGATTGGCGTTATTATTGGCTTTATAGGTTTGTGTTTGCTTTTTGCAGCAGGTAAAAATATTAGTTTTCAAAACCTCTCTTTTGCTTCCTTGGTTTTAGTAGCTACTTTCTTTTACGGTTTGAATGTAAATGTGGTGGGCAAGTTTTTAAAAAATATTCGATCTATAGATATTGTATCGGTAGCCTTTGCTTTTTTAATTATTCCAAGTGCATTTATTTTATATCTAACTGGTTATTTCAGTATGCCCTTTAATAACCTTGGTTTTCAACAGGCAAGTTTAGCTGGCATTGTTTTAGGCGTAGTAGGCACTTCTATTGCCTCTATTTTATTTTATATGCTTATTAAAAGGTCCACTATTATTTTTGCTTCCATGGTTACTTATGGCATTCCTGTTATAGCAGTGGCTTGGGGCGTGTATTATGGCGAGTCTATTTCTATATTGCAAATAGGCAGCCTATTTATAATATTAGCAGGAGTCTATATAGTAAATAAGCCCCAACAGGCTTAGTGTTAGGGCTTATTAAATTTTATAAACTTAAAATATCTTTTTAAGTTTAAGATGAATAGGATTGACGGTCTATTAAACAGTCATTATCTCTTTTTCCTTTGACTCTAAATGTTTTTCTACTAGGGCAATATGCTTATCTGTAATAGCTTGAATTTCATCTTCCGCACCTTTGCAAATATCTTCACTCAAGCCTTCTTTTTGTAATTTCTTTACTTGCTCAATATGATCGCGTCTAATATTACGAATAGACACCTTACTTACTTCTCCTTCAGCACTTGCCTTTTTAAATAATTCTTTTCTTCTTTCTTCTGTTAAAGGAGGCGTGAATAATCTTATTTGTACGCCATCGTTTTGCGGCGTAATACCAATATTGGCAGCCATGATGGCTCTTTCAATTAAGGCCAACATATTTTTTTCCCAGGGTTGAATACTTAGGGTTCTACTATCTAATACCTGCACATTACCCACCTGACTAATAGGTGTTGGTGTGCCATAATAGTCGACATTGATGCCCTCTAAAATAGAAGGAGAAGCCTTGCCCGCTCTAATTTTAGAAATCTCAATTTCTAAATGATTAATGGCCTTTTTCATCCCTGCTTCGGCATTACCGGTAACTTTCTTTAATTCTTCTGACATACTAATTCATTGAGGCTACAAAGCTAATAAATCCTAGCTATTGTTGATAAGTCTTTTTTTGGGCTTTTTCCTAGATTTTCGGCGCAAATTAGCCCACGAATTCTATCTTTGCCCTCAACTGAAAAGCTATGAATAAATCTACTGCAGAATTAACAAAGATTGCCTCTCAAATTAGAAGAGATATTGTAAGAATGGTACATGCGCAACAAAGTGGCCACCCAGGTGGTTCTTTAGGTTGTGCCGATTTCTTAACAGCCCTTTATTTTAAAGTCATGAAAATTGATACGAACTTTTCAATGGATGGCATCAATGAAGACATTTTCTTTTTATCCAATGGTCATATCTCTCCTGTTTTTTATTCTGTATTAGCAAGGTCTGGTTATTTTGATGTAAAAGAATTAGCAAGTTTTAGAAAAATTAATTCAAGACTACAAGGCCATCCTACTACCCATGAAAAATTACCAGGCATAAGAATTGCCAGTGGTTCTTTAGGACAAGGATTAAGCGTTGCCATTGGTGCGGCCTTAACTAAAAAATACAATAAAGACAATAGAACAATTTATAGCCTGCATGGTGATGGTGAATTACAAGAAGGACAAATTTGGGAAGCAGTGATGTTTGCGGCACACAACAAAGTAGATAATTTAATAGCTACAGTGGATGTGAATGGTCAACAAATTGACGGCCCTTTAAGCAAGGTATTGTCATTGGATAGTTTAGAAGATAAATTCAAAGCCTTTCATTGGACCGTTTTACATATGGATGGTCATGATATGGAAAATATAGTAGCTACCCTGGATAAAGCTAAATCTCTAACAGGACAAGGCAAGCCTATTTGCATTTTAATGAAAACTGAAATGGGTAAGGGTGTTGACTTTATGGAAGGTAGTCATGAGTGGCATGGTATTGCACCTAACGATGAGCAACTTACTAAAGCATTAGGGCAATTAGAAGAAACCTTAGGAGACTATTAATTATAGAAATTTTATAGAATATAAATTTCTATAATTAATCTCTTTTTGATTTTTTTTAGTTTCTCCTATCAAGATAAATTAAGTATAATTTATCTTGTCATTTTTTTAGTAGGATTTTATAAAATATAAATCCTATTAAAATTCTCTCTTTTTATTTTTTATTAGTTTATTTTTTCAAACAGACGTGCTGAGGCCTTACGCGCTGGAATCCATCCTGCTGCAATAGCAATCATCATTACTAACAGTATAATGGCTATATAATCTTCTGCCATGGGCTTTACAGGATAATAATCTATCACAAAAGAATTACCTCCCAGTTTGATAAAATGAAATTTGTTTTGCAACCAGCAAAATAAACTAGCCAAACCTCCGCCAATAAAGGCGCCCATAAAGGCCATGATGCCCGATAACATTAAAAATATTTTTTGAATATCCCAAGGCCTAGCACCCATAGCATGTAGCACATGAATGTCTTTTTGTTTTTCTAAAACGAGCATGGTTAAGGCACCTACTAAATTAAAAGAAGCCACTATCATAATTAAGGCAAGTATGGCAAAGATGATCCACTTTTCCATTTGCATAATTTTATAGAGGTCTAAATTTTGTTGATACTTATCTCTTACTTGAAAATTTTGTCCTAATTGTTTTTTAAGCGAACTCATCACAACATTTAACTTATCGGGCAGGACCGAAATTTCAATAGCAGAATACTGATTAGAATCTAAATCAAATAAATACTGGGCAAATGGATAATTCGTAAAAACATATTGGTCGTCAAATTCTTGTTGCACGGAAAAGGCGCCTCCTTGCACAGCAGTCAAATTATTTAATTGATTGATATTGGTAAAACCCTTACCAGACCTATTTACCGCAAATAATTGTAAAGTGTCTCCAATAAAAGAGCGAAACAAGCCCAGCTTCTGTTCCACACCAATACCTAATAACAAAATGGGATTTTCTAAATTACCCATAATGTACTGGCCACGTTTCATGTACTTGGCTACATTATTTATTTTACTATAATTTTTATCTACTCCTTTCACGAGCACTACCGATTGCAAATCGCCCTTCACGAGTAAGGCTCTACTTTCTACAACCTTGCTTACGGCCTTCACCCCCTCTATGTTTTTTATTTTTTCAAAAGGGGCATCTTGCATGCTAAAAAATTTACCCCGCACAGGTGTCACGCGTACGTCGGCATAAAAGTCGGCGTACAAACCTTTGACTACTTCAGTAAAACCATTGGAAACACTTAGCACAATAATAAGAGCAGCTGTACCTACTGCAATGGCTACAACACTTACCCAAGCAATCATTTGAATTGCTTGAAAATTATATTTTCCTCTAAAATAACGCCATGCAAATAAAAAATGCACTTATAAATTTTTTAGGATCTCGTCCATTTTAAAAACATAATCTAAGGTATCATCCAAGTAAAATTGCAATACAGGAATACGTCTTAATTGATGCTTCATGGTATCAGAAAGATGCTTCTTGATTTCCCATGCCTGTGATTGAATTTTCTTAAAAGAGGCTTCTGTATCCTTTACCTGAAATAAACTCAAATAAATTCTAGCCTCTAATAAATCGGGGGTCACTTTTACCGAGGAAATGGAAATCATCCCCCCCTGTAAATTAGTAAGCCCTAATTTTAAAAAGATATCGTTAAGGGCGCTCTGAATAGCCCCGGCCACCTGTTTTTGTCTTTTTCCTTCTTCCATAATCAAAATCGTTGATTCGCTGTAAAATTAGTTACTTTGCTCATTATTCTGAGGGAATAATTCTGAATATGAAGAAATTTATTCGCATCATAAGTTATATCAGAGAATACAAGGCCTATATGGCTTGGTATAGCCTATTTATTACCTTATCTATAGTCTTTGGCTTGTTTTCCTTGGGTATGCTCATGCCCTTTATGGACCTTATATTTGGAAGTAGTGAATTAACAGGTGTTGTCAAAACCGCAACCTCAGCTAGCGGGTCTGCGAATATCAAAGAAATCATTTATGGCTTTTTACAAAATAGCATCGCGAGGCATGGAAAAGTAACTGCCCTTGGCTGGATTTGTTTGGCAATAGTCATTACCATTTTCTTAAAGAATCTATTTCTTTATTTATCTTATTATTTTTTAGCCCCTATAAGAAATGGAGTAACGCGTAAATATTCCAGACTCTTGTATGAAAAAATATTACAATTACCTATTGGCTATTTTACGGAACAACGCAAGGGAGATATCTTAAGTAGATCCTCCAACGATATTACTGAATTAGAAAATTCTGTGATTGGTGCACTAGAAGGTTTGATAAAAGAGCCTTTAAATATTATAGGTATACTTATTTTCTTATTTATTATAAGTGCAAAACTTACTTTGTTTGTTTTTATTTTATTACCCCTAGCAGGACTCATTGTAGGACGCATTGGTAGAAGTTTGAAAAAACACACGAATAAAGCCCAAGTTAAATGGGGTGAGATTTTATCTCAAATGGAAGAAACATTAACAGGCTTAAGAATTATCAAAGCTTTTAATGCAGAAGGCAGAGTGAAAAAACAATTTTTTGGAATGGTGGATGAGATTTTCCATATCAAAAATAAAATTTTAAACCGACGCGACTTAGCCTCTCCAATTTCTGAAACCTTAGGTGTAATTATTTTATGTGGAGTATTATGGTTTGGGGGTCAATTGGTTTTAAGTGGTGAAATATTGAATGGCGGTTCCTTTATTGCTTATGTAGCTTTGTTCTCTCAAATAATTAATCCTTCTAAAGCCTTATCCCAAGCAGCTTACAATGTCACTAGAGGTAATGCTACCTTGGACAGGTTAAATGAAATTTTAGAAGCGCCTTTAACAGTAGAAGAGCCTACTAGCCCCATTCAAATTACTGAATTTAAGCAGTCTATTCAATTTGAGAATGTTCAATTCTTATACCAAGACAGTTCCATATTAAAAAATATAAACCTAAGCATTGAAAAAGGAAAATCGGTTGCACTTGTGGGTTCTTCTGGTGCAGGTAAAAGTACCTTGGCCGATTTAGTACCACGCTTTCACGATGTAAGTGCAGGTAATTTATATATTGATGGAAAAAATATTAAAGACTATAGTTTACATAGTTTAAGAAGTTTAATAAGCATTGTTACCCAAGAGCCTATTTTATTCAATGATACCATCGCAGCCAACATTGCATTAGGTAAACCCGATGCAACCGAGGCAGAAATTATGGAAGCTGCTAAAATTGCCAATGCTTATGATTTTATTATTAAAAAAGAAGGTGGCTTTCAAAGCATGATTGGTGATAGAGGTAGCAAACTAAGTGGTGGTGAGCGTCAGCGCTTAACCATTGCTAGAGCAGTATTGAAGAACCCTCCTATTTTAATTTTAGACGAAGCTACATCTGCACTAGATACAGAAAGTGAGAAGTTAGTACAAGAAGCCATTAATAATATGATGCAAAATAGAACCTCTATTGTTATTGCACACAGACTCTCTACCATTCGTCACGCAGATGAGATTATTGTTTTACAAAAAGGAGATATTGTTGAAAGAGGTAATCATGATGAACTAATTGCTCAGAACGGATATTACAGAAAGCTAATTGAAATGCAAGAAGTCAAATAAGAGAAAAATCAAAACAAGTACAAAAATTTGAAAAATAATATTTACAAAAAAACCCGATAAATTTTATCGGGTTTTTTATATAGAACAACTGAATGTTTCATCTTCTATTGATCGCTACTATTTTTTACATAACCCAATTTTGCTTCTAAGCTTAAAGTAGCATGAGGCACAGCACGTAAACGCGCTTTGTCTATTAAGCGACCTGTTACTCTACAAATACCATAGGTTTTGTTTTCAATACGCATTAAGGCTTTTTCTAAATGGTCTATAAAAGTAATTTGTCTAGAAGCCATTTGACCTAACTGCTCTCTTTCCATGCTAACACTACCATCTTCCATTGTCATGTATCTAGCATCGTCATTGTCTCCACCTAATTCATCCTTGCGTGTAATAATTCCTTGTAAGTAAACTAATTCTTTTTTAGCAGCATCTAATTTCTTAGAAATTAAATCTTTGAACTCTTTTAATTCAGCATCGGAATATTTAACTAAAGTGTCTGTTGATCTTTCTACTTCTTTTCTTCTTTCCATTGGAACATAACCTGGTTGATAAGGCACGCTATTTTTAGCGCCAATTTTTGGAACCTTAATATCTTTAATAGGCTCAGCTACCTTACGAACTGGTTTTACTGGAGGCGTTGGAATTTTAGGAACCGGCTTTGCAGGCGGAACATATTTTTCTACTGGCTTAGCAACAGGTTTAACAAGTGGTTTTGGGGCTGGCTTTAGAGGAACTACTTTTTTAATAGGCGCTTTAACAGGCACTACTTTTTTTACAGGTGCTTTAACGGGTACCGGTTTTTTTACAGGGGCTGCTTTTTTAGGAACCACCTTTTTAACGGGTGCCGCTTTTTTTGGAGCTTGTTTTGCAGGAGCTGCTTTTTTAGGCGCTACCTTTTTAGCAGGAACTGCTTTTTTGGGTGCTGCCTTTTTTGCAGGAGCTGCTTTTTTAGGAGCAACTTTCTTTGCAGGGGCTGCCTTTTTAGGAGCTGCTTTTTTAGCAGGAGCCGACTTTTTGGGAGCTGGTTTTTTTGTTGGCATATTTATCCTTTTTGTCTAACTGAAATTCTTAATTTATGATCATTTATGTCAACTTCTACCCCCTCTTTCAAGACCGGTAGGAAGTCTATTTGGACTGCGAGAATTTCGCGGCAAATATAGTCCGAAAATTGAATAATGGACTCCTTCAAGTCTGTATTATCCTCAATTTCAAGCAAAATCTTGTCTGT
>Ga0194037_1003327_pt1 | contig 10012 bp, 17 predicted proteins | sample JunL306m_MetaG_FD_148653 | JGI IMG/M metagenome (GOLD analysis project Ga0194037, IMG submission 148653) | Anoxic zone freshwater microbial communities from boreal shield lake in IISD Experimental Lakes Area, Ontario, Canada - Jun2016-L304-6m | ecosystem: Environmental > Aquatic > Freshwater >...
ATCGGCACCACCATACCCCGAACAAGATTCGGCACCGTAGTTGCAACAGTAGCACGAAGATTCGTCCCAAACTGTTCCGCCGCAACAGTAACAAAAATAGCCCAGTACCCCCCGGCAAACCCGAGGATAGCACAAACAACATAAAAGAACTGAGGACTTCTGCTCCCCTGCATAAAATAAAGCGCAACAGCACCCACTGTAAGCAGCATAAACAACAAAATAACCTTCTTCCGACTCTGCAGAATCTGGCTCAACAACCCACTTGAAAGATCACCAAACACCAGACCCAGATAACAGTACATCACAGCATTCCCAGCCGAAACAGGCCCCGAAACATGAAGCTCAACCGCAAATTCAGGCGAAAAAGTAATCAGCACACCAACAACAAACCAGATCGGCACACCGATCATAATAGAATTCACATAACGAAAAAATCGGCTCCGATCCGTAAACAACGCAAACAAATTACCCCGGCTAACCCCTGCTTTTTCCTCCATAACCTTAAACATCCCCGACTCAGCAACCCTCACCCGAGCAAGCAGCAGCAAAAGCCCAAGACCTCCACCTATAAAAAAAGCATTATGCCACTCATAGGTATTAGCCACAAAATTAGCAAGAATAGCGCCCGAAACCCCAATAGAAGCAACAAGCATCGTCCCATAACCGCGAATCCGGGTATGCAGCACCTCCGAAACCAGGGTAATGCCCGCCCCAAGCTCCCCCGCAAGCCCAACACCCGCAATAAACCTCAATACCGCATAAGCAGGAAGAGTCGACACAAATCCATTTGCAATATTAGCAAGAGAATACAGCAGAATAGAAGCAAACATAATTTTCAGCCGTCCTTTCTTATCCCCAAGCCACCCCCAGAGAATACCACCAACAAGCATACCAATCATCTGCATATTCAGCAGATAAACCCCATAATTGATCAATTCCTTCCCCGCAAGCCCAAACGACTTCAAACTCGGCACCCTCACAATACTGAACAGCACCAAATCATAAATATCCACAAAGTACCCCAACGCCGCTACAATCACCGGCAGACTGAAAATTTCCCAAAAAGACCCATGTTCCTTCCGTTCCAAAAAAACCTCCACTTAAAAAAGTTAATGCAACCCAACCAATCCATCATCAAACGACGACACAGGACCTTTAATCGGAACAAGCAAATCAGGATAAATACTCACCTCCACCCCCTGCATAATACTGTCAAAATAAACAACAAGCCTCGTCTCCCTCCCCTGCTTCACAACAACACCCTCCAAATCCTTAAACGGACCTGCAAGAACCCTAACCCTCTGCCCAGCAGGAAGAGAAGCAACAATTCCATTGATAGCATCAGGCTCTCTCACCAGTTTTTTAAGCCAGTCAATATCTTTTTCACCAATAACCGAAGGATTCCTGCCAATCCCGATAAACTTCACAACCCCTTCAGTATCAAGCACTTGGATATGATCCCTGTGGATATCAATATTCACAAACACATATCCCCTGAACAACGGTTCACTGACCTTTTTCTTCCGGTCACTCCATTGCCTCCACGTCTCAACCAACGGTAAAAAACTTACAACTTCCCGCTCATGCAACATCTGATGCACCTTCTTTTCATAACGAGAACGTACATACACAGCATACCACCGCAACTTCTCAACGTCAGTCATTTTTATATACCAAATTATGACAGTACAATACCGCAAAAACCCTTTGGCATCAAAAGTAACAACTCCCCATTATTCCCCAAAAAGAAAAAATTGGGAACGTCGTTCAGTAGCGTTAGAAGAAATAAAACCAACATGAAAAAATCGCCAGTAGAATGGCTGTTTTAATCCGTTACAGACCTCAAAAATTAACTACCCTTCACATACATACAGGTTGAATTTTCTCCCAGCATACTCGTTCAGTTCCTGTGCAAGTTCGACAAGTGAAATTGCCTCAATATCAGAAGCAAGACGGTAATGTCACGCAGAACGGGAAACAGGCCCGGTGCTTGATGCACCGCATCAAGAATTACAGGCTGATCATGATGATCAGCAAAATAGAGTTCCGGTTGTGAAATCTTGGCCAATACATGACCTCTATCGACTCAGGAAGTTCAAAGGGAAAATAGATCTCTTTTTAGCGCCCCTCCTATCGTAAGAAAAATTTCAGTATGCATTAGAATCGCTTATCAAATTATTTACCCCACAACGTTGATAACGGAACCGACCAAAGACCATTACCCAGTGGCATCGTTTCTGTACCATCATAGAGCAATAGACCCATCTTAAACTGATCACCTGCAACCCTTGCCAGTTTTTTCAGGCCATGCAGATCACTGGATTTGACGGTCGCAGAGGCTTTTACCTCGACACCAATGAGTTGACCTGCAGGATTTTCAATCACAACATCAACTTCAAGCATGTCAAGATCACGATAATAGAGCAACTGATAGTCAACATCAGCCGTTGAATTATGCTTAAGCAGCTCACCATACACGAAAGTCGCCAGAAGAGAGCCAAATCGACTGCGATCCCGCAGCACGTCTTCTCCTCCCACATCAAGCAATGTAGATAACAAACCGGCATCAATAAACTGCAGTTTGGGAGTTTTAACAACACGTTTCAGGCGGTTTTTGGCCCAAACCTCAACACGATTGAGCAAGTATATTTGCTCGAACACACCCACATATCGAGCCGCCGTCTTGCTGTCCAACCCGCTCAACTTCTGCTTTCAACTGCTTTTCGAGTTTGCATGCATAACCCCAACTCAGTGTTTGATGCTTGGAAGCATTCGCTTTGATTTTCGTGCCATCAATACTGATCTTTCCGATTTTGAGGATGTTCATTTCATGAGCAAGCCTCAAAATCTGGATAAAGAGTGGTTTGAGTTCAACGAGAAAGCGTTTCCGGCAATGGATCGGAACGCAATGGAGTTATATCAAGCAGTGCAACAATGGGCGGAGAGAGTGCTTGTTTAGAGAAGTTTCCCTTCTTAATTCTTTATCGGGGTAGTTATTCCGGAATCTCTCCTTTTGTAATACCGAGGATAACCTTATCAAGATTGATGGATGGTTGATTTTTTTGGGTTTGTTTCGCCTCACGCAAATCAAGCAAATCCATATAATCTTCCATAAGTTCTTCAATTGCCTGATAGTCTTTATAAGGCAATACAACAAATTCCCTTTTCCCTTCCTTTTCTATGATCTGAGGTGGGGTGAGTTTCATTTATTTCTCGTAGTTATCATCGATATCCCTCTATTCTATGTTTGACCCGATAAACGATCACTTTTTGATCCTCAACTTCAAATAAAACCCTATAAGCAGCTACTCTCAATCGATATTCCGGTGTAAAATGGGTCAACTTTTTGACATTTCCAGAAAGATTATTTTCAAGAGCTTGTATTTTTTGAGTTATCCGCAAAGCCTCTTTTTTATCAAGACGCTGTAAATCTTTTATTGCGCCAAGCTTGAGTTCAATGAAATAAAATATCGTCATTACATTTTTTGCAATATAATCAGAAGGTTGAAATTTCCGTAATTCAATACTATTGCCAGACTATCAGCAAGTATCAACCCAATCTCCCAGCGGTGGGGAAAGATAGTGCTGAATGCCGAGGGAAATCAGTTAGCAGTGTGCTATGAAATCTATAAGGGAGGCGAAAAACGACTTCCCTTTCGCCAGTAACTGAATGGGTTCGTTTTGTAAATTTTCTTTCATCGCATCAGCTCATTAAGCCCTTACACTGAATGGTCAACTGGTTGGCTGCACGCCTCAGATGCCTGTCTGCATGAAGGAGCTCGCGCTGGTACTGGACGTTGCGTTCGTAGTTGAGGATGCATAAGGCGAGGTCTCTGGCTTCGGGTGGATTTAAGCCATCGGACTCGAGCAGTGCTTGGAGGGCGTGCAGGTGAGGGGCCCATGCAGAACTTTCGATGGATGTTGTGAGGCCGTGCCGAGTGGCGTTCAGGGCGGAGCGGCGTTTACCTTCTTCTGTCCGGGGGCCGGATGAGCGCTTTGCGTTGCGCTGATTCGCAGTCTGACGTTTAGGGCTGGTCATGGTTGGAAAGTACTGAGTTCTGAGGGTCGAGAGTTGAGGGAAATTAGTTGGCAGAGGGCAGTGGGCCTGAAATTCAACTTATTCCCGTTTTACAATAGCATACTCACTCATGGATGATTAAATCGTTTTTGCTGATCTCAATGTAACGAGCAGTTTCGAATGCTTCTTCTATCGTCGGCAATGCTCCTTGAATCAATTGCTCAAGTTCGGCATTGCTAATATTTCCTGAGGCAACTATCATCAGGCGCTGAGGAGTATTTCTATAAAAGGAAAGATTGGACAAAGTCATCATCTTTTGTTACAACGGCTCGTCCATCCCTATCGGCAATCAAGATTATTTCAGAATCTGGTGTTTGGTTACCCAAATCCAAGTCGAGGGTATGCAATGCATCGTGACCATTTTTCCGTAACCAAACGCAGAAACTGCGAGGAAGCTGGGCATCTACCAAAAACTTCATGCGGCTAGAGCCTTAATACTTTTGATATGAGCTAATCGAGCAGCATAAGCTAAAGTAGCTAGAATATCATCTCTTTCGAGATCTTTATAGTCACTCAGGATATCATCAATGCTCATCCCACTAGCCAACCATTCCAATAAGTTTTCTACTGGATAACGCATACCTCGAATACAGGGCTTTCCATGACATATATTAGGGTCCATTGTTATTCGTTGGGTGTTTTTCATCGCTCTATGACTCCTCGATAAGTCTTTCTGATTAATCTCATTAATGCAAATTTTTTGAAGTTACTTATTTTATAACACTTTTCTGAGGAAAGAAAGTACTGTGCTGAGTGAAGACAATTAGAAGTGGACAATTGGCAGTAGGCAAGGAAAAACGAGGGAAAAAAGTGCTGCAGTGCTGATCGAGTTTTAGGGCTGGCCATACCTGGGAGAACTCTATTGCTTCTGCTTCGATGGACTGCACATTACGACGGAGCAATGCGTTTTGCAGTTGCATGCGTTCGACATTTGTTTTGCGGTTAAACGCCACTTCGTAGGATGCCTGCAGGCCGGCGAGGATTTTGGTTTGCAGGGCGATTTGCTGGTCGAGCTGAAAAATTAGTCCTTGCTGCCTTTCCATTGCTTCTTGACGGAGTGACTCAAGGGTGTGCTGACAAGCACTGGCTTTTTACTCATCCTATCAGTACAAAGTTGGGTTGGATTTCATCGCCAAGCAGTTTTGGTTTGGTAATTTAAAGACACCTATGTACTCCCGATTTTATTTTGGGGTAGCATCGGAATTGAAAACGGCTTCGAGTGTTGGTGCGGTGAGGACGGCTTCGCCCCAAGCTTCTAATGCCGGTTCGGTGGCATTGCTTAACTTCTCTGTTACCCAGGCAGGTAAAGCACCAAAACGACGTTCCAACAGTCTTTTCAGAAGCTTCGATTCACCTTCTACTCGGCCTTCTACCCGGCCTTTGGCTATAGCGATTCTTTCGACGCTAGTGATGTATTGCATTTTTTTTTGTTCCTCAATGGTTTCTATTTGCTGCCAGATATGGGTTTCCAACCATACCGGTAATATCATTAACCAATCTATTACCTTAAACAAGTCGATGACTCGTTGTTTATCCCAGTGTCGTTTATAGAGTATTCTTACCAAACTGAGTTTGGCTTCATAGCGTTCCTGATGCTCCTTTCGGGTTTGTCTCGTCAGGATATGTGCAGCTGTAATTAAACCAAATGCGTTATCCGAAGCAAGGAGTTCATCCAGTTTTTCGTCATAATCGGTCAGTTTGGCAACGAGGAACTCCAAGGTATGCCTGCAACCAAGAACGCAGTAGCTGTAGGAGGAGGGTTTCCACTGTTTATGTTCATCAGCCAGCACTGCCAGACTTGCTACGGGTTTTTCGTATCGGTCGAAAATCCGGTAGTTATAAACAAACATGCGCTTAGCAAATTCAGCCTGCCTGCTACCTTGCACTTCTACATGGATGTATATCCAGCTTTCCTCTCCACCGAGTTCTGTGACGCGGACTAACTTGTCGACAAAACGGGTACCTAACTCCGCATCCTGCACTACAGCCCGCAGTTCCTGGTCGAGAAATACATGTTCCTTAGACCAATCAATCGCCGTATAAGCATCAGGGAAATAAAAGGCCATAAACTCCGGGAAATAGTGCTCAATGGCTTCTTTCCACGGGCTGTCGTAATGATCGTTCATGGTTTCCATGTGCGTTGAGCTATGCCTTCCAGCATCTTCGCAGTCGTTAAGAGGTTGAGGGTGTAAATTCTTCTTACTATCAACATAATACATCTTATTTACTTATTTACGGGCCTGTTGAAAAGAAGATAATTGGTTCGATAAAGTTTGCAGGAGGGAAAGATCGTGCTGAGTACCGAAGGAAATCAGTTGGCAGTTGGCAGGACACCTCCTCAGCTTATCAAGGCTTTGCATTGTTTGGTTAACTGGTTGGCGGCGCGTATTAGGTGGCGGTCGGCGTGGAGGAGTTGGCGTTGGTGTTTGACATTGCGCTCTTAATTGAGGACGTATAGTGCGAGGTCTCTGGCTTCGGATGGATTAAGCGCCATCGGACTCGATGAGTGCTTGGAGGTGAGGGGCCCAGAGGGAGGTTTAGCTGGATGTTGTGAGGTGTCTGCGACCACAAGATCAAAAGCAATGGCAAACATCAACGTTCCTTTGGATCATCGAGAATATCTGTCAAACTGTAATCCAGCTCTTCTCCTGATTCTAGAACACGAATGTGCATCAGTAAATCACCTTTCGGCAATGTATCTCCCACTCCAACAATCTCATAAACAGGCCCGACCAAACCAAAACGTCGCCACGTCCCCACCAATGCGGCAGAATGCAACTCTGGTTTTGTGACCGTTTGAGAAGTTACCATAGTTTGAAAAAGGCTACGTTTCAATAATTATATAATGCTTTGTTCTCCAAACTTACGACACTTCTAATATAATACATATTTGTGGTTTATTTATTGGGCTTTTGCGGGATTTTATTTCTCAGGGTTTCATGTTCCCCAATGTTTACACCCTGCGCTGCCGAGATGGCGTTAGGGTAGTGTTTTTTACTTGGGGGAAGTTAATAATCCGGCCTCTGACTTTTATTCGGCAGGTCTGTCTCCTCTTTAAACACGCCAGCCTTTGCTGGACGCACAACTGTACGATATAAATACCGTCACCCTGAGCCCTTCAAGTTAGTCGTCCCCCTCTTTAAGTAAGACGTCTGCAGGAATTTGAAGCGTTTTTTGGAGCGTCCGTATTTGGCGAATTGAAAGAGGTCTTTTTCGATTCATTATTTCGCTTGCCCGGCTTTTGGAGCCGATTATTTTAGTCAAATCCTTTTGATTAAGACTCATCTGATCCATTCGAAACTTGATTGCTTCTATCGGATCAGGTAGATCAATTGGAAAATGGACCTTTTCATATTGCTCGATCAAAATACCAAGGATTTCGATTTCATCACCTTCTTCCGTATCAGGTCTGGATGAAAATATCGCCTCTATACGATGAAGAGCATGCTTGTAATCCTGCTCGGTCTTTATTGGTGTTATTTCCATATCACACTTTTTCTAAATTGTCGTTGCATCAATGGTATCGTATTCTGAATGAGTTCCGACAAATCGTATGAATACCTGACCATAGTCAAAATTTATCATACTAATCAGCCGATACTTATTGCCTTTGATGTTGAATACTACCCGATTATGGTTTAGAATACTCGCGGAAGGGTAACTGCGTTTAAGTATATCAGGCGACTGCCAGCATGCTTTCTCAGCTTCTTTAAACCAAGCTTTCAATGGCTGTTCAGCATCTCTATGCCTCGTCCAGAACTCGACCAATGTTTTTCGTGAAATGACTCTCAACGCTTCATTTGGATACCTTTTATTACTTAATATACGAAGTTCCCATAACGGGAACAATGGAAATAAAAAGATTCAAATATATTGGTACCCCTAACACTCAACTGTTCGTTATGAATAACGTCGCCTTGGGATTAGCTTCTTGGCGATCATTATAACAACAAAATCTTGCTTGTAGTTCTGTATCTGTCGGCAAGGGAAAACAAGTAAAAGAAAGTTCTGAGGGGCGGAGGATTATCTTGGTACTGAGGTCTGAGACGCGAGTACTGAGCAAAGGTAAGAACGAAGGACTATGCGTTGAGGGTTGATTTGCCATAATTCATAGGCTTTGTATGCACAATGCTGCACTTCTTCGGGTAATGCGTCATAGAGATGAGATTCCAGAATTGTGGCGTCGTAAGTGATTTCATCCTGGGATTATGCGCCCGTGATTAAAACCCATTGTTTTGGTCTTTCCTGCCCGATGTTCAGACAATGCCTCATTTGCCATTTTATTCAACAAGGCCTGCGCTTCGTCTGTTGCCATAAGTTCCTCCCATTGCTCATTATCTGCGGCTATGTCCAAGGGAGCCTCTTCTTTGATTAAATCTTCATGCAAAATTTGAGCTTCAAGAAAACGAGCATAATCTAACAACTGCTCTACCCTATTGGATGGCAAAACGCGTGCAATCTTTATTAAAGTTCGTTCGTTGTCTTTTTTAGTGACCATATTCATAAACCCGCCCTCACCTATCTGAATTGGATATACCGAATAAGTCCGGAAATTGAAGTATTAATAAATCTACCAAAGAATACAAAAGAAAACTTAAATGGGCAAGGGAAGACCTTGACGGCAGTTTTCTTCGTGCTAAGTCACTGAGAGGCGAGTAATGAGCGCGGGAAATCAGTTGGCTGTGGGCAATGAAAAACGAGGGAAGAAAGGGCTGCAGTGCTGATCGAGTTTAGGGCTGGTCATGCATGGTAGAGCTCTACTGCTTCCACTTCGATTGAGTGCACATTGCGACGCAGCAAAGCGTTTTGGAGTTGCATACGCTCGACATTCGTTTTGCGGTTAAACGCCACTTCGTAGGATGCCTGCAGGCCAGCGAGGATTTTGGTTTGAAGTGCGATTTGCTGGTCGAGCTGAAAAATTACTCTTTGCTGCCTTTCCATTGCAACTTGACGGAGTGACTCAAGGGTGTGCTGACAAGCATTGAGGGCTTGTTCGATTACGTTGTCTACCCTATTGGCCATGAACGAGTTGCGAATTTTTGCTTGCTTGGCGGGTGTGTTTGGAGGATAAGCAGAATTAACCACTGAGGCCATCTCGGTGGTGACTGTCGCCCGCTTTTGCTCCTCATAACGGCGCATCCACCAGAGGCAGTCGTGAATTTTTTCTGCCAGATAGACCTGAAGCACTGAACAAGCACCTAACTCTTCGATGAGTGTATCAAGACTTGCCTGGTAGAGATCTGCAGACTCTCCCGGTAAAATCGGCACCACTCCCAATAGCTTGGTAATGGAGGGGGCTGCGGCGACTGCAATGGAGTTAGATTGGACGGATTCGGGGATAGATGGATCGTACATTGGTTTGGTTTGCACCTGAGGGGTTAGAGTGCTCACTTTGATATGGTTGGCATCTGTAGTCGTATGACGTCAATATTACTTCGCTTAAATATAATACATATTTGTGGTTTATATATTGGGCTTATGTGGGATTTTATTTCTCAGGGTTTCAAGTTCCCCAAGGTTTACACCCTGGGCTGCCGAGATGGAGCCCTTACGGGGCTTTGGAGATGGGGGGTTGGGCTAGTGTTTTTTGTTGCGGGGGTTAGTAACAGGCCTCTGACTTTTACTCGGCAGGCCTATCTCCTCCTGGACACGCCAGCCTACCCTGGTCGCACAAAACTGAACGTTAAAAACAAGCCCCCCCTTTCTTAGCAAACTACAGGTATTTCACACACTCCCCGACACTGTCTTTCTGCGATGAGCCCCGATACGATGATTTTCACGTTCTAGCCTGAATTATTCATGAAGCGACAAAAAAAGGGGGCAAAAAATACCGCAAATCGTTATATTACTGGTAGTTAAAGTCAGCTAATAAGACGCGATATTTATGCAACCCCTTCATTCGAATATAGTCACATCAGAGAGTACCCAACAAAC
>Ga0194037_1003328_pt1 | contig 10012 bp, 10 predicted proteins | sample JunL306m_MetaG_FD_148653 | JGI IMG/M metagenome (GOLD analysis project Ga0194037, IMG submission 148653) | Anoxic zone freshwater microbial communities from boreal shield lake in IISD Experimental Lakes Area, Ontario, Canada - Jun2016-L304-6m | ecosystem: Environmental > Aquatic > Freshwater >...
GTGTAAACCACTCCCACCGTGAGATTTGGGCTGGAATCGCGCGCAAATCCCCGCGCTTCGCTCAAATGCCATACGCTCACGTACCCGTTGGCCCACGTCGCGCCGTTGGTCAGGCAGGGAGCCGGCACGCTCGCCCGGTTGGTGTCGCCCCAGCAAGCCCAGATGGTCATGTTGGTCGCCAGTTGCGGCACCTGCACCCAAATATACGAATTGCCATACGGATTCCAGCTCTCGATTTCGTAGTTCAATTCCTGCGTGAACGTGGCATCGAGGAACAACAGGTCCCAGCCGTTGGTCGAGGCAAACTGGTTGTAACCAAACCCATTGCCCAATAGATTGGGACCAAACACCACCAGGGTCGGAAAGTTGGTTAAGGTCTCAACCCGGTTGTAGCCGGGGAAGGTGAGCTGCATTTTCTGCAGGGGAGCGTAGGCGCTGATGGCGATTCGGGCCGTGGCGGTGTTGCTGCTAATATCCTGCACCGTGATCTGGGCAGTGTAGCGGCCACTGGCGGTGTAGGTGTGGGTTGGATTCTGGTTGGTGGAAGAGCCGCCGTCGCCAAAGGTCCAGGCATACCGGAGCGAACCACCGTTGGTGGAAGTGCCCGTAGCCGAGAATTGCACGGCCAGCGGCGCAAGCCCCCTTGGAGGACTGGCGCTGGCCCAGACGGCTACTGGCGGAGTGGTGTAGTAAAGAATGGCTGATTGCTGAGGAGCCAACTGCACGAGCAAACCGGTGGTCATTAACTGGCTTCCGGTGTAGAGGCCCAGGGCACCACGATCAAAATCCTGCACGTCATAAAGCTGGGCCGAGTTCAAGCCCTGCAACGGGAACTGCATCGAAGCAACGGGGCTATTGGTCCGCCGAAAAATCTGCACCACGCCCTGGCCGGTATCCGGCCGGTCGAATTGCCAAGCCATCCAAACCGTGTTCGTCAGGCTGTATGGCGTCAACGGATAATAATCGCCCAAAAGCATGCACGGCGCGACCTTCTGGCACTCGCCATAGGCCTGCTGCTGTGCGGCGGTGTTGCCTGGCGAGAGCCCAAATGCCATCGCGAACGACGGCAGGTAGAAGCTGCGGAAAGAATACACGTCAAGAAAGTACGAACCGGAGCCATTAAAGGGCAGCCACGAGGAGAGGCCATAGGTTTGACACTGGTTCCCATCGACCACATTCGCCATCGAGGGCGATTGAAAATCACTGCGCGTGAGCGGCACGGCGCGGCGCATCGTCTCGAGGTCGTTGCGCCGGCCGCCCGAGGCGCAGGAGTCGATGCGCAAGCCGGGATTCATGGCCCGCAGCGCATCCCAATAGGCGAGGTGGTTTTGCACATAGTAGAAATAAAACATTCCGGAATAGGTTATGTTGCTCTAATCGTGTCGGGCGGCGTCGGCTTGCTCCTGCGGGCAAGGACGGTGTGCGACACAACCCACCAAACATAAAACTGAAATAAGAATAGATGAAAACCAATCCGTGCCTCTCAACATTCGTGGTAAAACTGTGTCTGGCGACCGCCGTAGCGGCCGTGGCCATCGGCACAGCTTCCGCCCAAATCAACGGCTCCGATCCTTCCCTTAGGATCTGGCTGAAATCCGACACGCTTTCCGGCACCGTTGTGTCCAATTGGCTGGACAGCAGCAGTTGGGGGACCCTGATGCAGCCCCCACCGCTGCCCGCCGCCGATACCTGGAATGACGCCTCGAACCATATACCTCAGGTTGTCGAAGTTAACAATAACGGTCTGACATCTTTGTGCCGGTCGTAACCGCTATACCCCCGAAGGGTAATCTGCTGCTCTGGCTGGCTGCGGATACAAACGCGCTGACTTTTGGCAGCGGCGACTTGGCGAATTCGGTTTATGAATGGGACGACATGTCCGGCACGGCCCACAACGCGATGCCACCCAACAATGGCGCCGAAGCGTTGCCCATTCTGGGAGCGGCACCGTTCCCCAATGCGGTTCACCCGGTGCTCCACTTCTACGGCAACAACGCCCTCCAGCCGGTGAATTCCCCGGACTTTTATGTGCAGAATTTCACCGTCTATCTGGTAGGCAGTGTGGATAACACCAAGGCGTCCCGGGATTGGATTGGCAGTTGGGAAGGCTGGTGCCTCGGAACGAGCGACGGCAGCGCCGGCGTCATTAAATGGGTAACCCACACCACCGCGGGGGATTTCAGCATGGAACCGGCGGCAAGCTTCATGCCCTTTATGGTGCCTGCTTTTATCGCTGGGACGTTCTCCAATCCTGGCAATAAGACCTTGGCCGTTAACGGTGCGGTGCTCGGTGTCCAATCGAACACAGCGCCGATTAATTACAGCACGGATCGAGGGGTGGCCATAGGGTCGCTCTTTTTTGACTCTTTGACCCAGCCCTTGGTTGGAGACATCGCCGAGATTCTGATCTACACCAACGTCTCGGCGGCCCAGGATGCGGGGGTGCAAGCGTATATCGCCAGCAAGTATTTCACGCCGTCAACGGTCGCTCCCAAGCTGTCGTCTGCGTCCAGCAGCGCTGCTCAGAATACCACCGTCAGGGTCGTATTCTCGGGGAATGTCAGCGCAACCACGGCCGGCAACCCGGCGAACTATGCAATTGACCACGGCGTGAGCGTGAGTGCCGCCACGGTGGTTAATGGAACCACGGTGAATCTCACCACATCCGTCCTGAATTCGGGTCCGGTCTATAATCTGACGGTGAACGGCGTCGCGGATTGGGCAGGCAACGCCCTGGCGGCCAACTCCAAGATCGCGGTCAGCGGTATTCCGGTGCTGCTCGACATCCAAAAACAGGGGACAGCAATCTCGATTAAGTGGGATGCACCGGGCTGGAAGCTCCAGTCAAGCGGCCCCCTCGGGGGATCGTGGTCCAATGTGACGGGGGCATCGAGTCCTTATCCGGTCACGCCGACGGGGACGCCTACGTTCTATCGACTCAGTGAGTAGAATCTGAGCTGTGCAAACCTGCATCGTGGCGGGAACTCGCCGCGATGCAGGAATAGTTTTTTGACCATCTTGCGGCATGCAAGCACTTAAGAAAAGGAAAGTAGCACCGCAAGGTGGTATGTGGAAGGGTACATTAGTATGAGAGGCCAAAAGAAAACGGGCAGGGTCGCACTTGCCTTTACGCTAATTGAATTGCTGGTGGTCATCGCTATCATCGCCATCCTCGCGGCCTTGCTCCTCCCGGCCTTGAGCAAGGCCAAAGGCAAAGCGCAATCGGTGGCGTGCCGCAGCAATATGCGCCAAATCGGCATCGGCTTCATGATGTACGCGCAGGACTTCAAAGATTATATCCCGGGCTGGGGATGGCAGTTCCACGAACCGAGCTATGCTGATCCGCCCGATCGGCGGATTCAAGGCGCGGAACATCAGGCCGACCTTACGACGGGTGTCTTATGGAATTACGTAGGGAAGTCCGCTGGCGTATTTCGCTGCCCCGCTTACGCATTGCGCAAGCCCAGCACGCAGCGTTTTTGGGGGTTCAATTCCACGACCCCTCCTCTAGCATACCCACAGTGGAGCTATGTGGAAAACGGGCAGGCGGGCCTGTCGTGCCGCGGACTGAATCCACCCAACAACAGTATTGACGTGAAAATGTCTGGCCTTCATACCCCACCAGCCACAACCTGCCTGGTCATCGAGTGCGAGGATGGCCAGATGGACAATGGCATCGTCCTCTTCGATGGCAATGCAAGTCCCATGGACCAGGACCATCTTGGAACCAAATATCACAGTGAGAATGGCAGTATCGCATTCATGGATGGGCACGCCGTCGGCATGAAATGGAGACAATATACCAATGCCGTGATGGGGTTGGAGAATTGCAAGCAGTTCTTTGGCGGGAGTTACGGCTTTTATTGGTAATTGTGGATTGGGGTTGAAGTTGTCACGGGGCTCCGGCTCCGTGGCTTTTCTATTGGCTAGCGAAGAGAAGCACAGCCGGGATGGGGACGCGGGGGGGCTTACTGCGCCCCAGGAAGTTCGAGCAATCTTCGGGGCAAGTCACGCTCAACCGCATCGAGGTAACGATCAGCCACTTCCCAGCCCGCCTTGGTCAGATACCAATCGAACTGGCGCTCAACATCGGCAATGAAATCGTCCGCCTTCTCCACAACCGCAAGGCGTCAGACGGCAGATTGGTCCGGCCTACCCTGCGAGGCGCGCTTCTGGGATTCAATTATTCCATGCATTCTAACCGATCTCCGTGGAGGCGCAAATGCTAAATGGCGCTGTAGTGCTTGGTATTTCTGGGCTTTTTTGCATGCCCGGTTTCCAGCCAAAAAGATGTGGGTAAAGATCAGAGGTGGTTTGGGGGGAAACCGCTTAATTCGAAAGTCTCTTCTGAGTTTCTGCGGTGATCAACGCGCCGAGCAATGCATTGCCATACACCGAAGGGTGTACTCCGTCATAGGCGAACGCGGTAGCTCCTTGGCCGACGCGAAATCCGCTTTCGAGCGGGGCTAGATCGATCAGATATACTCGTTGGTCTCCGGCCTGGTTGCGGGCCGAGACGGCTGAGCGCACTTCGGCCATGTGCCAGCCCAAAGGCGGTACCACACAGAAAACGGCAGCCCGGCCACAGGCCTTGCGCAGCGCTATCAACCAGCGGATGTAATCAGCCGTGATATCGATTCCCGGGTCATTGGTCCCCAGCGCGCAAAATACGTAATCCGGTTCGGGCGAAAGCAAGCCATTGACTAATCTCGAGGTGGTGGCATCGTAAAGATCCCAGATCTGGTGCATGGGCGGCAGTTCCAGTTTGGCATTGCTCATCCCCCAGCCGCCCGAGCCAAGTTGGCCGTATTCGCAATCGAGGGCTGCGCAGACCAGCGGGAACCAGGTCGCGCGAGCATTGTTAACGTCAATGATGCTTCACGAAGTGCCTTGGACCGCCGCCTTGAGGTAGGCCCCGGGCATGGTCGCCTCGACCTGGACGGTTGACTTGGTCTGCAAGCGCTTCCAGACGTAGGGTGCAAGAAAGAGGTTCGGGTGGGCGCAGTCGATGATTTTGCAGGCCTTTGCGTCCGTACTGGCCGCGGCCGCGGACGAAGAAAGCATTGAAGCCATTGGAAGCAGGACAATCATTTTCACAGCATGTTGGCAGACTCGCATTGAGCGTGACCACACGCCCCTCAGATTCCCTGAACTAATATTATCGGTTTTCATTACTCGTGTTTCGGTCAGCCGTTATTTTTCTACCAATCGCAGCTTCTCCTGCTCACTTCGGTTCATAAAACAGCAGCCGGGAGCCGGGCGCGGTCGCTACTTTCACGAACAAGGTCTGCAGCTCTTTACCCTGGATATCTCGGGTCTCCCCGGTCTCCTGGTCCGTCAGGCGATACGTCTTTGCCAAATGAATGGCAGGTCGGCGTCGGAGGAACGTCCGCCGTGGCCGCCAAAGGTGTGGCGGGAGTTGGGTGTCAGCAGGGTGTCGATGGAAGTAAAATCGTCGCTCCAGGCGCGGCTGCCGCGCGAATGGCGCAGGATGAACTCGCGTTTTTCAGATTCGGGCTTGAGAAAACGGTCATCCAATACCTGCAGATCCTCCAGCAGAGGAGACTCCTTCCCGCTGCGATTCGTCACTCGCACCACCCAATCCACGGCGGGAGAACGCTCAAACAAAGTGGCTTCGCAGGTCAGCTCCAGCCCGGTCTTTGGGTCGGTGGCGGTGATGGTCCGCTTGCGTGTACCCTCACCGACAATCGTTTCCGTGTGGGTAAACTTCCACTTCCGCAGCAGCCGGGACGAGGGCTGGTCATCGAGTGTGAAGGAAACGGGCATCGTCTGGTTCTGGAAGTGATGGGCAAGCCATCCTTCGACATCGCTCATCTCATCGGGCGCGCCCTTTTCAGTCGGGGCGAAGCCGGCCAAATCGCGCACGGACGCGGGGTCCTCGCGCACGACTCTGAAGCCATTGAAACTGAAGCAACCTTTGGTGTCCGAGGTGCCGTAGCGTCGTGAGCAAGTGTGAAATGACAGTGGGTGATAGGCACATACCGGCCCGTTTGTTGCTCGATCGGCGCAAATGCCAGGTTCACCAGCGTGCCCCAGGAAGTGTCGTCTGCATGCGACGCGTCCTTTGGTACAATGAAGGTCCCGTCCAATTTGACCCCGCCGCAGTCATTGAGGAACTCGCAATACTCCTGGGCCGTGACCATGTGGGGCGACAGCCAGTAACGGCTCAGGGTGACCGGATGGGCCGGTTGCTCATCTTGGCGTCCGCCCCCGGTGCCGTCGCCCATGAGGAAAACCTGAGCGGGAATCCAGCCGGGGGCGTCGCACTTGGTCTCAACCGCCTCAGCCGATGAGCCAGCCCCAAGCAGCAGAGTTGCCATGAGCCATATACAGAATCCAGAATCTGAAGCTCGAAACATCTTCACTGAGGTCATACGAATGCGCGCCGCTCGGAGAGCAATATCACGTTTTGGAAACCTTCTCCGGCCGTTTGGTGCCTAAACGCTTTTCCCAGCCTTTCTGCGTAGTGTCAAAAAATGCGGCTGGGTCATAAGGATGTTCTTTCACCAGGGTCAGGTTCAGGTCAATCCCCAAACCAGGAGCGGTGGGGAATGAGAGATGGCCATTTTTCGGATCCAGTTTGGGGGACCAGGTAACCAAATCGCTCGTCCAGGGTTCATTGAAGGCATCAAAATGTTCCTGGATCAGGAAATTTGGGATGCACGCCGCCAATTGCAGACACACCGCCGTTGCCACCGGTCCGCCACTCTGGTGGGGGGCAATCCAGGCGCCATTGGCTTCGGCGAGATGCGCCACCGCCATGGTATTCATGATGCCACCCATGGACATCGGTTCTGGTTGCCAAATGCTGACGCCGCCACCTTGTGCCAAGGTAAAAAACCTGCCGAGCTTATCGAATTGCTCGCCGGTGGCGACACGGATGGGGCTCTGGCGCGCGACTTCATTGGTCAGGCACTCCTGTTCCGCCGTGGTAGGTTCCTCCCACCAAAAGATGTCGAGATCCTGCATTCGTCGGGCAATGCGGACGGCTTCGGCCGGGACGAAGCGACAATGCACATCGATCATGATCTTCAGCTCCGGGCCGAACCGCTGCCGGATTGCTTTGAGGATGTTGCAAGCCTCCTGCAGTTCGGCTTCGCTCAGAAAATCTCGCGACACGCCGAACGGGTCGAGTTTCAGCGCGTGAAAGCCTTTGTTGACAACGTTCTCGGCGGCTTTGACGAACGCTTCCGGCGTGCGCTCGGCGCGATACCAGCCGTTGGCATACGCCAGGACACTGTCGCGCACCTTGCCGCCAAGGAGTTGGTAGATCGGCACGTTCAGGGTCTTGCCCAGAATGTCCCAACAGGCAACTTCAACCGCCGCCATTGTCAGGCGGTGGATGTGGCCCGCATCCTGGATAGTGCTGATGATTTTGCGCGCAATGGCGGTGACTTGGCGGGGGTCTCTGCCGATGGCAAAATGCTTCAGCTCATGGACCGCGGCCTCGGTCGTTTTAATAAAGCCATTAATTGTTGCTTCACCGATGCCGTAAAACTCGCTATCGGTGCAAACCTTGACGAAGAGCCAGTTTTTCCATCCGGCGCTTACGGTATAAGTGAGAATGTCGGTTATTTTCATGGTTGGAGTAGCTCGCGTTTGTTGTGTTGGTCTATTTGTCGTCTTTCGCATACGAGATGATCGCGGAGCCCGGCGCCGATGGCAGGTTGATCACCAGGCCCTTTTCCATCAACTCACTGCCAGAGGCGGTGGTGTTGCCGGAAACATCAAAGTTGGTGAGGATGTATGTTGCTTTCGGCTCCAAACCGCGCAATTTGAAGGTCATGCTCGGAATATTGTTCGACGCGCGGCGGAACGCTTGCACCAGGCCCTTGGCCAAATCCGGCGCATCCCATTGCCAGGCCATCCATCGGTCCGACTTCGTGCTGTGCTCGGTCAGCGGATAATAATCTTTGAGGAAGAAGGGTTGAACCTTGCGGAACTCCTCGATCCGTTGCGCCAGGGGCGCCCAGAACGGCGCATCCTGCTTGTAAAAATCGAAAGCATAGACGACGCAAGTCTCCATGCCGCTGCGAAAGTCGTAGGGATCGAGCGAGACGCCGCCGTGACCGCTGATCGGCACCCACAAGGAGAGCGCCCATGTGAAGCACTGGGCGCCAACCGGATCCCAGAGGTAATCCGAGCGCAGCAGCGGCACGCTGCGGCGCATCATCTCGAAATCAATCCGGCGTCCGCCGCTGGCGCAATCGTCCAGCAGCAGCCCGGGGTTTTCGCGCTGGAAAAAGTCGAGATAATCATAGAGGCCCGTAATGTGGCCGATCTCGTTCATGCCCTGACGGTCTTCGGCTTCGCCGGAACGCCAGTAATAAAGCGGGTGCATATTGAAATCGAGGCGGTAAACCCCGAGGCCCAATTCGCGAATATAGTCGCCGAATGTGCGCTTCAGCCAGGCCAACGCTTCGGGGTTGCCCTGGTTCAATAGCCGCCAATCGTGCTGATAGGCCATCGGCGCCGGCAGATTGGTTGGCGTCAACAACCAATCCGGATGTGTCGTGCGCAGCCATGTCTTCGGCATGACCCGCTCCGGCTCGAACCAGACGAGGAATTTCAGTCCCGCCTCATGGACCTTGTCCGCCACGGGCTTCAATCCGCGTGGAAATCGCGTTGGCTCCGGATCCCAGTTGCCCATGCCTTCAGCGAAACCGCCGCGCGACCAACCGGCGTCGATCCAGTAATAATTCACCGGCAGCTTATGGGCGGCGATGTTGGCGACCGCCTGAATCTGATTCGTCTCGCTGACGTTGTTGAAACCGAGCGCCGCACCCGACGCCGCAACCACCGGCTCCAACTCTTTGCCATTCGGATGCGGGGTGTAATACTTCAACATCAGCCGCCGAAACTGGTTGTGCCCCGAGATCGTGTCTCCGCTATAGCCCATCACCAGAATTGCCGGCGTGCGAATTCGCTCACCCGGGTGCAGGCGCAAATGCGTCTGCTCCATCCCGGCACGCACCATCAACCGGCCATCTTCCACCCGCGCAAACGATGCCGCCCATTGACCCGACCATCCGACGGCGAAGAACAGCCCGCCGCCCTCGGGTGAAGCCAGGTTGAAGAAAGGCATCACGCCGTCCGACGAACGCCCGCCGATCGGCCCGAGTTTCAGGGTAATGCCGGAACTGAGTTCCATCTCGCGCGGTTGAAAATCGGTGATCTTCTCGCTGCTGCCGTCCGCAAAATGCAAGGTGTAATCGCCCTTCTTCGGCGCCGGCAAAACCAATGCTCCCGCCTGAACATCCTCCAGAATCGGCGTGTCCTGCGCACTCCGGTTTTCGAAAAACAGCACCCATTCCAAAGCATCAAAACCCTCGAGGGTCCGAATCTCCGCGGTCAGCCGCAATTTGGTAGCCGGATCATCCAAATGCAAACGCCTCAGACCGCGCTCCGTTGGGGCGGTCGGTTCCTGGGAGACCTGGCAGCGACGCAGGAAATCTGCCGAGTCGCTGCCGCCGTAGCGGAATTGGACGGGCAGGGAAGGGGGCGTCCACTGTATCGCCGGAAGCCAGGTTGACAGCGAAGGCTTTGGAGCGGACTCGGCCCCAAGACGACCTGCGAATAACAAGCACAGACTTAGGGCCAAGACCGTCTTGGTTATTGCTCTCTGGTTGAGGGCAGAGCGCGGGTGGGGAGCAGAACCGGCAGGTGAACCAGCGGGTAAAACCGAAAACCGAAAACCGAAATCCGAAGGAAATCCAAAATGGAAAGTGGAAATGCCCGAGGCCTCGCGAGGTATGATGCTAAATAGTTCGTTCCTTAGGTTTTGGGGGAGTGTTCGGAGTTCGCAGCAGCGCTTGGAATTGTTCGACGGATTCATTGTCTTTTATTCTATTCTATTATTTTATTAAATTCCATTCTATTCTATGGTGTGGCGATGCGGTAGAACCGCCGGCTGACGTTGGTCGTTGAGAGGGTCAGGCTGTAGATGCCGTTGCTGATCGGGGTGATATTGGTCAGCGGCTGCCAAAAGACA
>Ga0194037_1003331_pt1 | contig 10007 bp, 3 predicted proteins | sample JunL306m_MetaG_FD_148653 | JGI IMG/M metagenome (GOLD analysis project Ga0194037, IMG submission 148653) | Anoxic zone freshwater microbial communities from boreal shield lake in IISD Experimental Lakes Area, Ontario, Canada - Jun2016-L304-6m | ecosystem: Environmental > Aquatic > Freshwater >...
GGCGTCGTGGGCATCGCCCGGGTCGCGGGCCCCCCCTACCCCGACCCGACCCAGTTTGACGCGGCCAGCGAATACTTCGACCCCAAGGCCAGCGCCGCCAAACCCCGCTGGTGGCTCGTCGACTTCGAGTTTGTCAGCCGCTGCCACGACCTGCTCACCCTCGAGGTGATCAAGGCCGATCCGCTGCTGGCGGAGATGACGGTCTGCCAGCGCGGCTCCCGGCTGTCGATCACCCCGGTCGAGACCATTCATTTCAAGCGCGTCTGCCAGTTGGCGGGCATGTCGGCCGGGGACCGTTGAAGCCAGGATGCCGAGCTGCTGGTGAAGCCGCCGCGATGCCGTTTGGCCGGCCCCACCGGTAACGGCCACGCGCTACCGCGCACCCCACCCCGACCGTTTCATCTCGTCTCCCCCGGGGAGTTCTTTATAGCACAAGCACTCTTATGTTTTTGTGGTCTTTTTAGTGACACGTTGTGGTTATCTCTTTTGACGTTTTATGGTTATTTTTTTTGACATTTTGAATCCGCCAAGATACTTCAGCGCATTCGCCATTTCTAACAGAAGCGAAATCCCGCAACCGCCACCATGAAACGCAAGTTCTCGCCCGTATCGTTGGCCCTCGGGCTGATTTCCGCCCGTTCCGCAGCCGCCGCTTCACTGCCGGCCCTCATCGCCCTGGCGATGCCCCTGCTGTTTTCAGCGGGGCAGGTGGAGGGGTCCCCGGCGATCCAGACCAGCGGCAGCGTCAGTTTGGACAATGCGGGCGGGAGCATCGACGGCGCGGGCGGCAGCGGCTACTTCGTGCAGGGCGGCAATCTGAGCATCAGCAACGCGACCCTGACGAACTTTTCCACGGCGGGAGGCAGTGGCAGCGGTGGGGGCGCGGGCTTGGGCGGCGCTATCTTTATTAATTCGGGAGCGTCGGTGACCCTCACCAATGTCAACATCCTGGGCAATAGTGCCGTGGGCGGCGCTGGCGGCCTCGGCAGCACCGGCGGCACGCTTAATAATTTGTTCAACAGCGGCAGTGCGGCTGCCTCGGGGGCCAGTGGATATACACCTGAACAGTTCACCTACACGGATATCGGTGGCACCACCGGCACCAAGGGGAACATGGGCTCCAATAGCGCAAGCGGTTTTGGTGGCACGGGTGGCACCGGTGGCAATGGTGGCAATGGCGGGGATCACAGTATTTCCCTCATTTTAGCGACCACAACCGCTTCCCTGGATCTGGCGGGTGTCATTCTGGAGATGGGCAGTGCTTTCGCCAACCCGTTCACGATCAACGTCGGTGTGGGTCTCGCACTTTCTACTTCAAGCGCGGCCATCAACTTGGGCAACGCCATCGCCGCCAACGTGTATTTCGATAAATCACTGGCCGCTGGCCAGATCGGTCTCGGCGGCGCTGGCGGCAGCGGCGGCGCTGGCGGCTATGGCGGCGATTTCTTTGGTGGCGGCGCTGGTGGCGCTGGCGGCAACGGCGGGGTTGGCGGAGCGAATTGGAGCAGTTCAGCCTACAAAGGCGGGGCGGCAGGTGGTGATGGCAATAGTGGTGGCAACGGTGGTATTGGTGGTTTCGGCGCCGGCGGCGGCCTGGGTGGCAACGGCGGCATTGGCGGTGCGGGTGCCGGGGCGGCTACTTATCTGAAGACTGATGCGGTGGCTCAGGTCAATGGGACGCAGCATGTTGCCGACACCTATAAAACACAATACACAGACCCGTTTTTGAATGGCGGAACGGGTGGTATTGTTGTGTTGCAAACCGGCCTCCCCACGCAGGACGCGGATACTACAAAATCTGTTCTCTTGAGCAATGGTACAACCACATCAGTCCCCGTGACATCCGTCTTGGATGTCGCTGCTCACGATCAATCTTATGTGATCTCACCGGCTACGCCCGAGATCCCGGGCGGCACCAGTGCCGGTCGCCCCAGCGGTTTGAATGCCAGTGGTGGCAGTGGCGGCACAGGCGGCTTCGGCGGCGGCACCGGCGCTTCGGGTATTACCGCGGGTATTGGTGTGGCGGGCGGCAGCGGCGGCAATGGCATTGGCGGCGGCATCTTCGTGCGCGATGGCGGCGTTCTCACCATCGCCGGCAACGCCACCATCGGCCAGAACGTCGTGCGTGGCGGCGCGGGCCAGCATGCGAGCACCTCCGTTGCGGCGGGGGCTGCGGGTAGCGCGCTGGGTTCGGATATTTTCATGATGACCGGGTCCAGTGTGGTTCTTGCCGCCGGCACGGGTAACGTGATCACGATCAATGGGTCCATCGCCGATGACAGCGCCTCCTCAATGGGCTCGGCCATTCCGTCGGGCTCAGGCGCGGGTCTGACGGTCAGCAGCGGTTTGGCTATCTTGAATGGCAGCAACACCTACTCCGGGGAAACCAAGATCACCGGCGGCGTGCTGCAAGCGCAAGACGGCACGGGCATCTACAGTGACAGCCATATCAACTTTGCCGGCGGCGTACTCCAGTCCAATGGCGACTTCACCCGCTTGGTCGGCACCGATCCGAGCAAAGTCCAATGGACCGGATCAGGCGGTTTCGCTGCCGTCGGCGGTGCGCTCAACGTGAGTCTCAACAACGACTTCGGACAGGCCGCCGCCACCCAGACCTGGGCCAGCGGCAGCTTCGTGCCTGCCGGAAGCAGTTTGCTCTTCGGTTCCGCCAGCGCGACCGACAACGTCAATTTCAAAAACAACATCAACCTCAATGGTGGCAACCGCAGCATTCTGGTGATGGCCAACGCCGCGATGGCCGCGACCGACACCACCGCGTCCTACGCCGCGAATGTGGACACCGCCACCCTCACCGGCGTGCTGTCCAGCGGCAGCTTGACCGTGGGCGACGCCACCCACCGCGGGATCCTGATCCTGACCAACACCAACACCTATGCCGGCGGCACCAGCGTGACCGGCGGCACCCTGGCACTCGCCCGCTCCTACCGGGCCGACGGCACCACCCTGGTTTCCACCGGCAGCCTCAACGCCAACGGGGTGATGGCCATCTCCGGCGGTGCGGACCTGGACATTTCCCAGACCGGCAACCAGGCCATTGGTGACCTCTCCGGTGCCGGCTCGGTCAATCTCGGCGGCAATACCCTGACGATCAATCAAGCGGGTGCATCGACCTTTACCGGCGTGCTCGCCGATGGCGGCATTGGGGGCGGCAGCGGCGCAGGCATCATTAAAAGTGGCACGGGCACGCTGACCCTCACGGGTGCCAGCACCTACACCGGCACCACCTTGGTCGATGTCGGCACGCTCACCCTCTCCGGCAGCCTGACGAGCCCGACGGTGAACATTTCCTCGTTCGCTATTTTGAATGATCTCAATGGCGGGCTTGCATCCAACACCGTGGCAACCGTCAACGGCACGCTTGCGCTCACCACATCAGACGCGATCGACACGCTGAATGGCAGCGGCTCGGTGACGCTCGCCGCGCCGACTATTCTGACCGTGAACCAAGGATCGTTTGCGGGCGTCATTTCCGGCAGCGGCAACCTGACCAAGACCTCAACCGGTCTGCTGACCCTCACCGGTGCCAACACCTACTCGGGCAGCACCCTGGTCGATGCCGGCACGCTCACGCTCTCCGGCGCAGGCAGCCTGGCGAGCCCGACGCTCAGTATCACCGCAGGAGCCACCTTGAACGATCTCAATGGCGGCCTCTCGGCCGGGGCGGCGGTCATCAACGACGGCATCCTCAACATCGCTGCCGCCAACGACACCATCGCCTCGTTGGTCAACACCGCCACCCTCAACGGCACCGCCACCCTGACGGCCGCCACCTACGCCCTCGACAGCGGCTCGATCATCAACGCCAACCTCGGCACCGGCACCGTCACCTCGAACGGCAGTGTCGCCCTCAACGGCACCAGCCGCGCCGCAACCGTCAACATCCAGACCGGCACGATGACGCTGGGCTCCCTTGAGCGCCTGCTCGACACCAGCGTGGTGACGGTCACCGGTGGCGCGAGCCTGCTGCTCGGCGGCAATGAAAAAATCGGCACGCTCAACGGCGGCGGCGAAGTGTCGGTGCAACTGGGCACGCTGAGCGTGGACAACGGCACCTTCTCCGGGGTGATCTCCGGCACGGACACGGCCTACGGCCTCACCAAGCTCAGCGGCGGCACCCTCACCCTCTCCGGCGCCAACACCTACACCGGCTCGACGCGGGTCGAGGCCGGCACGCTGACGCTGACCGGCAGCCTGGCGAGCCTCGTGGTCAACGTGTTCTCGGGCGCGATTCTGAATGACGAAACCAGCGGGCTGTCCTCGCTCGCCGCGCTCAACAACGACGGCACGCTCAACCAGAACTCGGACGACACGGTGGCCACCCTGGTCAACACGGGCACCATCAACAACTCCGCGCACACCCTGACGGCGGCCACCTACGCCCTCAACAGCGGCTCGGTCATCAACGCCAATCTCGGCACCGGCACGGTCACCTCCAACGGCACGGTCGCCCTCAACGGCACCAGCGGCGCGCAGACCTTCCATGTCCAGAGCGGCACCACCACGCTGGGCTCCACCGAGCGCCTGCTCAACAGCGTCGATCTGACCATTGATGCGCTCGCCACCCTCACCCTCGGCGGCAATGAGACGATCGGTTCCCTGTTTGGCGGCGGCATTCTCCAGAACGCCGGCGGGCTCCTGACCCTCGATGATGGCAATTTCTCCGGGGTGATCTCCGGCAGCGGCGGACTGACCAAGGTCACCGTCGGCAACCTCATCCTCTCCGGTGCCAACACCTACTCCGGTTCCACCCTCATTGATGTCGGCACGCTCACCCTGGACGGCTCGCTCGCCTGCAATGTCATTCATGTCGCCGGCGGCACCACCCTCATCAACAACGCGGGCGGACTCAGCGCCACCGCCACCCTCACCAATGATGGCACGGTCGAGCAAAACGCCGATGACACCATCGCCGCTCTGGTCAACACCGGCACCATCAACAATTCCGCCCACACCCTGACCGCCGCCACCTACGCGCTCAACAACGGCTCGGTCATCAACGCCAATCTCGGCAGCGGCATCGTCACCTCCAACGCCACCGTCGCCCTCAACGGCACCAGCGCCGCGGAAACCTTCCATGTCCAGACCGGCACCACCACCCTGGGATCCACCGACCGCCTGCTCAACACCACCGATCTGACCATTGATTCGCTCGCCACCCTGCTGCTTGGCGGCGATGAAAAGATCGGTTCGCTCTTTGGCGGCGGCACCCTGCAGAATGCCGGCGGACGCCTCACCCTCGATGATGGCAGTTTCTCCGGCGTGATCTCCGGCCTCGGCGGCCTGACCAAGAAATCATCAGGCCTGCTGAACCTCACCGGCGCCAACACCTACAGCGGCTCGACCGTGGTCGATGCCGGCACGCTCACGCTCTACGGATCTGGCAGCCTGACGAGCCCGACGCTCAACATCACCGCCGGCGCCACCTTGAATGACCTCAATGGCGGCCTGGCCTCCAACACCGTCGCCACCGTGGAGGGCACGCTCGCTCTAACCGCCAACGACGCGATCGACACCCTCAATGGCAGCGGCTGGGTGACCCTCGCCTCGCCGAGCATTCTAACCGTCAACCAAGGCGCGTTCGCGGGCGTGATTTCCGGTGGCGGCAACCTGACGAAAATCACGTCCGGGCTGCTGACCCTCACCGGTGCCAACACCTACACCGGCACCACCCTGGTCGATGCCGGCACGCTCACGCTCTCCGGCGGCGGCGGACTGATGAGCCAAACGGTCCATGTTGCCGCAGGTGCCATCCTCAACGATCTCAATGGCGGTCTGGACGCCGCGGCCGCGGTCACCAATCACGGCACCTTCAATATCGATGCCACCAATGACACCATCGCCTCGTTGGTGAACACCGGCACCATCAACGGCACCGCCACCCTCAGCGCCGCCACCTACACGCTCAACGGCGGATCGGTCATCAACGCCAATCTCGGTGCCGGCGATCTCGTTACCAATGGCAACGTCCTCCTCAACGGCGTGAGCCAGTCACTCAACGTCACGGTCAACGCTCTGAGCACGCTCATCCTCGGTGGTGCCCAGCGCCTCGACGCTCAGGCCACTGTGGCAGTCAACGGTACCCTCGTCCTCGCTGGCGGCAACCAGGTCATCTACGACCTGTCTGGCATCGGCACAATCAATGCCAACAGCTACAGCCTAACGGTTTCTCACGGCGGCGGTAACTTTACCGGCAACATCAACGCTTCTACCACGGCGTTGACAAGCGATGGCGGCAACCTCAACCTCGGCGGCGGCGGCGGCACGATCACCACCCCAGTCACCGATGTGATCAACGGCAGCGATCTAACTATCCAGAGCGGCGGCACCCTCAACAGCCCAGTCATCACCGTTGGGGGTGGCAGTACAAGCGGCAGCAGCCTAACAGTCGATAACGGCGGCGCCCTCAACAGTAACACCATCACCGTTTATGGAGGCAGTTCCCTCACCGTAGGCACCACCGGCACCCTCAGTTATGATGTTCTAACTGGCGGCGGGCAGGTAACTTCGCTGAGTGGCCTGTTCACCAATCCAGCCGGTTCCACGGTCAAGGGCTTCCTCACCTTCACCGGCGACTATACCAATCTTGGCACCTTCGCGCCCGGCAATTCCCCCGGCCTGACCACCATCCTCGGCAACTACGCCGAGGCCGCCACCCTCCAGGCCGAACTCGAAACCACCACGCCCATCACCGGCCACGACCAGGTGCGGGTCAGCGGCAGCGTCACCCTGCTGCCCACCTCGTCCCTCATCGTGCAAACCTGGAACAACGTGCTGCCGGTGCGCGGCAATATCTATCAGGTCATCGCCGACGCCGCAGGCGGCACCAAGGCAGCCAGCGGGGCCTTCGGTGCCGTGACCTTTGACGCCGACGGGGCGCTCGGTGCGGGCGCGGCCGTGGTCAATGCCGCGGTGCTCTTCGACCAGGCGACCGGGCAGGTGATCGCCACCGGGCTCAACGGGGCGGGCAGCACCTTTGCCGATCTCGGAGCCAGCACCAACCAGCGGCGCGCCGCCAGCGCGCTCTTCGGCACGGCGACGGGCCTGGTGGGTCCGAACCAAATCAAAACCACCACCGCCGCCGGTGCGCGCGCCCTCCAGTTGATCACCGCCAACGGCAGCTCCGCAACCAATCTCGCGCGCTTCACCCCGGAGTTTTACGGGGCCTTGGCTGACTATGCGATGGGCAACGACCTCACCGTCACCAACTTGCTCCATGACCGCGTTTCCACCCTGGCCAAGCTGCCCGGCGAACCCGCGGATCAATACTCGCTCTATTCGGGTGTGATGCGCCAGCAACTCAACACCGCCGATCAAGCCGACATCGACCGCACCGATTGCTACATCGGCGGCGATTATGCCGTCTCCAAGGCCACGACCATCGGCCTGCTGGTGAATTATAACACCGGCGATTTTTCCGCCACCTATGGCCACGGGGAGGTGGACGGCGTCGAGGCCGACGCCTACCTCAAGCAAAGCCTCAACCGCGATTTTGATCTGGTCGGCCGGCTTGGCTATGGCTCCTACACCAACGACCTGCGCCGCACCACGACCGACATCAGGCAGGCCTTGGGCGAAACCGACAGCTCGGTCATCACGGGCAGCCTTGGGGTCGGCTATCGCGGCTGGACGTGGGGCGAATTCAACCTGGCTCCCCGCGCCGACCTCACCTATTCGCACGCCTCCGTGGACGGCTTCACCGAGACCGGTGCCAACGACCGTCTGACCCTCGGGAGCTACGACGCCGATCGCCTGATCGCACAGGTCGGCGCGTCGGTGGTCTGGGCCACCAAACTGGCGGGCCGTGATTTCAGCGTCGAGTTGAATGTCGGCATCGAGCAAAGCTTGCTCGATAGTCAACAGGACCAGCAAGCGACCCTGGTCGCCGCGCCCGACGTGAGGTTCTCCCAAACCTTCGCCAACGATGACTCGACCCGTGCCGCCTATGGCTTGAACTTCGGTTATAGCATCTGCGACCACGCCACGATCTACGCCGGTTATGAAGGCTACGCCTCCTCCAACTCCACCGGCAATGCCAACGCCGGACTGCGGGTGAGTTTCTGATCCCATTCAGTTGGCTCCGGGCAGAATGCCCAATACTGTTTACTTAGCGACGGATATGGCGTTAGAAGATCCGGGCAGAATGCCCGGACCACCGTGGCGCGGGCATTCTGCCCGCCGCCGCTGGTTTGGGACGGGGATTGATTCAGAGTCCGTGTGAAGGGGCTGACGAAAATACCTGACCGATTCCTGCCGTCGTTTTTCGGATTGAGTGGCGGGTTGCCCGCTGCTAGTTTGCGCCATGAATTTTGAAACGCTGAGCCGCTGGGCCAATGAGGAACTGAAGTCGCTGATCAAGGTGCTGCCCGCCGATGTGCAGGCCGCGGCCCAGAAGCTGCCCGTGACGATGGAAGAGAAACCCGGCCTCGGGGCGTTCGATGACGAGTTGGAGGGCGACGAACTCGGCTTGTTCGAGGGCCCATCCGCCATGGAGGAGGCCGATCCCGGCGAGCTGCCCCGCATCCGGCTGTTCCTGGCCAACCTGTGGGACTGGGCCGAGCAAGACGAGCAGGACTTCCGCGACGAAGTCGGCACCACCTTTCTGCACGAACTCGGCCACTACCTCGGCTGGGATGAGGATGAGGTCACCGAGCGCGGCCTGGAATAACCGTTTGCGATTGCCCAACCCGCCCGTTCACCCACACCCCGCACACCACCATGGACATCCTCGGCTTCATCAAAGGCGAACTGCTCGAAATCATCGAGTTCAACGACGACTCGCGCGACACCCTCGCCTGGCGCTTTCCCGACAACGACCACGCGATCAAGAACGGGGCCCAGTTGATTGTCAGGGAAAGCCAGGTCGCCCAGTTCGTTTATCTCGGCCAATACGGCGATTGCTTCACCCCCGGCAAGCACTCGCTCGTCACTGACAACCTGCCGGTGCTCAACCGCCTCAAGGGCTGGAAATACGGCTTTGAGTCGCCGTTCAAGGCCGACGTCTATTTCGTCACCACCCGGCTCTTCACGGGCAACAAATGGGGCACTCCCAATCCGATCATGATGCGCGACCCGGACTTCGGGGTCGTGCGGTTGCGGGCCTTCGGGACCTTCGATTTCAAAATCACCAACCCGCCCGTGTTTCTCAAAGAGGTTGCGGGCACCGACCCTCACTTCCTGCTTGAGGAATTCGCCTCCACCATGCGCTCGCGCATCGTCAGCGTCTTCAGCGAGGCGCTCGCCTCCTGCGGCGTGCCCGCCCTCGACGTCGCCGCCCGCTACTCGGAGCTTGGCGACGCCCTGTTGCCGCTCATCAATCCCCAGGTCTCAACCAAATATGGCCTCGAAATCACCAGCTTCCTGGTCGAAAACGTCTCCGTCCCAGCCGAAGTCGAGGCCGCCATCGACAAGCGCTCGAGCATGTCCGCCGTCGGCAATCTCAACGACTACGTGAAATTCCAATTGGGCGGATCCATGACCCAGGGCAATGGGGGCTCCGCCGCCGCCATGCCCGCTCAAATGGCGATGGGCTTCGGCCTCGCCCAGGAAATGGTCAAGTCCATCCAACAGCCGCCCGCCCCGCCCAACTCCGCCGCGGCCGCCGAGGTGCCCGCGGCGGCCGCCACCCTCGACCTGCTCAGCCCCGCCCAAGCGGCCGAGGCCCTCGGCGTCAGCGAGCCCGACGTGCTCGCCTCGCTCGCTGCGGGCGATCTGAAAGGCAAGAAGATCGGCACCGCCTGGCGCATCACCCGTGTCGCCCTCAATGCCTTTCTGGCGGAATAACGGGAGGTTGAGCGCACGACCAGCGCGCCGCTCGTGAGGCACCACGTGGCTGCCGCGTCCCGCGGCAGGCCGTGATGGCGGCGTCCCGCCGCCATGCCCAAGCGCTTGGCCGAGCCCGAGAATTTTGCTGTTTCTTCGCCTGAGCCAATCTGCTTGAATCCTAGGGTGACCTTCGCCAGTAAAATCACCGTCACCCGGATCCTGAT
>Ga0194037_1003332_pt1 | contig 10005 bp, 11 predicted proteins | sample JunL306m_MetaG_FD_148653 | JGI IMG/M metagenome (GOLD analysis project Ga0194037, IMG submission 148653) | Anoxic zone freshwater microbial communities from boreal shield lake in IISD Experimental Lakes Area, Ontario, Canada - Jun2016-L304-6m | ecosystem: Environmental > Aquatic > Freshwater >...
GTTCCCGCAACTGATCGACGCTGATATCACGTTTATCCGGCAGCGGTTCTATCAGGTGAATATCCGGATGGTTGCCGCCGGCAATCTTGCGGCAGGAGGGGCACGCGCCGCAGGCATCGTCCGGCAGTACCTTACAGAAAAGAGCCTGGATCAGTGCCAGTGCCGTTTTTCTGCGACCGCAACCGGGGATACCCTCGAACAGATACGAGTGGGCGGTTTTGCTGTTGCGCAGGCTGCGCCGCAGGACCTCCACGATCCGTTCATGTCCCAGGATGTCAGCAAACGGCATGTCTGCACTCCGGAATCCTCGGCCCAAGCTGACCGGAAATGGCACTGAAGAGCTGCTCAACACTCTGACTGCCGTCTACCGTCATAAAACGTTCGGGGCTGTCGGCTGCCAACTGCCGATAGCCGTTGCGGACGCGTTGGTGAAAGGCCAGTTCCTCCAGCTCAAAGCGTTCTTCACGCGGACCGTTGCATGCCTCAATCCTGCTGCGGGCGCGAGCCAGGCCGATAACCGGATCGCAATCAATCAGCACGGTCAGGTCCGGAGCTATCCCTTGGCAGGCCTGAAGATTAAGTGAATTGATCAGGGCACGGTCGAGTCCGCGTCCAAAACTCTGATAGGCTACGGTGGCATCGCAGAAACGATCGCAGAGAACTGTTTTTCCAGCTCCAAGAGCCGGAATGATCACTTCGCTGACATGCTGGGCACGGGCAGCGCCATACAGCATCAGTTCTGTCAGTGGTGACATGGCCCGGTTTTCGGCATCAAGCAGGATGGTGCGAATCTTGTCGGCAATCGGGCAGCCACCCGGTTCACGGGTCAAAACCGTGTCAAAGCCGAGCGTGAGCAGGCGCTCTTCCAGCAGCCTGATCTGGGTGGTTTTTCCGCACCCTTCCACCCCTTCAAATGTAATGAAATACCCCATCTGCTTCACCGTGATCCGTACGTCCAGTTGTGCGATACATAAAGATGCGGATTATAGGGAAGCGTCCCTGAATTATCAACTTAAATTCCGGTACTTTGTTAAAACAATCCCCGGCAATTAGTGACTCTCTGCGGTACTATCGACTTGACGTCCGATAAAAAATGGTTCAAATCAGCTATTGGACATACACGTAGTAATTGATCTCACGGTAGCGGACAGTAAAGGAGATGCAGGCATATGAATGTCGGATGGTTTGTTCGCGGAGATATAGACGGTTTTTTCGGGTTGTTTGTCGACAACCTGTTGCAGCTGATGTTGATTGCGGTGCTCTGCGGCAACGTGTGCGGCATGCCTCCGGAGCTTGTTTACGGCAGAATTCTGCCCGGCGCTGCATTTTCGATCCTGTTCGGCAACATATTTTACGCATTTCAGGCACGGAAGCTGGCAATCAGGACAGGACGGAGTGATGTGACGGCTCTGCCGTACGGTATTAATACGGTCAGTCTGATCGCCTATGTTTTTCTGATCATGGCCCCGATCTACTTTGAAACAAAAGATCCTATTTTTGCCTGGCAGGCCGGCCTGTTCGCCTGTCTTGCCAGTGCTGTTTTGGAATGTATCGGGGCCGTTGCGGGGGACTGGCTCCGCAGGCACACGCCACGGGCCGCTCTGCTGTCATCGCTGGCCGGCATTGCCATCACTTTCATCTCAATGGGTTTTGTATTCCAGATATTTGCCATGCCGGCTCTTGCAGTGGTGCCGGCACTGTTTCTGATCATAGTCTATGGTGGACAGGTGAAATTGCCGTTGGGACTTCCGGGGGGATTCGTGGCGGTATCCCTTGGGGTGGCAATCGGCTGGATTCTCAGATGGTGCGGATACCCGTATTTTCAGCCAAGCCAGGACGTGTTTAGGTTTGCTGTGCACGTTCCCAGAGTTGCTTTTTCCGATATGCTTGCTTTTCTCGTGAACGGACAGGGGTGGAAGTACTTCTCCATCATATTTCCGATGGCGTTGTTCAACGTGATCGGTTCACTTCAGAACCTTGAAAGTGCGGAAGCAGCCGGTGACCGCTACGACACCCGTTCCTCCCTGTTGGCGAACGGCGTCGGATCGATTGTGGCGGCATGCCTGGGAAACCCATTCCCGACAACGATTTACATCGGTCATCCGGGCTGGAAAACCATGGGAGCCAGGTGGGGCTATTCTATTTTGAACGGCATCGTCATTTCTATTCTCTGCCTTATCGGAGGTGTCACGCTGGTGCTCATGGTTGTGCCGATGGAAGCAATGATCGGTATTTTACTCTGGATCGGGCTGATTATTACTGCCCAGGCGTTCCAAGAGGTGCCCAAAAAACACAATGTGGCGGTCGTGCTCGGACTGGTGCCGGCACTTGCCGCCTGGGCGCTGCTGCTCATAGAAACCACCCTGCGCACGGCAGGCACCACTCTGTACGCTGTGGCTCCAAAATTTGGGAGTGATCTCTACGTGTACGGCATCATTTCTCTGAGCCAGGGCTTCATGATTTCCTGCATGATTCTGTCCGCTATTATGGTGTTTGTGGTTGAACGACAATTCTTCAAGGCGGCACTCTGGGCAGCTGTTGCTGCGGTTTTGTCTTTTTTTGGCGTTATCCATGCGTATGTTCTGACCCCGGTAGGCATTCAGAATAATTTTGGTTTCGGCACTGCCACAACGTTTGCTCTCGCCTACGGAATTACTGCTCTGCTGCTGGTTGCTCTGCACTACTATGTCCTTGGCAGGGAGCACGAGAGCAGCGGCATCATGTACTGAAGTTGAGCTGGCTACAGGCTTTCGATTGCCAAAGTGTCTTAAAATGACTATAGTCCGGCAGTTTTGAGGTGAGTTATGATTACAAATGTGCAACAGCTGGAGCAGTTGCTTGCATATACATTCAACGATCAGCGTCTTCCGGCCCAGGCCTTAACGCACCCTTCTTACCTGCATGAAATGGGTGGCGAGGGGGGCGATTACCAGCGTCTTGAATTTCTCGGAGATGCGGTACTGGGCCTATTACTGGCTGAGTTGCTCTACGAAAAGTATCCGGATTGGGATGAAGGTGAACTGTCACAGTTGCGCTCCCGTCTGGCCGGTCAGGATGTACTGGCGGATCGGGCGCGACTGCTTGGAATCGGCGGCTGTATCAGGTTTGGCCGCGGTGAACGGCAGACGGCCGGCAGAGAAAAAGATTCAATTCTGGCGGATGTGCTCGAAGCTCTGCTGGCGGCCCTGTATCGTGATGCCGGGCTGGAGGCGGCCCGTGCACTGGTCGTGCGGCTGTTTGACGAGTTGGCGGCGGCACCGCAGAATATTCAGCTGGCGCGCGACTCCAAGAGTGCTTTGCAGGAGTATCTTTCTTCTCACAATCGTTCTGCTCCGGAGTACCGTTTGACTGAGGAATCTGGCCCTGCGCATGATCGCTTGTTTGTTTTTCAGCTCGTGATTGATGGCACGCTCATCAGCTGCGGACAGGGTAAATCCAAAAAGATTGCACAGCAGGCTGCTGCGGCAGCGGCACTGGACGTACTGCCGTCTGCCGATGGACAACGTGTGTGAAGCCGGTAACGGTCCCCTTCTTTATCAGCCACCAGGGTTGCCCGCATACCTGTGTTTTTTGCGATCAGCGCACCATTTCGGGGGCGCAGGGCATGCTGCCGACTGCGGTACAGATTTTGGCCAGGTGCGAGGCCTGGCGTCTGACAGCTGCCGGGCGTCCGCTAGAGGTTGCGTTCTTTGGCGGCAGTTTCAGTGCCCTGCCGCACGAATCCCAGGCTGCCCTGCTGGAACCGCTGCAGCCGCTTTTGAAGCGTGGAGAGCTGACGGCAATCCGGATTTCAACCCGCCCTGATTACATCGATTGTCAGCGTGTAGCATGGTTGGCAGACCACGGGGTGCGTATCATCGAACTGGGCGTGCAGTCGCTTGACGACAACGTGCTGGAAACTTCCGGACGTGGTCATACGGCAGCTGAGTCAGTGGCCGCCATCGGCTGCATCAAGGAACATGGTCTGCAGGTCGGAGCTCAGCTAATGCCGGGTCTTCCGGGCGACACCCCGACGGCTGCACTGGAGTCACTGAAGCGGGTCATTGCCGCCGGGGCGGATTTCATCCGGCTTTATCCGACGGTAGTCCTGCGTGGAACTGAACTGGCGCGGCGCTATGTCGTCGGTGATTTTGTGCCGTTGGACCTCAACCGGGGCGTTGCGCTCTGCAAGATTCTGCTGCAGCAGGCCATGCAGACCGGAACTCCGGTGATACGGATCGGACTTCAGGCAGATACAGGCCTTAATGACGATACTGTTCTGGCCGGCTGCTGGCATCCGGCTCTGGGGCAGTTGGTCCGCTCGCAGCTCTATGCGGATCTGATCAGCCGTTATACTCCGGCTGGCGGGTCTGCTACAATTACGTGTCATCCGACCCGCCTGTCGGATGTTATTGGGCCTAAACGGAGCACGCTGCAGACCCAGTCACGACGCGGCCTACAGCTGCAGGTTGCCACGGATGTAACCGTATCAAAAGAAGAACTCAGGATTCAGACAGAATATTCATGCAGCACCCGATCCATCATTTCCGATCTGCACTATTTCATTAACGAGGTATGACGAATGCGTAAAGAATCTCTCAAATTTCTTGAAAAACTGCTGGAGGCACCCAGTCCCTCCGGCTATGAACAGCCAGCCCAGCGCGTTTTCCGCGATTATGTGACCCCGTTTTGCGACGAACTGACCACTGACGTGATGGGCAATGTCTTTGCCCGAATCAGCGGCAAGGGGAAAAACCTTCCCAAAGTGATGATCGTCGGTCACACCGATGAAATCGGCCTGCAGGTTAAATACATCGATGATAAGGGCTTTCTCTACTTTGCCGCTGTCGGCGGTGTTGATGCTCATTTGACTCCCGGAAAACTGGTCAACATTCATACTGCTGCCGGCCCGCTGCCGGGTGTAATCGGTAAAAAACCGATTCATCTGATGGATACCAAGGACCGGGAAGTGGTTGTCAAGTTGGAAGCGCAGTATATTGATATCGGTGCTGCCGACAAGAAAGAGGCCCAGAAGCTGGTCAGGGTAGGGGATGCCGTCACGTTTGACAGCTCGTTTACGCGACTGCAGGGCGACCGGGTCGCTTCACGTGGATTCGATGACAAGGCCGGCTGCTTTGTGGTGGCCGAAGTGCTGCGTCTGGTGGCTGCCTCCGGTAAAAAGCTGCCGGTTGATCTGTATGGTGTCTCGTCAGTTCAGGAGGAGATCGGCATGCGGGGCGGGACGACCAGCTGTTATACGATCAACCCGGATATCGGCATCTGCGTCGAGGTCGATTTTGCGACCGATCAACCGGACGTGGACAGAAAGCATAACGGTGATGTTGCCCTGGGCAAGGGACCGATCCTGGCGCGTGGCGCCAATATCAATCCGCCGCTGTTTGAATTGCTGGCAACTGCCGCCGGGGTCGAAAAAATAGCCATCCAGCTGACTGCCAGTCCGCGTGGCACCGGAACTGATGCCAACGTCATGCAGATCTCACGCGGCGGCGTTGCCACGGCGCTGGTCAAGATCCCGCTGCGCTATATGCATACCCCGGTCGAAACGGTCGCGCTGTCCGATCTGGTTGATTGTGCACGCTTGATCGTCGCAGCACTCGCAAAAATTACTTCGCGCGAGGATTTTATACCGAAGTAGCCGCTATGACCAGACAACGCCTTGATATAATGCTGCTGGAACGCGGCCTGGCTCCAACGATCGAAAAGGCCCGTTCCCTGATCATGGCCGGCAAGGTGGTCGTGGCTGATCATACGGTCGACAAGGCCGGGCAGCAGGTGGCTCGTGACGCGGATATTCGTCTCCGGGGAACAGTGATGCCGTACGTCAGTCGTGGAGGGCTCAAGCTGCGCCGGGCTCTTGATGAGTTTGGCGTGGATGTGAATGGTCTGGTGGCGGTCGATGTCGGTTCTTCAACCGGCGGTTTTACTGATTGTCTGCTGCAGGCCGGTGCGCGCAAGGTGTTTGCCATAGATGTCGGTTACGGCCAGCTGGCCTGGAAGCTGCAGATGGACCCGCGTGTTGTCAGCATGGAGAAGACTAATATCCGCACCGTCACACCCGCTCAACTGGATGAAGTCCCGGATCTAGCGGTCATTGATGCCTCGTTTATCTCGCTGGCCAAAGTTCTTCCGGCTACGCTGGAGTTAGCGAAGCCGGGTGGCCGGATTATAGCGTTAATCAAGCCGCAGTTTGAAGTTGCCAGGGGTGAGGTCGGTAGCGGGGGCATTGTTCGTGACTGTGCTGCCCATGAAAAAGTGATTGAAGATATCAGAAAAACTGCGCTTGATCTGGGTTTGACCGTCTGCGGTGTCTGTGAATCTCCAATCACCGGGGCGGATGGCAATCGTGAATTTTTGATTCTGCTGCACAAGCCGGATGACAGTCATAAAGGGGGTTGACATGGAAAACTGTATCTTTTGTAAAATAATTAACGGTGATATTCCTTCAAAGAAAGTTTTTGAAGACGAGCGACTATTCGTTATTGAGGATATCACCCCGCAAGCGCCGCTGCACCTGCTGTTGCTGCCGAAGAAACACTTCGTCAACTGCCTGGATATGACCCCAGAAGAAGATGCACTGGTTGGGTATGCTTTCCGGAAGGGGGGCGAGATTGCCCGCGAGAAGGGCTATGCCGAATCAGGTTTCAGGATTGTGCAGAATAACGGGGAGGGTGCCGGACAGTCGGTTTTTCACATCCATTTTCATCTGCTGGCGGGGCGGGAGTTTGCCTGGCCTCCGGGGTAGCATGAAGGACGGGATCTGTTCAGCCTCCTTTACACACCATCACTTTCATTATGCTCGTCTACAAGTAATAGAGTTTCCATCGTATGAGTTACCTTCAGAATTTCTGCTCTGGAGTATCCTTCAGCCTGAAGTGCTTTCAAAAACATATTTCCTACCGCTGAAGGCTTGCCGTGTCTGCTTATGGCTTCTCTTAAAGTCTGTATGGCTTTCTCATCCATATTGATCTCCTCTGAGTGGGTGCCGTGACCCATTACAGATACGGCATCCATTGATTGTTTTGCACCTTAATCGCAGCATAAAACCTATTTTGAACGAGATGCTTGTTCCGCCTTGATCATCTCTAACGCTTGGTCTAACTGCTCATCGGTGAGGCCTTTTAGAATTCCTTCAACCATCCCAAGCATACCACTTAAATCCATTCCTGCAATTCCTTCCATTTCTGACCTCCTGTTGGTGTATGTTTTTTCTGTTTTTGTAGCAAATATTCTTTTGTAAAACAACTTATTTAGCCAAATTGTCTTTGTGCCGGAGTTAGACTGGAAATGTAAAGTGTAGAGTTATCCGACAAGCACCAATAGAAAAGGACGCTATCTGTAATCAAATAACGTCCCTTCAGGGTGAGCTATGTGTTGAAAGACTATGCTTTATTTGTTTGTCTGCGTTTACCATAAACTGCAAGTCCAGCCATACCAAGACCGAGGAGAGCTATTGTTCCTGGCTCTGGGACTGGAGCAGTAGTGTTCCCGATGGCAATATTATCAGCTTCAAAAGCAAAACCATTACTATACATTTGAAAGCTATCAAAATCAGGAAGATCAATGAAATTTATATAGATATTAGTTGTTGGAGCAGTTTGGTTACCATTAGCTACACTTGGACTAATTGCTTGAGTTCCAGTAAATGAAGCTATTTTTTGTTCAATGCCATTGGAATCTTTTTTAAAGAATGAAAGGGTATTGTAACTGTCAACAGACCCCCACCAAAGCCCAAAATAATCATATATTCCTCCAAGGTTGACAGTCACGCTTCCTATCGCATTCGGATTTGGAACCGAAATATAATTTGACTTGTCAGCCGTGCCAAGTCCGTATGGTGCAGCATATTTTCCAGATAAAGAACCATTAACAACGGAAGCTGAACCCGACCAAGTCCATGGAAGAAGACCAGTTTTTACACCCACTGTGCTAACAGTCCCTTGAGGGACATCATTAAAAGTCTCAATCTGATAATTGTACATTGTACTTGAATATGCAGAAGTGAACTCTTTGTTGCCTGCCCCTGTCAGTGCATGGTCGTAAGTAATACTAAGTGCATTAGCATTCACCGCTGCTATCATCAATGCTGCCCCTATCAGTAGTCCAGTCAACTTTTTCATTTTCCACTTCCTTTATTACTAGGTTTTCTTAAAAACAATATAACTTTTGTAAAGCATGTAATATGCCAACCAAATAACTGTATAATATTGTTTAATATATCTTTTAAAATAATGAAAATTTTATTATCATATGTAAAGATTTTCGACACTCAATGGTTGTTTGATTAAAAATTAACTGATTAATATTATTAGTATGTTATTTGAAGTGATGAGAACTGCATGGTCACATGTAAAGTTTTTCGACAACCCCAATAGTATATTTAAAACAAAAAGGGATACCCACAGTTAAGCAGATATCCCTTTAATAATTCAGTACTTCTAGGCTCTGTCAGGCTTCAAACAATATCTCCTCACACATGACCCGACTGAGAGCTAACTCTTGAGCCAACTCCAAGCTCATCCTTGCTTCCTCAGTTAGTTGACAACAATAAAACCAAACCTATGCTTTTCTTCTGGTACAGCATGGAGTAGTCCGGTGGTTCTGAAGTGCAGCAATCCTGAGTGACTTTACTATTTCCGATTGTGGTAGGAGACGGTACGGATACCGCTGCCAGACTCATGCTGGCATCCAGCACCTTGCCGGGGGTGACACTGACACCGGATAGACTTTTGGTCTGGTAGGCGGTTGCTGCAGCGCTAATAGTATAACTGCCCGGTTGGGTCATGAACAGGAAAGCACCATTTCGCAGTGTTTTGTAATTGCTTGTGCCGGTGGAGATGGTTGCGTTGGCAATCGGCATTCCGGTTGTGCTTCTCAGATAGCCTTTGATGACGCCTGGCAGACCGTTTGTTATTACGATTGTAAAGCTTCTGATTGAAGTACTGGATGTACTAGCTCCGAAGCTGTCTATCGCCTGTACCCTCCAGTAACCCCTCTATCCCTTTGGGATGGTAGCTTTGAGGCACACAGTTGACTATGTTGTGCTTTTTCAGTAGAAAAACCTAAGCGCACAGTGGCGGTAAAGCATCAATAAGTCAAGAATTCTTATGTTATCCAAAAACGAGGGAAACTTATATTCCAAGCCTGTGAAAATTCAGGGGACACATTGCATTTCGACTACCAACCACCAATTCAGATCATAAAACCCATATCAAACGTTTGAAAAAAATCCAGAGTACTACATAAACAACAGCAGGTGTTTCATGGTTAAAGACCTCCGCAGGTGACGCAATGGTGGACTCAGTGCTCGATTGTACAGAATGCCGACTGAGTTCAATTCATGAAATACGGTGCATAATCAGGTGGTCGGGTAACCCATGTCCTGACATGTGTGAGCTATGAGGAATGGAAGAGGGTTACAGGGAGGAATAATATCAGATTATACAGCAGAATATCAGCTGTTCATCCGAGAGATATACAATAGGAACATCTTATCAGAAGCCTACGCCAGTTCTCGTCAGTACAGAAAGGGAACAGAGTCAGTCTAAAGAGAATCAGGACAGACTCTTATTATTATCATTACTGGGAGGGTTAAGGATTATTGCGGGATCATCAGTGCTACGGGACGATAGATCCAGTATTTACCACCGGTAACTTTAGAGAGGTTGATCTCTCCCGTAATCACATTTCTGTTACCACTCACATTCTGGTGCGCTACGGTATAATGCTTCTTGCCAAGAACTTTGTAGACTATTGCTGTGTGGTCTGGTGAACCCAACGATTCGTACCTCGTTACACCACCTGGCAGATGCTCAGTGATTTTAACAGAGCGAAATTGGATGATATCGCCTGCCTTGATCTCATCTTGTGCCGGGTTAAGTAGACGACCGAAGCGTACTGGCCGGGTCCAGTCTGCCAAATTCTGATCAAGTGCTTCCTGAACAAGATCCCAACATTCGCCACGGCCCACCTTGGTGCCCATTACCTTGTTGACATATTCAATTATTT
>Ga0194037_1003334_pt1 | contig 10000 bp, 8 predicted proteins | sample JunL306m_MetaG_FD_148653 | JGI IMG/M metagenome (GOLD analysis project Ga0194037, IMG submission 148653) | Anoxic zone freshwater microbial communities from boreal shield lake in IISD Experimental Lakes Area, Ontario, Canada - Jun2016-L304-6m | ecosystem: Environmental > Aquatic > Freshwater >...
AACACGACCCTAGCGAACGATAACATTGTGGTGAAGATCGTAGGGGCGTATTGCATACGCCCTTATAAAATAAGCTCTATAACATTGGACTTTCGATGTTGGGCGTATGCAATACGCCCCTACGGTGATTTTTATCGTTTCCACGCCAATAAGAAACTTGTGTAGATATCTATGCCTTAATAAAGGGGGTGCCTTAACTTGTAGGCCGGAATAAGGCTTTACGAGCGTAACGAGCAAAGCGTTTCCGGCATAGGCAGCAATCCTGTGCCGGAAACGACATCATGCGCTACGCTTAGATGGTCTTATTCCGGCCTACGGGACTATCGCTACGCCAAGCAACAAAACTCGTGAGTTTTGACTCCATTGCAAAGGTTTGTAGGCCGGAATAAGGCTTTACGAGCGTAGCGAGCAAAGCGTTTCCGGCATAGGCAGCAATCCTGTGCCGGAAACGCCATCATGCGCTACGCTTAGATGGTCTTATTCCGGCCTACGGGACTGTATTTGGATTAATCTTAGAGTTTATTAGCGCGGCACAAACGTATTAATTTTTTTGATTCCTCAAAGGCCTGCTGCGGCATTTGAGGTATAAGCAACTCAACTAACATAGCCGCTTCTTCATTTCCATTCATAGCAGACATCGTTGCCCATTTATGAGCGTATATATAGTCTTTTTCTAAGCCGCCATGGCCATTTGCATACATTAAAGCCAATGTAAACTGCGCCTGACTATCACCTAATTCTGCGACATTCATATACTGCTGAGCTGATTCAATACTATTCATTTATTCTACTTCTAATCTTGTTGAGACAATTTCTTTTTGCAATTTATATGCCTAAATTTATGCGTAACTTTACTCTTACAACACACAATGATCGCTGAGATTAATCTTACAGAAAACAGACATGGACTACATTAATCATCAATCAACCCCCCTACTTCTCTTGAAGAATACTGCAGTAAAAGGGTGCAAAACCAAACAAACAACGCACTCATTAAGTGCATGAAAAAGGCTCAGGGCGAAAGAAAACTGCACATTAAGTTACTAGAACCTCAACTTAATATACACAAGCTGTATATTAAACAAATAACAAATAATCCATTAATAAGCAATATTAGCGTAGCTTTATACCTACAAACACTCTCTTTCAAAAGCGAAGATTTTATCACTTAAAAGATTACAATCTTGTGACAAAACAACAGACTAAAGCCAAGATTAACACCTTAGAAATATTATTTACATCAAAAGCGTTTGATTATTTTGAAGTAGCCTGTGCAGGCTGAAGTAGAAAAGCCGATAGTGCTTTTAGGAACGCAAGCCCTAGCTTGGTGTAAACATAGAACTCCACTGCATAACAGCAAAGTGTTTGTAGGGGCAAAATACGCCCCTACACATACAACTTAATATTTGGTATTAAGCCAACTTACCATGACAATGCTTATATTTTTTGCCCGAACCACAAGGGCAATTATCATTGCGCCCCACTTTCTCAGTGACTCGAACAAATGGTTGCTCAGCAGACTTATCATCCACCAGTGCTTTTGGTAATTCTTCAACTACGTCTAAAGCTGATGCTTCTGCATGTTCAAAATGCATTTCTCTTGGAGCTTGTCTTTGCTCATCGAGCGCCTGTACATCTTCTTCTTGACGAACTTGAACTTTAAATAAAATACCAATGACTTCATATTTAATATGATCAAGTAAGCTGCTAAACATTTCAAAAGCTTCACGCTTATATTCTTGCTTAGGATCTTTTTGCGCATAACCTCTAAAGTGAATACCTTGACGCAAATTATCCATAGCCGCCAAATGTTCTTTCCAGCTAGTATCTAATACTTGTAGCATCACTGATTTTTCGAAATGCTGTAGCACTTCTTTAGTAATTTGCTGTTCTTTGTCTTTATGATTTTGTTCAAGAATCTCAATAATACGCAATCTTAGCGAGGCTTCTTGCATCTTAAGATCATCATCTAGCATTTGCTGTACAGGAATATGCACATTAAACTCATGCTGTAAATGCTCTTCTAAGCCTTGTATATCCCATTGCTCAACCATCGTTTTGGCTGGAATGTACTGGGTAATAACATTATTAACAACATCTTCACGTATAGCGGTAATGATGTCTGAAATATCACTAGCCGCCATTAATTCATTACGCTGACTATAAACAACCTTACGTTGATCATTAGCCACATCGTCATACGCTAAAATTTCTTTGCGTATATCAAAGTTACGAGCCTCAACTTTACGCTGCGCATTTTCGATAGAACGAGTAACCCAAGGATGCTCGATAGCTTCACCATCACCCATACCAAGCTTTTTCATTAAGCCTGCGACGCGCTCTGAAGCGAAAATACGCATCAAATCGTCTTGTAAAGATAAGTAAAATCGTGTTGAACCTGGATCGCCTTGACGACCTGAACGACCTCTTAATTGATTATCGATACGACGTGATTCATGACGCTCTGAACCTATGACATGCAAACCACCATTATTGATAACTTGTTGGTGTCTTTCCTGCCATGCTGCCCGCACTTGTACTTTCTGAGCTTCACTCGCCTCTTCTCCAAGCGCCTTTAACTCAGCATCTAAATTACCGCCCAGTACAATATCAGTTCCACGACCGGCCATATTGGTGGCAATGGTCACAGAACCGGGCATACCTGCTTGCTCAACAATATGCGCTTCACGCTCATGTTGTTTGGCGTTTAATACTTCATGCTTAACACCTTGTTTGTTGAGCAAAACAGATAAGCGCTCAGAGTTTTCAATTGAAGTCGTGCCGACTAAAACAGGTTGACCCCGCGTCACACATTCTTTGATGTCATTAGCAACAGCGACATACTTTTCATCGGTAGTTAAAAAAATCACATCACCCAGATCTCTCCTGATCAAGGCACGATGAGTCGGTATGATGACAACTTCAAGACCGTAGATATTGTTTAACTCAAAAGCTTCAGTATCAGCAGTACCGGTCATACCTGACAATTTGTCGTATAAACGAAAATAATTTTGGAAGGTAATAGAGGCTAAAGTTTGGTTTTCATTATTGATAGCAACATGCTCTTTAGCTTCGATCGCTTGATGTAAGCCTTCAGACCAACGTCTACCTGGCATTATTCTGCCAGTAAACTCATCGACAATAATGACCTCATTATTAGCAACGATATAATCGACATCTTTTTTAAATAAGGCATGACCCCGCAAAGAAGCATTTAAATAATGCATGAGTCGAATATTAACCGCATCATAAAGACTAGTGCCTTCAGGCATCAAGCCAAGTTCGAGCATCATATGCTCTACACGCTCGTAACCGGCCTCAGTTAGATAAACCTGACGTATTTTTTCATCTACCGTGTAATCACCTGGCTGACCTTCAGGTTCTTCACGAGTTAAATAAGGAATGATTTCATTGGCTTTGATATAAATTTCGGTGCTTTCGTCAGTAGGTCCAGAAATAATTAGCGGTGTTCTGGCCTCATCAATCAAGATAGAATCGACTTCATCGACGATAGCAAAATATAAATCACGCTGAACTTTCTGCTCGATGCTGAAAGCCATGTTGTCACGTAAATAATCAAAACCAAATTCGTTATTAGTGCCATAAGTAATGTCAGCGGCATAAGCTATACGACGCTCTTCATGTTCCATTTGACTGACAATAACACCGGTCGTCATACCTAGAAAACTATACAGCCTTCCCATCCATTCTGAATCGCGTTTAGCTAGGTAATCATTAACTGTTACAACATGAACACCACGACCCGGCAAAGCATTCAAATAAGCAGCTAACGTCGCCATTAAGGTTTTACCCTCACCGGTTTTCATTTCGGCAATTTTACCGTCATGAAGTATCATGCCGCCTATTAACTGCACATCAAAATGACGCATACCAAAAACACGTGAAGAGGCTTCTCTAACCGCAGCAAAGGCTTCTGGAATGATTTTATCCAGACTTTCTCCTAGCTCAAGACGATCACGAAACTCTTTAGTTTTTGCTTTAATTGCCTCATCAGACAGTTTTTCGTATTCCGAAGCTAATGCGTTGACACTCTTGACCAACTTTCTTTTCTTCTTAATCAGCCTGTCGTTACGGCTACCTACAACTAATCTAACTAGCTTATCCAGCATGTTTTCTTTCCAGTTTAAATTGTCTAAATGATTGAATAAATTGCTCGATTATATACCGTCTGAATCTTTAGTTACAGTAAATCACGAGTAGTTTTTAAATTTTACGCCTCTGTAGTGAATACGCGAGGCCATATTAATAGCTGACATAGCCTTAATGCTTTTGTAATTAAACAAAGATTAAAGCTCTTTTTATTTTAATTTTTTATGCCTATGCCTTTATAAAGTAAATACAAACTAAGCAACGTTAAAACTAGAATAAAGGCTATAGTCATAATAAAAGCCAGTTGAATATCGACATCAGTTACCCCTATTAAGCCATATCTAAAGGCATTGATCATATACAAAATAGGGTTTCCTAATGAAATGCTTTGCCATATATCTGGCAACATTTTGACAGAATAAAACACCCCGCCTAAATAACTTAAAGGCGTTAAAATGAAATTAGGAATGATAGAAATGTCATCAAAACTTTCTGCTAACACAGCATTGATAAAGCCTGCTAAAGAAAATAATGTTGCTGTTAATATCATAATTGATAGGGCGACATAGGGATTTTTGACTTCAATATCTGAAAATAATAATGAAATTAGGGCGACCACTGTTCCGACTAATAGCCCTCTTATGATGCCACCACTGACATAACCGCTTAAAATTACCCAATTAGGCACTGGCGCCACAAGCAACTCTTCAATATTACGTTGAAATTTAGTTGAATAAAAAGACGAGACAACATTGGCATAAGAATGACTAATGACCGACATTAAAATAATACCCGGAACAATGTAATCCATATAAGTTGCGCCATTAATTTCACCGATACGACCGCCAATGAGCTTACCGAAAATCAAAAAATATAAGGCGGTAGTAATGGCAGGAGGTAATAAAGTTTGCGGCCAAATACGAACAAAACGAAAAATCTCTTTAGTCACTATCGTTCTAAAGGCAATAGAATAATTCATCACTTATTACCTGCTGACTTAGTATCAATTAAACTCATAAATAGTTGTTCTAAGCGATTACTCTTATTTTTAAGACTCAGCACCTTAATGTTTTTTTCGCTTAATTGATTAAACAAGTAATTAAGGCCAATTTCTTTAGGTACCGCTACATCGAGGACTTTATCGGCTATGCGTTCAATTTGATAGCCAGCAATAACAGGGGCTTGTGCCAAAGGTTCAGCCAAATCCAAGACAAAATGATCAACATGTAATCTTGCTAAGAGACTCGCCATGTCTGTATTTTCAACGATACGTCCTTGATCGATAATGGCAATATTACGACAAAGACTCTCGGCTTCTTCTAAATAATGCGTGGTTAAAATGATAGTGGTTCCTTGCTGATTAACCTCCTCCATCATCTTCCACATTGAGCGCCTGATTTCTATATCAACACCCGCAGTTGGCTCATCAAGAATCAATAACTTAGGCGCATGAACCATTGCACGAGCAATCATAACACGGCGCTTCATACCACCCGATAAACGTCTAGATATGGTGTCACGCTTATCCCATAAATCCATTTGCTTAAGGCAGTGCTCGGTTCTTTGTAGGGCAAGCTTGCGAGGCGTACCGTAGTAACCCGCTTGATTAAAAACGATGCTTTTAACCGTATCGAATTGATTAAAGTTAACTTCTTGAGGCACTAAACCTAAGCAACTTTTTGCAAGGGATCGTTCGGTTTTTAGATCATGTCCAAAAATACTAACTGAGCCACTTGATTGATTAACCAATGAACTGATAATACCAATAGTTGTTGATTTACCTGCACCGTTAGGCCCCAATAAAGCAAAAAAATCGCCCGGCTTGACTTCAAGGTCTATACCTTTTAAAGCCTCAAAACCATTGTTATATGTTTTTTTTAGATTGCTAATAGATAATGCATTCATACTGAAACTAACACTTAACGAAAACCTTTAAATAAGTTAAATTACGCACATGAGTCCATTACAAACAATAAAAACTCACCTAATGTGGGACAATAACTAATACCACCCTATCAAGACACATTGAATTTTAAATAAAATTACACTAATGGATACTAAAAGCCGTGTAATATTATCAGATATTAACACGCTCCGCAGACAAATTGGATACCCCGTGCAGAATACTCCCCCTGAATTCGTAGCCGCTGTAGATTTAGGCTCTAATAGTTTCCATATGATTGTTTGTAGCCTAAAAAATGGTAAGTTACAAACCATAGACCGACTTAAAGAAATGGTCAGATTGGCATCTGGCTTAGATTCTGAGCAGATGTTGGATGAAAAAACTCAACTAAAAGCGCTCGCTTGCCTAGAGCGATTTGGCCAACGAATCCAAAATTTCCCTGAAGGCAGTGTCCGTATCGTAGGCACTAACACCCTTAGAATGGCCAAAAATGCGAATCAATTTTTAATTAAAGCCGAGCAAGCACTTGGCCATCCTATCCATATTATTTCAGGAATAGAAGAAGCTCGATTAATTTATGCGGGCGTCGCGCATAGCTTAAGTAGTAACGCTAATTTGCGCTTAGTCATGGATATAGGTGGAGGTAGCACAGAATATATTATCGGTACAAATGACACGCCCAAAGCTAAAGAAAGCTTACACATGGGCTGTGTTTCTATGAGTAATATCTTTTTTAAAGATGGGTTTCTATCTAAAACAGCGTTTGATAATGCAACTTTATACGCTGAACAAAAATTAGAACCTTTCCAAAATACATTTAATCGCAAGAACTGGGATGAAGCCATCGGCTCATCGGGCAGTTTGCGTTCAATTGCAAAAGTATTACAAGCGACAAACTGGAGTAATAACGGCATTACTAAACAAGGGCTTGAAATACTGGTGGCTCACCTTAACCAATACCATCATATCGATGAATTAAATTTACCCGGATTAGACGCCGATCGTCTACCGGTTTTTGCTGGCGGCTTAGCGATTGTTTATGCCACCTTCAAAACGCTCAATATTGAACAAATGACTATCTCTGACGGCGCCTTAAGAGAAGGTTTGATACAAGATTTATTAGGTCGAATTTATAATCAAGATATGCGCTCAGAGACGGTGCAAGCAGTCTGCAAACGCTATCATATTGATACAGAGCACGCCAAACGAATCAAGAAATGTATCCACATCATGTTAAGCCAATTGAGCGCTAACTATGCGTGGGCTAATGATGAAAACTGCGTACAATATTTAAATTGGGCAGCGGATTTACACGAAATAGGTATTGATATCGCTCATAGCCAATACCATAAACATAGCGCTTACATTATAGGCAACGCTGATTTGGCAGGTTTTTCTCAGCAAGATCAACTATTACTGGCAGCTATACTTAGATCACATCGACGTAAATTATCCAAAACTATTTTTAATGAATTACCCTCGCCATGGAATATTCAAGCGCCTTATCTCACCTTAATTTTAAGATTAGCGGTCGTATTACACCGGAATCGTATCAATCAAGAATTACCCATCTTTGAAATACAATTAATCAATTCGAAAATTTCACTTAAGTTTCCAGATACTTGGTTAGATAACTTTCCTCTAACCTGTGCTGACCTAAGTTTAGAGGCCGATTACATTAAAGCTGCAGGATTTAAACTAGAATTCTCTTAAGCATCGTGTTTATAAAAATCCTTTCACGTCTTTTTTTAATACTAATAAGCACCGTTGTCATTTTCTGTGCGCTACTGATTTTATTTGGAATTAGTGACAAGCCCACTGTTGCTCCTGACTGGACACTGACTCATGATGATATTATTAGAGCAAAAAAAATATTGTATGAAGGCTCCAAAACAAAACCTGATGAAATAGGCACTATTGAATTAACTCAACCTGACATTAATTTAGCCGCTAATTATTTGTTTAATCGTTATCGTAAAAGTGCCGTCAAAATTGAATTAAAAGATAATATCGTTCGATTTATAGTCACGATGACGCTGCCCAAAAACTATCTAGGTCAATATTTAAATTTTAGCTTTCGCTTTGGCAACGAAGCTAGCAATGATTTACCTAGCTTAAAAAAGTTTAAAGCCGGCGAATTATTATTACCGGCTAAACTTGCGGCTTATATAATCGACAATATCATCCATCACACTCCACTTAATGAATATTTCATCTTGGCGACTCGCCCCATTAAAAGCATTATTATCGATCAACAAAAAGTCACCATTAGCTATCACTCCAGCTTAGAGAGCCTTATACAAGCGCAAAATGTTTTAGCTGATGGCGGCAACAATACCCATCTTGACATATACCAACAGAAATTAACTGAAGTTATAGAGCAACATAACTCACAATGGCGCTTATCGCTGGCAGAATTACTAAAACCATTATTTACCTTGGCTTACCAACGCTCTAATTTAGAGACTGCTATTGAAGAAAATAAAATGGCTATTATTACGATTAATAACTATGTAAATCGTAAAGAAACCAAAAAGTTTTTATCAATACCCTTAGCAACGTTAAACGCACAAAAACGTTATCCTACTTTTTTATATAAGCGTACTGATCTTGCTCAGCATTTTATAGCTTCGGCAGCCATTACTGCTTCTATGAACAACCAGGTCTCAATTGCAGTAGGTGAAGAAAAAGAATTAAGTGACGCGCAAGGAGGCAGCGGCTTCAGCTTTATTGATTTAGCGGCAGATAAAGCCGGCACTCGCTTTGGTGAAATGGCGACTTCATCACCTGAAAATGCACGTAAACTTCAAAAGAAATTATCAGAAATCAGAGACTATACTGACTTTATGCCAGACCCCTCAGACCTGCCTGAACATATGGATAATGCCGAATTTAAGCAACGTTTTGAGTCTGTTAATAGCTTGACTTATCAAGAACTTTCAAAAAAAATTGATCAGAGTATTGGGGCTACACCTCTTTATAGTAATCCTTAGCTAGAAGATCGCCTGAACTCAAATTTTGCATCTTTTTAATAGTCCATGTGGCATGATGATGCACAAACTACGCTTTGATACGGAACCAGACCATGAACCTAATTAATTTTTCTAATCGCTTGATCTTAGCTGTTTTAGCGACACTTCCCTTAACGACGAAAGCTGATAACGTCTGGAGTTATCATCAGGAAGTTGATAATTTAAGCAATCAATCTTTTAGTTATGCGCAATCACCACTACCTCTACCCGGTTTATATGATTACCTTAGATTAGAGCTTGTTTGTAAGGGTAATACTTTGCAAGCCACTATTGAAGCCAATGACTTAATTACCTCTCAAAGCAAACGTTTTAATGTCGATTATCAAATTGACAAAATGCCTGCCATTTCTATTTCGATGAAAACGCTGCCTGATTCTAAACGTAAAGGCTATACCGAAGAGTATGCAAAAAAATTGGCAGAAGATATTTTAACGGGGCAGACGCTATTTATTCATGTCAACACCATCATACGCACGGTGCTATCAAGCTCCCTGCCTTTAACTAATGCTGATCTAGCAGTTAAGAAAGTGCTCTCTGATTGCAAACTCAGCGCAAGCAATGAAAGTAAAGCTACTTACAGCCTAGCTGAATTCGAACAACAATTTAGTCAATTATCCTTAGATAAACAACAGCGTGTTTTAGCTGAACTAAAAAAGATAATGGCGGAGATTAAATAACAAACAAGCTATTAACTTAAGAAGGGACGGTGTGGCTAATATAGCGTTCCCAAGCTCTGCATCATTGCCCACAATTAAGCTTTTTAAGGAATAAGACCACCCAAGCGCAGTGCGGGTTGGGTGGGGTTTCCGGGGTTTCGATCGATACGTCTGCCGGAAACGCTTTAATCGCTTACGCTATCAAAGCCTTATTCCGGCCTACAAACCTTTGCAATGGAGTCAAAACTCACGAGTTTTGTTGCTTGGCGTAGCGATAGTCCCGTATGCCGGAATAAGAC
>Ga0194037_1003335_pt1 | contig 9999 bp, 8 predicted proteins | sample JunL306m_MetaG_FD_148653 | JGI IMG/M metagenome (GOLD analysis project Ga0194037, IMG submission 148653) | Anoxic zone freshwater microbial communities from boreal shield lake in IISD Experimental Lakes Area, Ontario, Canada - Jun2016-L304-6m | ecosystem: Environmental > Aquatic > Freshwater >...
ACCGTACTTCTGGTTGCTGATTGAGAGGTATTCACCAAGGTTAGCTTTACTGAATCCTCTGTATTCGATTCGACCAGAGCAGCCACATCATCAGGCAATCCGGGGCGAAGTGCTGCCACATCGAAGTATCGGACAGCAACATGCAGGTGCCCTCCGTGATACGCCGGCATAGGTCCGCCTAGAGTGAGGTGAACTAAAGCTTCGAGAATGGCTGGCTGCAAAATCTGCCAATCGTGAATCGACATCGCTTCGCGGTAGTGATCCATTGTGTAGGGATCCCACTCTTTGCTGCGGAATCTTTTGATCTGAAATTCAACTGCCTCGATATTGTTCTTCAAGATACGCTCTGGATAATCTTTCATCCGCCCCCGGATATATGAATACCACGCTGCCGTATGTTGCGGCCGAGCGCTCCCCAGGACGTAACCTTCAGTGGATAAGTGGTCATTGCTTTCATGCCAGGCACGATCCACGCGCTCCGCATCCTTGTCATCCATCGATATGTTCCAGACGATAATGGGATCGATCGCTCTTTGAATCCGATAGTCGCGCCATCCCGCGTCGAAATGGCGATTTGGGAGCTTGATGATGCCATCTTCTTCCTTACGCATCTCCCAAAGTAGGTCTATTTGTGAACGACAGAGATCTAAATGCTTCATTTCACCGCGGGTGAGCAGGACGGCATTCGCCCCAGCAACAGTCAGAGGTTCGAGAATCGTCATTGCGCCGTGCGGCCAACGCCACCCGTAATATCCACCCCACCACTTACCGTCATTGTATGTTCCGATTTCACCATCGAGTCCGATGTTATCTGGGATGATTCCGCCATTCTTCGCGGTGCGCTCTTCCCAAGCTGCTAGATACTTCAAAACCCATTCCTTATATTTTGGATCGTGATCATATAAATAGGCATGGGTAGCAATTCCAGTGGCCGTGAGATTTACCGGAACATCGCCGCGTCCCATGCGCTGATTAATCTTTTCAAGTATCTCTTTGTAAATAATGTCATCGTGCCATGGAGTTCGCTTTTGATAAGGGTCTTGCCCAGTTAGATCTTCAAATGGGGGAAGGTACTCCTCGAGAATTTCGCGATTAGGTCCCCAATCTTCCCAGGTGTGGATGTAGTGGGCACCACCGCTTCCATTAATGGGAGCTTTTATCATCTGGTGAGTTTCATCCCAATTATCAACCTTGGAATTTTCTCCCGTGTACAAAGCGGCAAACTTCTTTGTGCGTTGTCGATCCTTTAAAACGTGAGGGTTCGCCAAAGCGAACCAATAGAAACCGAGCAGAGCTTCACCGTGGTGCATCCAGTCATAGGCCTGATCAAATTCATCAACAATTTGGCCGTATTCGGTCCATTGCCAAGTTATCGCATCCCAAATCTCGCGGTGACGCTTATCAAGTTTGGCATCTCCACCAATAATGTAGTGCAGAGTGAAGTTCATGAATCCTTCGTAAGGATCATCGGAACCATCAAAACCGGGCCATTCGTTACGCCAGATCAAGGTGTTATCTGAATTGGTGTAGCGGTCGGCAAACTCCATCGATGATTCATCTATCAAAGCAATGAGCTTGCGCTCAAGGAGCGCCCAATCTGGAATATCTCCAGCGCGATCGCTACTAAATATTGGAATTGAATTGGTCACGAGGAGCCCTTCATTCGATTGGCGAAATCCTATATGATTTTTCAGTGGCTAACAAGGAAGAGGTCGAATCAAATCCAGTAGCCGTTATCACCGGAGGCACAACAGGAATAGGTGGAGCAACAGCGCGCGAGTTAGCTCGTCGTGGGTATCGACTCTACTTAACGGGCCTCGAAGATCCAGATGATCTTCTCTCTGATGTAAAGTCGTCAGGAGCATCGGCTGATTTCTTAAAGATTGATCTCGCTGCTTCGGAGAGCGCAGCACGAACGATAATCGCAGGCGCTATCTCTCGCTTCGGCAGGATTGATTTACTCGTCAATTGTGCCGGGACAATTAGCTACAAAGACCCAGCACTTATTTCAGATGGCGATTGGGAGAAGATATTTGCAATCAATTTAAAGGCACCATTCTTCTTGATTCAACAAGCGCTTCCATATTTAAAACTTTCGCACGGATCAGCAATTAATGTCTCCTCTACAAATGCGATACATCCGATGAGGAAGAATCAACTCTATGATTCACTAAAAGCCGCGCTCAACAACTTAACGCAAGGGCTTGCTCTGGAATATCGAGATTTTGGAGTGCGCGTCAACGCTGTCATGCCGGGTGGAGTGCAAACCCCGCTGACCGAGATGTGGTTGATTGATTATTTGGGTAAAGCACCAACTTCGGAAGATTACGACATCCCATCTCTTGCTCAACCTGAACAAATTGCAAAGGTAATAGCGTCTTTAGCGCACAGTGATATGGCCTGGGTCAATGGAGTGACCTTGCCTGTCGATGGTGGATTTGTATTGGGATAGCAAGAAGGGCACCTCATCGCTGAGGCGCCCTTTCAGATTACCTTGTTGTGTTAGAGCAGAGTCTGTGTTGACTTGATGAATGCAAGCAGCGCTGCTGGAGGGGTTGCTACTGCTGGTGCTGAGAAGGTGAGAATTACATACTTTCCAGCGACCCAAGCATCCAAGCGCAGGCTTCCGGCCTTGGATGTCGATCCGACGCCATCTTCTTTACCGTTACCAAAATCGAGGTAGTCGCTAACGCCACCGACCGCAGTCTTCTTCATCGCTCCGGCGGATGCCTTAACGACTGATGCCAAGTATTGAGTCGCGGTCATTACTGGCTTCTTCGAACCAGAGTATTTAGCAATATCTGCAGGGCTAATACAGCCAACGACGAGCGCTTTAGCGCCGAAGTCGATTGTTGTACCGAGCGCATTTGCCTGGTTAGCCGATGTATTTGCAAAGTTATAAGGGGTTAAAGTCGGTCCTGTTGCAAGCTTGTAGCCATCTGCCACCACGAGAGCTTTGGTGATTGATGCGCATGAACCACCGGCAGCCTGGGCGGCGGGGGTAAGTGAGAGTCCTGCGACCACGAGAGCAAGCGAAACTGCACTTATTGAGATCTTACGGAGCATGTTATTCCTTTGATTATGAGCTATTGATAGCAATAGGAGGATGGTATTTCACGAATAGACAGAGCGTTCCATAGCTTTCTTTGTGTTTGCTGTGAGAAACCTGCTACTCGGCTGATACTTTCTCACATTTGGCCCAACGAGAATCTCAACCAGCCCCAATTCTCACTCGGGGCTATAGTAAATTTATGACAGCCCACCAGAAGTTCAAAGTCCAGCAGCAGTTCGATGGTTTTGAAGTGCGCGAGTTTGCGCCTTGTGTCGTTGCCGACGTACTTGTTTCAGGCGATATTTCATCCGCTGGAAGTCAGGGCTTTAGACCTCTCTTTAACTATATCTCGCAGAACCAGATTTCAATGACCGCACCGGTCTTGGAAGAGGAGTTGGAATCCCAGCAGTGGCGCATCTCTTTCGTGATGCCAGAAGGTTCTGATATCAACGCCCTTCCCAATCCTGTTCGCTCGCCAGTCGTGCTTCGTGAATTACCCGCCCATCGAGCAGCGGTTCTTAGATTTAGTGGGCGCACGACGCAAAAGGCGGTTCTAGAGCGTGAGTTAGAACTCCAAAAACTTCTCCTGGCCCACGGTCTTCACCCCAATGGAAAGGCTCGCATCGCGCGCTTTGACCCGCCTTGGAAACCGCCATTTGCGCGCCATAATGAGGTGATAATTCCGATCGATTAGTTTTTAACCGAGAGTAACTTCGCCAATGCCATCAATCGATGATTGACGGATGGAATGAATATTGAACTCACAGCGATCAAATCCTGGAATAACACCACCGGCGAACCAGCCCCCCATAGCCAGGTTGATGATCAGGTAAAAGTTCTCATTGAAGGGCCAATCTTTTCCCTTCAGCTCTTCATCGCTGCGCCGGATAGTGAAATAGGACTCACCATCAGCCAGCCAGGTGATTTCATCTGGAAGCCATTCAATAGAGAAAGTATGCGCGGCAGACGAGAGATCAGTTTGATGATCGAAAGCGCCGGTGATGCCTTTGTCGGCCGAGTAACCCGGGCCATGCAGAGTTCCCCGAATTTCCTTGGGGCGATTACCCGCTCCTTCAAAAATATCTATCTCGCCGCAGTAGGGCCACGTTACATCTGCAATATTTGTGCCCAACATCCAAATTGCGGGCCAACTTCCTCCACCTGTAGGAGTGCTTACTTGGAAATCAAAACGGCCATATTTAAAAGCTACTTTTCCAGCGGTATGGATCTTGCTACTTAGCCATTCGGCTTTTCCATAGTATGCATCTGGAGCAGAACTGGGGTCAGCCTTTGCCGCCACAATTTTCAGGCCCGAACCCACCGTCGCGTTCTCCTTGATGTAAAACTCGCGTTCCATATTGCCCCACCCTGGGATTCCATGGGCTGCGCCATCTCCGAGATCGAAGTTCCAGACTTCTGGATTTGGGAGAGCATTCGGGGTCGCAGGAAAGTTCTCGCTCCACAATAGTTTGTATTTCATGAGCCGCCTTCAATGAGGAGAGAGAAATCTATTTTCTAGAAGATTCGCGAACGATGAGCTCAAGGGGCAGATTGACGTTTACCAATTTTTCAGAAGCTGGGAGAATTAGTTGGCGAGCAACTTCACTACCTAAATCGTAAGAGGGTTGTGCCACCGTTGATAGCGAAGGTGAATTTGTCTTAGCGAGGTCGGTTCCGTCAAAACCAATCACCTTGACATCTGTAGGTATCGAGAAGCCCTTCTCCTTTAGAACAGAGATTGCGCCAATTCCGGAGAGATCGTTTCCGGCAAATATTCCATCCAGATCATCCCGCTTTTCCAGGTATTCTAAAAGTACCTTCTCCGCCCTTGCGGTTGAGTAATCACCCTCGACTATATTCCCCTCTTTGAGTTTCAAGCCGGCTCGCTTATGCGCATTTCTATATCCCTGTAATCTTTCACGCCCAGATTCAACGGTAAGGTCTCCAGTGATGTGCACAATATTCCGACAACCTTGATTTATAAGGTGCTGGGTTGCCATTTCGCCGCCGACTACGTTATCTACGCCCACGTGGGTAAATCGAGCCGATTCTCCTTGACGGCCGCCAAAGACAACTCTTATATCTTTCGGAAGTAATTTCTCGATGACGTTAATGTCATGGTGCCATCCAAAGATGGCTATTGCATCGTAATTTCCGCGGATTAAGGCGCTAGCCAGCTCACGATCAGTCTCTTGGCTAGAATGGAAAAAGAGAACGGGATGCTGATTATGGGATGCTGCATATGTGATGAAGCCGTCGACGACTAATTTCCAGAATGGATTGGAGAAGAATTGGTCGGTAGATTCTTCTAAAACGAGAGCAATCGAACCACCCTTGCCTCCAGCTAACTTCCTAGCATTGAGGTTTGGCTCATAGTTCAACTTCTTGATCGCCGCTTCCACTTTGGTCTTGGTCTCTCTCGAAACTGTGGCGGTACCGTTCATAACGCGAGAGACCGTGGCCTTGCTGACGCCAGCCTTCACGGCAACTTCTTCGATGGTATATCTCATCGAAATGCCCCCGTCGCGATAGTAATTATCAAGCTCTTCGTGAAGAGATTATTTCCTGGTACTTATGATAACTAAGTTTAGGGATTCTCTGTTGTGATTCAAAGTCAACATAAACTAGTCCAAATCTTTGTGAGTATCCCTCGGCCCACTCAAAGTTGTCAAAGAGGGACCAGGCAAAGTAGCCATGAACAGGTGCTCCATGGGAGATTGCATCATGCATGCTCTCGATATGGCTAGTCAGGTAGTCCACACGACGGTGGTCATCTACTACGCCGTGCTCATCTGGCCCCTCGTTGAAGGCTGCCCCATTTTCGGTTACGTAGATGGAAGGGATCTGCGGCCAGTCGTGATGGATTCTCTCCAGGAGCAACCCCAACCCCTTTGGAGTTATTGGCCAATCGAAATCAGTCCTATTATCAAACATAGTTGCGGGCAGTTCCATATTCGCCACCCTCTTAATTGGGTAGGGGCTATGAATATCCATCGAGACATCATTTGGGCGTGCTTTCCCGACGAAACCATCGGTGTAGTAATTGACTCCCAAGAAATCCGGATCGGTCTTCAAAATGTATTCATCGCCAGGGAGCATGACCTGAGAGAGAAGGCTGCCGTACTCCGCAACCAAGTTTTCGGGATACTTACCTGTCATTAACGCATCAATCCACCAGCGATTTTGATTTGCGTCGACCAAGTCGAAAATCTCCTTGGTTTCTGCATCATCAGAGTCCGTATGCAAAGTGGTCATATTTACGGTGATACCAACTCGTGCCTCTGGGCAGACTTTCTTAATGGCTCGGGTGGCATAACCATGGGCTAGGGCTGTGTGGTGAGCGGCAGCGATGGCGAGTTCAGGACTGGATTTTCCAGGCGCGTGAACTCCCATGTAATAACCTAGGAAAGTTGTGCACCAGGGCTCATTAAGGGTGATCCACTGATTGACTCGATCTCCGAATTCTTCAGCGCAGACTCGGGCATAAGTTTCGAATGCCAACGGAATGGCGCGATTTGCCCAGCCGCCTATGTTTTCGAGGTACTGCGGCAAATCCCAGTGATACAAAGTGGCAATCGGTTCAATATTGTATGAAATCAACAGGTCGATGAGTTTGTTGTAGAAATCGACACCCTCACGCTCAAGAGAATTGCTCATCTGGGGAAAGAGGCGCGGCCAGGCGATTGAGAAGCGATAGGAGTTAATTCCTAATTCGCTCATAATCTTTACATCTTCTTCTAAGCGATTGAAATGATCGATTGCAATTGCGCCGGTATCTCCATTTTTGACCTTACCTGGAGTGTTAACGAAGGTATCCCAAATACTCTCTCCACGATTGCCCTCACCGATAGCTCCCTCAATTTGATAACTTGAGGTCGCTGTTCCCCATAAGAATTCCTTATTCATTAATTTACTGCTCCATTCGGGGTTCGTCATTAGTGTTGAATCACTTCTCCTATGCCGTTAATGCTTGAGACATGTACATAATCGACTGAAATATTGGCGCTCTTTAACTTCTCATCAATCGCTCCACCAAAGCCACCGCCCATGGCCAGGTTGATGATTAAGTAATATTCGTGGTCGAAGACCCAGGTGTGCGAAGGGTCGCTCAAGGAAGCCTTATTGAGAGTTCCGTAAGCCTTACCATCCACGTACCAAGTGATCTGATCTGGAAGCCAGTCGACAGCATACGTATGGTAATCGTCAGAAAATCCCTTATCCATGGTGGCGGTGTAGGACTGCCCAGAAGCTGGCCCGTGTGGAGTTCCGTAGGTAACTAATGGATCGCGCCCCAGAAGTTCTGTTACATCGATCTCGCCACAACCAGGCCAAGGGCGATCATCGATATTTGCACCGAGCATCCAGAATGCGGCCCACGTGCCAGCGCCGACGGGTCCCTTCATTCGGGCTTCAATGCGGCCATACTTGAATCCAACTTTGCCTTTTGTAACTAACTTTGAACTTATCCACTCACATGGCGCGCCGTAATAACAAGTGTTAGCTCCCGCACCATCTCGCGTCGCAGTTGTGACAAGCGCACCAGACGAATCGATTGTGCTCTGTGAATCCAAATACCACTGGCGCTCTTGGTTACCCCATCCGCGATTTTTGAAAGCGGTCCCATCGCCATTTTCCGGAGTCCAGACCTTGGAGTTAATCGCCGCCCCGGCGGTGAAATCTTCAGACCATAAGAGCGAATATGTTCTGGAAACCATTGGAATTGAAATAATGTTTGACATTATCGCGGTGGAGCCGAGCGAACGTGCCGAATATGAAACCTTCACCGACACATCCAACCCTTGATCACCGGTGGCCAGTTGATAGCTCTTTGCGTGAGCGCCTCTTACTTCAAATGGTCCAGAGAACCACTGATAAGTCGCAGATGCCGTGGTGGGCGCAGTTGTTGGGAGAGAGACACCCAAAGTTGTCTTTGTGGCATCGGAATAAGCAATGGTGGGGAATCCGTTTACCGCAACATTGCCGATAACAATTGCATTGGAGAGCGTGCTTTTACCCTGCGCACTTTCGCGGAAGAGAACGGTTGTCCCCTTTTTCATTGGAGGAGTAAAGCTCTTCGCCGTTTTGCCAGCAACGGCCTTACCATTCACTAACCAAGCAAAGGTGCTTTTTACAGAGGCAGACCAAATAGCAGGAGTTGCAGAGATGCTTCCACCGATCTTTGTTAGGGAGATCGCGGGAGGGGTAACGACTGTTAATGCATCAGCCGCGACCTGGGGGGCTGCAAAAAGGGTGGTAACGGCCAAGAGCGCAAGGACTGATACAAGTGATGAGACCTTGCGCTTCATTGGCTTCCTTCCATTTCTGCTATTTACTAGGAGTTTTACTGCTTTTTCTACTTCTTCTTGGTGTAACCCTTAGGGCAGCTTGGCTTGACGCCATTGACTTTCACTATGGTCTTACCCTTTACACAGCTGATCGTTGTTGCGACCGCCTTCGCTACAGCAGGGGCTCCAAAGTAATGCAGTTCAAGAGCATCTGCCGTGACTGATGTGGCACCAGTGACCGTAGGAGTAATTGAAAGAGCTACAGCGCCAGCTGCAGCGGGAGCCGTTGAAACTGATGCAGGCTTAGCCTCACCCTTTGCATGAGTATCTTTAATGGTGAAGACCGCATATCCCATTGCATCTGAAACCGCGGTGAGAGTTGAAGCGCCGTTCTTGATCTGGACAGTTGCGTTAGGAAGTGCAACTCCAGCGTCATCGAGAACTTTGTAAGCAACGATTACCGTTGATCCAGCTACTGCATATGCACCCTTGGTACCCGCCGCTGTTGTAAATGAGTTTGTGGCATCAAGCACTGGTGCGACAAGTTTGAGAGTAGGTGTAGTTGCTGACTGCGTCACTGGTGATTTCGGAATGTAATAGTGGAACTCAGTGAATACTGAGTGATCAGGCTTTTCGCCAGCAATCTCCAGCAACATCTGTGAATGCAGGTCATTTAATCCATCTGCACTGATATTTGGCGCTGCTGTCCATGAATCAGGCTGTGGCTCACCGAGCGGCGCTCCATCGAGATCTTTTACTGAGAATGTGACGTTTCCAAACGCGTCAGTTGTGTGGAATACATCTCCCTGATCCAAAGGTGGCTTGTCGACGCCCTTTGTCAACAAGTTATCGACCTGGATAATTGATGATGAGGTGCTATATCCCTTGTTGACCCGAAGTTTCACAACTTGGTTAACCAGTGGAGCGCCATTCTTATCAGTCACGTGATAGGTCAAATTATCTGTTGATCCGACTGGAACAAATGTACGCTGATAAAGAACGCCGGTTCCAAACCAACCGTTAGCAACCCATCCATCGGCCATCTTCTGATTCGAGGCCGCTTCACTGGTATTTGTTCCATCCAAGAATGGGGTGAGGAGCACTGCATGCGCATCCTGCGGAGGGGTCCCGGCTAAGCTGGTCGAAACCGCAAGCGAGCCAGTCAACGCTGCTGCAAGAGCTGAGATAGCGACGAGCACGGTCAGCTTCTTCTTTGTGAACATTCTTACTCCTTCTCGATCGTTATAGATAGGTATATTTCGTGAGATTTTTAGCCTTTTACCGCGCCATCCATAACGCCTGTCACAAGTTTGCGACCGACAAAGATGAAGAGAATTAGCAACGGCGCTGTAGCCAAGAATGCGCCGCCCATTTGGAGACCGTAATCAAGTCCATACATCGGCTTTAATTGCGTAAGAGCAACTTGAAGTGTGAAGTGTCTTGGGCTCTGCAGGACAATAGTTGGCCAGAGATAGTCGTTCCAAGCAGCCAAGAAGGCGAAGAGACCTAGAACGAATCCGCTTTGACGAACAATCGGCAGGACTATCTTGAAGAATATTCGAGGTACCGATGCTCCATCAATACTCGCAGCTTCAAGAAGTTCATTAGGGATCTGCGCATCAATGATCTGTCGCATCCAAAAAACCCCGAATGCCGTGACAA
>Ga0194037_1003336_pt1 | contig 9996 bp, 7 predicted proteins | sample JunL306m_MetaG_FD_148653 | JGI IMG/M metagenome (GOLD analysis project Ga0194037, IMG submission 148653) | Anoxic zone freshwater microbial communities from boreal shield lake in IISD Experimental Lakes Area, Ontario, Canada - Jun2016-L304-6m | ecosystem: Environmental > Aquatic > Freshwater >...
CAAGATTTCAGTATGTTCCTGGGTGATGCTCGATAGCGCAGCGATGGGCTCAAAATCGTTGACCTTCACCACCTGATGCTGAATGCGACGCAATTTGTCCAATGCACGCTCTGGTGAAATCTTGGTAAGTTACTAACCATAAGTTTCATACGTATGTTTTGCTGTAAGTGATTGATTTATATGATGCATCAGTTTGCTATACGTATCTCATTTGTGATTCGTAACTTACCTCTAAAAATTCGGCAAAAAAAGCCAATTGACCCAAAGCGCTTGCACTCGCATTTTCGTCCCAGCGCACATGAAACACGCCTCCAGGCGTTGCAACACGCAAATCTCCTCTTGGGTTTGACTGCATTGCAATGGTAGTCTGCACCGCTGGGGCAACTGCCGTTTGTTGAAATATCTCTTCACCCATTGGGTGATCCTCCAAAACAATGATAAGTCTTTATTATTCCTGATTTTTCTGCACTTGTTCAGTTGTCAACTGAGGAAAATAGGATGATGCCAGGGGCACAGCAAGCGGATACTGATGCCCAGTATTGGCTGGCTGCCTATAAAACTTTAGATGTGTGAAGAGACCCATCAAGGGTCAAGCTTGAGCGGACTTGGCTTTCAAGCATTCGTTGTTCCACAAGCGCAGGATGGAATCGTCCATGCTTGTGGAACACAGCAGTTGGGGAGCAGACAGATCGGCTTCGCTGTACCAAACGCAACGTCCTGCATCAGGGGCCGATGTCGGGGCCAGGCATGCCGAGAAAAATGCGGCCGACGGGGACGATGGTTCAACAGCGACATGCCCGTTTTCGACGCTGAGCATCGAAATTAACGGCAAGCCCAAACGCACAAGCTCGGATTCCAAGGTCTCAATCGACCAATCTTCCTGTAAGGCATCGACTGCCAGGTCTTCCAGACGGTGTAGCCACGACCACAGTGCGGCCTGCGTAACGGCATCTGTCTGAATCTGCGGTAATGGGCAGGCCAGTGTCAGCGGGTAATAGCGCCCAACTTTGTCCACGGAAGGCATGACAACGCCGGTCCAGACCTGGGTGTGCAAGGGTGCGGATAAAAACCCTGGGGTCAATATAAAGCGCCAGGTGGGACTGCTCAGGTAAGCATCCAACCACGGACAATCACTTATTGTGCGCAACCGCGCCAGTCCGTATGACACCCAATCGTCCCAGATGCGAATAAATTCACTGTCTAGGCGACGCGATGCAAAGTCACCCACAGTGGGTAATTTGCCATGCCAGCCAACGGCTTGCCCAATCGCAGAGTCTTCACCCAGTGTCATAACGCACCAGGACAACGAAACTGCTGGATTTCGCGCATACGAAATGGGTTGACCACGCTGTTGGCAATCACTTCAAAGCGTACACGCCGGCCTTCCAGGTTAACAGTCAACGTCAACTTTTCTGGGTGCGATGAGGGTTGCACGTCAAACCTGTCGAATAATCTGAACAATGCCCATGGGCCTTCAAAACTCAATGGCGTGATGGCCGGTACTGCGGTGATATGGATCTGCGAACTCACCTTTTGACTTGGCCAATTCAGTACCACCGACGTGGAATTGCCAGCGACGAACTTCATCACTTGGCCGTCGATGTCCAGTGCAAATTCTTTCAAGCCGTCGCTCATTTCCACGGCCCGCATCTCCAGCTTAAAGCCGGGCGTTCTGCTGCCGCTGCGAAAGAAACCTTCACGAATACGGGCCGCACGCTGAAAATCGATCAGCGCAGCAGGCGCAGCAGGTTTGATGCCATCGGACAGTGGCTTATAGCTCCAGGGTGTGGTTCCCGTGTCCACCAACGCCAGCAAACGGCGCTGATAGAAGTCATCAAGCATACCGCCCATACCAAACAGTTGGCCAAAATCATCAGGTAGCACGTCTGCCCGCGAACCCGAAGCGAATGGGTAACGATTGGTGATGGCGCGGTTACAAAAATCAAAAACCGGCTTGAGTTCACTGCTCAATACCCTCGTCAAACCTATTTGACCGCCCTTGACACTTGCATCGGCCAGAGTTGTCAGCATTGAACGTATGGGCTCCGGCTGGATACCTGCCTCTGCTTTCACTCTGTCGATACCGCCTGACGGGGGCGGGGATGCCCCACTCTTGTTTGCTGAGTCCACCGCCAGTAGCTGCGCATAGACATCGCCAAAAAGTTTGAGAACGTTGTCTATAGGCGCGGGTGAGCCTTGCACCAGCCTGTTCATGTTGGCAAAATGGTCATCCACCATGCGCTCCAGCGGGCCAGCGCCGGCTGTATTCGCAACTGGCTGCGCCCCAGCCAATTTAGCCATTTCATCCTTTGCTTTATTGGCCTGATCAGCCAGTTTGTCCGTCAGGCTCTGGCTGGCTTGTCCGACTGGTGGAACAAGCGTTGTTTCTTTGGCTACTGCTCTCAAGTAAGCCGCCAACGGGGAATCTACGGCGGCCAACACACGGGCTGCATTCATACCTGCTTCGACCCCAGTCACTTGGATCAGTCGGACATCGGCGATGTATTGGTCCCAAACTTTGATGTAATCCTCAAGGTACAGGCGACGCACACGATCTCCAAATTCGTTGCCTGCCACGTCTTTTAACGTGAGGTCATTGCGGACACCTAGAACCCAGCCCTCTTCTGCCGCCAATTTCAGCGCTGCGGTTTGCACCGATCCCTGGAATGTCTTTTGGTAGCCGTCTCTGGTATAAAAGCCAGAAATACCCTTTGAAAGCGGCTCACCACTGCTGCGTGCAAACACTTGCGCTGTATTTGGCCCTGCGGCACGAGCCACAGAAAACTCAGGCAAATCACCCTGATACTGGCGTTTGAGACGGCTGTAAACGCGGTACTCCAGCGGAAAAGCTGTCAGCATGTCACGCGTGGCATCGACAAGCGCTTTATCAATAGGACTCACCCCTGCGTCTGGCGCGCCCATCGCAAGCAAGGCATCCAGATGTCCGTCCAGAGCATTGCGCTGCTCAGAACTCAGGCTGTGCTGATAATTGGCATCCCAATCAACCGAAATCCAGGCCTTCAGTGACTGGGCATCAAACTTATTGGGCGTGTACAAAAGCAGGTAATGTTTGAGGGCCTCATACGCTTGCTCCAGGTTATTTTTGCTGCTCGCACGCAGGCGTTCTTCCAGTCGGCGTGCGATCCTGGGGAGTAGTGCGCGTTGCAAAAGCCGGTGGTAGGCAATTTGCGCAGCCGCGTCAAGCTTGTCACCCTGGTACAGACCCAATGCATTGAGCATCGGCGGGTTATCCACAGAAAACTCTGGCACTCTGGCGGCTAGGTGAACAGCGGTCATGGCGGGTAACAATGGTGTCACGTCGCTTGACTGGGCCGGCGGTAAAGCCTCAACCAACTGCTTTAATTCAGGCATCTTTGCGACAATTTGGCGCGCATAGGTTTGGTTGCGCAGATAACTGACGGTCCAGCCTGACACCAGCGTCACCGCCAGCAATGCCACCATGGAAAACCCGACCGACCGCAGCATCAGCCGCCGCCGTTCGACAACGGGGCTAAACGCCACCAGATGTTGTTCTGTAAAAATCATGTCCTGAAGCAAGCGGCGCAAAAAGAAACTCTTGCCGCGCTGTCCAGACAGCGTTGCAGCGTTCGCCTGCAAGCCAAAGGCACGCGACAAGGCACCCATAACCCTGTCTATCGGTGTTCCCTCTTGAGTCCCGCTTGTGAAATACACACCGCGCAGCCGAACGCTTTCGTGTAGCACATTACCGGGTTGAAATACCATGCCCAGAAATTCTCCCAATACCGGTCGCAAACTTGCAAACTCCATCGGAAAACCGAACATCCTGGCACGTTTGGTCACGTCACGTTCGGCTTGTAGCCGCTCAAACATCGTACCGTTCAGTCTCTGCTCCAGCGCTTTGAAGTCAGCCTCAAAAGAGGCGAGTGGTTCGCTACCCTCAGTCGCAGCATCGAAAGTGAAGCCCCATACTTGGTCGCGTTGTTCCTTGCTGAACGCGTCAAAGGTTTCGTTAAAACCGGCCACCAAGTCGGTTTTTGTGACCAACACATACACCGGTGCATGCACGCCTAACATCGACTGCAACTCGTGCAGCCGAAAGTACAGTTTTTGTGCATGCTCTTTGCGCTCGGTCGCATTTTGTTGCAACAAGTCCTGGATGTTGATGGTCAGCAAAACACCGTTGATGGGTTGGCGTGGCCGACTCTTGCGCAACAGCATCAAAAAATTTTCCCAAGCCTTGGCATCCACAACGTTGTCGGACTCTTGAGTGGTGTAGCGACCCGCAGTATCGATGAGCACCGCCTCGCTGGTAAACCACCAGTCGCAATTGCGTGTGCCACCCACGCCTTTGACAGGGCCTGCGCTGTTGCCATCGGTGAGCAGAAAATGCAGGCCGGCATTTTGCAAGGCGGTGGTCTTTCCAGACCCCGGTGCGCCGATAAAAACATACCACGGAAGTTCATACAACGAACTGGTGCTGCCAAACCGGGATTTGCCTTTGCCTGCATTCTTGAGCTTGTCCAAAGCCTCTCGAAAGCGCTGCTGCAAAACTTCGCTCTCACGGTCTGTGGCTGTAGCCGCAGCAGAGATACCCCGCAGCAACGCAGCATTGGAGCGGCGCTGTTGCCACATGCGAACCATGAAACTGCCTATCCACAATGCCCACAGCAAAACTGTCAACAGCGTCAGTCCGATCCACCCATCCAGTGGTCGCCAAGCTCCTATCGACAGCAATGGCCCCACCCACCAGATCAGTCCGGACAAAATCAGAACCCCAAGGGTACCCAATACCGTTAAGCTCATCAACCATCTTAGCCATCGCATCATGAACATATCCTCATCAGTGACAACACAAGAGGGATTTACACCCCCGACTGCTCCAGCCTAAGGGTGATTTCCACACGTCGATTTTTAGCACGCCCCGCCAGCGTTGCGTTATCACCCACCGGCTGTGTGTCGGCCAAACCTTCTGAACGTACGCGTTCCGCCTGGACTTTGGCAGCCAGGATACCCTTGACAACCTGCGCACGTTCTTGTGACAAATGCCAATTGGACGGGTAGCGCAACGAACGAATCGGCTGACTGTCCGTGTGACCGGTCACCAGGATTTGTCCTGGAATACGAGCCAGTTCGTCGGCAATGCGGTCAAGCAATGGAAGTACATTGGATGACACTTCAGCACTGCCGGGATGAAAAAAACCTTCGTCACGGATGACGATGATGGAGCGGTCAACCAAGTCACGCACATCCACTGTGCCGGACTCAATTTCTTGTTTCAGGAACCCGGACAGGCGCGGCGGTACTGTCGGCATTGGCACTGACACCTGCACTGGCTCTGAAAAAGTCACTGCACGCACATTGAACCCCTGTAGCTCGGTAAAGACCTCATCAGTATGGCCGGCAATCAACAGACGTAACACAACAAAGATCAACACCAGCATCAACGCTGCTACGGTCGCTGCCAACCAAATCGGAATGCCGTCGCGCAAGCGTCGCCCCGCTGCCGACATACCTACCCATCGTGGCGACAGCTCCTGTATTGCAGTGCCAGATTGTTCGCGCAACATCTGAGCAAGTCTTTCCCGCACTCCGTCCAATTTCGTGCGACCATTGTCTAAAACACGGTAGCGCCCTTCGAAGCCCAGCGCCAAAATGACGTAGATCAATTCAAGCAAAACAACATTGGCGCGAACGTTTTCGGCCAGTTTGCCAAGAAGCTGGAAAAGCTTCTCTCCACCCAGTGCTTCGTTGTGAAAGAACACCTGAAGGTTTTGTGCCGGCCAGACACCCGAACCGCCCCACGGCGTACTTGACACACACTCATCGATAAAGGTGCATAACAAGTAGCGAGCCGCCAACACCTGCTCGTTGGGCAAGCCTTGCGCATGTGCATCAGCCTCAAACTTTCGCATCGAACCCACCAGCGTGGCATGCAGCGCCTGTACGTTGGTGTGCTGTAGCATCACGCGTAAACGCGTACTTGTCACAAGCAACGGGGCGGCCAACTGTAGCAGCGGGTTCAAACCAAAGCTGGCTGGCACCTCTGGCAGTGCAACAGGTTCCACTGGGGTCGATGGCGGAGCAGCGGCAGCATCTGCCGGAGCGGACGCACGCAGGTTACGGCCGACCGCCGGTTTGATGACGGTTCTGTCTAGTTCATAATCAGAAAATGGATCGAGTTCGTTCATCAAAGCCTCAATAACTGTTTATGAGCGTATCGCCCAGAATTCAATTTCCAGCCCTGGAAACTCGCCGGCAATATGCATGGCCAGTCCGCCGGAGGTTTCTAATTGCCGCCACATCTCACTGCCTCTGGTTTCCAGCTCAAAATAACAAAACCCGGCATGAAAAGGGATCTGACGCGGAGCCACAGGCATCGCACGCAAGCCAACACCAGGCAGTTGCAGGGTGACCAGATCGCGAATGCGCTCGGCCGGTCCGATCTTGACCTGCGTTGGAAAGCGTGTGCGCAACAATTCGGTACCGATCTGTGCATTGACGGCCAGCACGAAGACTGCGTTGCGTTGCAACTCCAGATCAGGAATGATGGCAACCCGTATGCCGTGCTTGCGTTCCTGAAGTGCAATCGGAAGGGCCGACTGTTCGCGTACCATCGACAACGACTGGCGCAGATCGTTCATCACTGCGTTGAAGCAAACCGTCGGGTCGTCGTGGTTGTAAGGGGGTAATTCGGCTGGTCGCTTGCTGTCACGAAACGTTGACAGTTCACCGGCCAACGATAGCAACATCGAAAACAGACGCTCTGCATGGAGAACAGCAGTTTGGCGTGCATGAACCAGTTGAGGTTCGTAGCGGTTGCACAGTTGCAGCAGCAAAAAGTCAGCAATCTCCCCAACACCGGCGCGCCCCGGCTGCGCTATCCGTGCAGATAGGGTCTCGCCGCGTTGATGCAACAAACCGATGACTTCACGCAGGTAGCCATCCGTTACAGCGTGGTTGGTCACGTTCAGCAGGGGTGGAACGTGTTGAGGGTCAAGCAGAACTTGTCCATCAGAACGTCGCTCAAGGATGCGCGCCACGCTCAAATGGCTGTAACCTTCGTTGGCTTCACGCTCCAGCATCAAACGAAGATTCAGGCGGCCAAGCTGTAGCGATGCCTGACGCAAGGACACAGCGTGGCTATCGGCCACGTTCACATCGATCGCGTGCCGGCGTGATGGCATGGTGCTGGATGCGCCTTCAACGTCACTTTCGGCGACACCGGGACGGAGCAAGGCAACAGCCAATACGACACGTTCGTCCCGCACGTCGCCAGAGACATCCATGGCGAGCGGAGCAGGGTCATTCTCAGGAAGTGAAAACGGTGTGCCATCACGCAAGACCCCCTCTGCATGGGTCAATGCCAGCTTGCCCTGGTGCAATGCCGCAGTGTCAATTCCGATCGAGAAAAACCCCCATGGATAGACGAGGGACCAGCGAAATCGCGAATCGATGACACGTTCAATGTAACGGTCGTCTTGCTGGAAATGCTGAGGTTGGAGGAACATACCCTCCGTCCACATTACTTTGTTGTGCCAAGTCATATCGAAAATCCGTCAAATTTGTATCGATGAACTACCTAAGTTATATGGTACTTGATGAAACCATGTGCTTAGAAATTATTTACGGAATGATGTGCGTGTTCTGACCAGGACTGATAAACGTGATCACACCACCCCATATGCAGGCCAATGTCGATGTGTTATTCAGGGATGGCGCATGACACAGCATGACGGTGGATGCCCCGGGAACCCAGGGTGCCGGTGTGGCAGGTACGCAGGGCATAGGTGTCAGCACACCCATCGCCGCTGCCGTGGCGGCGGCTACCGTAGGGTTGGCCAGCGACTGGCACATACCGAATGGGGGAATGTTCATCATGGGCACGTGATCCATGATGTTGGCGGCCATCATGTTGCTGGTGATCACCGTCTTAGGGGTCGGTGTCAGCGTACTGGATGCCATTCCAAAGCTGCATTTCATCATGGCACCCATACAGGTTTGAACGGGCATGGTTGTAACCTCAGTGACAGGGTGATGACTGGGGTCTCAGGGCATACCCTGAAGCCAGACGGTAAGTGCGGTGAAGTTATCGTACCTGACTCGGCCACTGGTGGCCAGGCTGATCAAATTTTTCAGCGTCACCAGCCAGTCTTGTGGTGTGGCCGCCTGTTGCAGCGAATGCTCCAGCACATCGTCGGGCAAGTGTTCCCACACACCGTCGGAGCATAGCAAAAAGACATCGCCTCGGTTCACCTGCCTCGATGACACAGATGCACTGGCATTCAGCTCGTCCGGTTCACTTCCAAGCGCTGACAAAAGCACACTGCGCTTAGGGTGGCTGCGTACCTCATGCTCCTGGATGATGCCGGCAGTCAGCAAGGACTGCACAAAACTATGGTCGATGGTGCGCTCCAGCAGGTGACCCTCACGAAACCAGTACAGACGCGAGTCACCACAGTGTGCCCAATCGGCGTAGCCCTGTGCTGTATCGATCACCAAACTGACCACCGTGGTGTGCATGTCTCTGCGTACGCCGGTGGGTTCACGTCCATCCAGCACAGCCTGATTGACGCGCCGCAACAATCCCAGCAATTCAACACCATCGGTTGTTGGTATCTTGGCAAAGTCTGTCAGCAGGCTTGTCACTGCCAGTTTGGACGCAATGTCTCCACCACCATGACCGCCGGCACCATCGGCCAGAACACAACACAAGTGATGATCCGATGCCCAGTGGCCGCAGGCATCTTCGTTGTATTCCCGCCCCCCGGGTTCAGACATGATGGCAATATCGAAAGTAATCATCATGATGGCAGCGGCTCATGGCTGCCTGGATAGGTTAAGTTGGGAAATACAGCGCTCGTACTCACGCACGAAGGCTTCGCCAAACAGTTCATTGAAATCCTCCTCGGCTTCATGTGCCAGTTGACTGAACAGTTCCTGAAACAATTCCCACAGTCGAGCCTTTTTGCCAGCAGGAATCAAAAGGGCGAGTTTCGTGCGGGTGGTCAGTTTTTTTTCCAGGATGGCTGGGTCAAATCGCATGATCACGCTCGACAGCGCTGCACGCATACCAGCCATGATACCCAGTTGATGCGCCTTCAGATCATCGTAGGCATCGCGCATCGAATCCACCGACCCCATGAAGCCGGCCATCTGTGGACCTAGCAAATATTGAAGCGCCACTTCCACTGTGGGTGAAAATTTCAGTGCGTTGTTTGCACTGGAGGCCACCATTGTCACCTCAGCTCGAACTTCGCTTTTCAGTGCTTTTCGTGCAGCCAATAACTCCACAGTGCCTTTTGTGGACTCGCGCAACAATTGACCCAATTGAAACATCGTGTCGGCATTCAGAGGGCTGACCCGCAGGTCGGGTATCCCCAATCCCTGTAAAAAAGCTTGCATCAATCCGTGCTCATCAGCAGCCAATGAATGCACAGACTGCGTGGCACTGGCTACGTGTGATGCCATCGGCATCGAACGAGTTTTTGGTGGCCCTGTCGCAGGGTCGTGCAGTGGCTGACTGACCGAATTAGCCGCTTCATGCGCAAAATGTTGCGACTGCATCTCTGTTGCAGGGTGCTCTGACTGTTCCCAGGAAAACACAGCACCAGGCAGCGCAGACACAGCCGAGGTTGAAGGGGGTGATGCCTGTTTGGAAACCAGCGGCATGTCGTGCCAAGGCGACTGCAAGTCCGAATCATGGTCATGATCACCCGTCACGTTGCCAGTTGACGATGTGGTTTGCAGCAAGGATGAACTGGCAAAGGGGTCGCTATGGAGGATGCCACCCCTCAAACCAAATAAGGCATCCAAAGATTGGTCGCTGGATGGCTGGGCAACCTGAAAATCCGAAAAACAAGCGCCCAATGGCGCTGGATTGGGTGGCGCGGCCACACCTTGCACGCCACCCAAACCCAAACTGATGCCAGATGCCTCGTGATCGGACTGAAACGGGTCCCAGTCCTCAGGGATACCTGTTGACCATGGATTGCCAACTGGCGCTACAGGAGCAGG
>Ga0194037_1003337_pt1 | contig 9993 bp, 12 predicted proteins | sample JunL306m_MetaG_FD_148653 | JGI IMG/M metagenome (GOLD analysis project Ga0194037, IMG submission 148653) | Anoxic zone freshwater microbial communities from boreal shield lake in IISD Experimental Lakes Area, Ontario, Canada - Jun2016-L304-6m | ecosystem: Environmental > Aquatic > Freshwater >...
GGTTTTAATAGCCGCTGGCAATGAGATGAGTGCAAGGGCGGCGAAGATATAGGCGCACCACATGGTTGAAACTGCTGATGTGATCTTCTCGGCTAAGCGGCGATTAAATTCATTGATGCGGTTCATGTCTTAACCCTACTCCCGGGCAACAGGCTTTAACTACGGCCGAAGTCATCCTCGAGGCGAACGATGTCATCCTCACCAAAGTAGGTACCGGTCTGTACTTCAATAAAGGTGACTGCATTTGATTCAGGTGCAGCCATACGATGTGCAACCCCGATTCCAATATCGACTGAATCACCGACATTGAGTGTCCTGGTTTCACCATCAATGGTGACAAGTGCGGGACCTGCGGTAATAAACCAATGTTCGGCGCGCATCTTGTGGGTTTGATAGGAAAGGCGTGCACCAGCTTTGACGGTAATTTCCTTCACCTGCGCAATAGCGCTGGTGTGAAGGACTTGATAGGTGCCCCAAGGGCGTTCAGAAAATTCCAACACCGTTAAGCCCCTTTCGTTGATGGGATGAATCCAATCAAACCTGCGCCGACAAGTCCTGAATCTTTGCCGAGTGTTGCCTTCTTTAACGCCACACTTCCCGGGAAATTAAGCTTTTCGATCTCTTGCGTAAAGTGTTTCTGCAATATCGGCCAGTAGACATCATCTGCGTTCATGACTCCCCCGCCTACAACGATAGTGTCGAGATCCATGAGCGCTACCGAATTGAGCAAACCTAAAGCCATGACAGCGGCGCCTTCATCAATAACCGCAATCGCTTTCGCATCCCCACTTCGCGCCGCATCTGCGACTACTTCAAAGTTATCTGCTCCAAAAGCTTTCGCCATATTGGTGCCACTGGCATAGGCCTCGACACATCCGCGCTGGCCACAGGCGCAGATCGCACCATTGCGTACAACAACGCTATGTCCAATCAACCCGGCATTACCTGTGCGCCCCACATGGAAAGAGCCATTGAGAACGACTCCCCCACCAATACCAGTGGAGACAACAATGCCCATCAAATTTGTCGCACCACGACCTGCTCCCAATACAAACTCTGCATAAGCCAAGGCGCTGGCATCGCCGATGATGCGGACATTGCGAATTCCAGAAACAGTACGAACAAAATCAACAAGAGAGAAATCAACCCAGTGCGGAATATTGACGGGATTGATGGTGCCTAAATCTTTATCGATAGGACCTGCAGATCCAATTCCTGCTCCAACAATCTTCACGCCGCCGCGATGACAGATCTGCGAAATCGCCGCAGAGAGCGAGTCGTTGAGTTCATCTAATGACCCGACCTTGGAGCTGATATCTGTACGCGCAATTACTTCGCCATCGCGACCAATCAGGCCCACTGCGACCTTGGTTGCCCCGACATCAATGGCCAGCGATGCATCTTTCATAATCTCTAAATCGTAGTAGCCGGAGAGCAAGAAACCCACCGGCAAGGGGCGCCGATGGGCTTCTTGTCTACGAAAGTTTCGCTAGACCCTCATCCATGCGAAATCTTTCTTTGGTGCTGTCCCGTTTGGAGGAAACTCATGAACCGGAAGGAGGCTAATAAATTTCTAAGGCGGACTATCTCCTCCCTGAGTGGAAAGCAAGGAAATCTCAAGTGCAATCTAGGTGAACACATTCTTAAATAACTATGTGAAAGTACACTTGCGAGCGTGCCGAAAGATCCCGCCCGCGAGGCCCACTTCCCCGCTATCGAGAAGCGCTACGGCGAGAAGATGGCCTATTGGTTTAAGGTCATGAAAGAGATCAAGGACGAGAAGTACCCGCAGCAGATTTCTTATCTCCGTGAGAATTACGGTTTCTCGCAAGCCCACGCCAACGCCCTCGTGATGTATTCACGCGGTTCGACCAGCGCCAAGCGATTTGAGACCCCTACCGACTATTACAAGACAATCGATCCCAAGCAAGCCACCACCATGCGCAAGATCTTCAAAGTAATTCAAACCAAATATCCTAAAACTGAATTACTGATCGCCTGGAACCAACCGATGCTCAAACTCGGCAACGATTACATCTTCGGTGCAACTGCAGCTACGAAACATATTCTGATTGCCCCATGGTCAACCGATGTTCTGGCCGATTTTGCAGATCGCCTCGAACATTTAGATCTCAAAAAGAAGACCATCGGCGTTCCCAATGATTGGAAAGTCGAAGAGAAATTAATTCTCGATATGGTCAAAGCCAGAATTGCAGAGACGAAATGACAAAACGCGCCCTCTTTATCGAACATGATCATGTCTCGCTAGGCGGTCCTATCTGGCGCGCCTTTGAAGCGCGTGGATACTCGATAGAGAGATTTCTCGTTGTTCCGGAATCTAGTTACGGCGCACCTAATGTCACAGTCACCTTTCCAGATTTTTCTCAGTACGACATCATCGTTCCGATGGGCGCACCGTATGGTGCATATGAAGATGAACGCATCGGCAATTGGTTAACGCCCGAACTGGCAGCGTTAAAAACAGCACATAATGCGGGCCAACCAATTATGGGAATTTGTTTCGGCGGTCAGATGATGGCGCGCACCTTGGGTGGATCTGTATCGCGCGCACCGGAAGCAGAGCTCGGTTGGTATGAAATCCATACCGATGATCCATCGCTGATATCTGCAGGTCCTTGGTTTGAATATCACTGGGATCGTTGGATCTCACCGCCCCTTGCCACCGAAATTGCTCGCACCGGTCTTGCGGTTCAGGCATTTACTGTAGGTCGCACACTCGCTCTGCAATTTCATCCAGAGATTGATCCAGAAGTTCTTGAAGAGTGGCTTGCCATGGAGGGCGGTTGCGCAGAAGTGGAATCTGAAGGCGTTGATCCTGATGCTTTGCGCGCGCAGACAAAAGCGCTCCAATCACAGACTGATCAGAACGCTTTTGACTTAGTAAATACCTTCCTCGACCGGATTGCGACCGCCGAGGTAATTACAGTTAATTAATTGTCGAGCGGAGTTACGTACGCTCCCGAAATACCACCATCAACTAAGAAATTAGCTGCAGTGATAAAGCTGGAATCATCACTTGCAAGGAATGCCACCGCTGCCGCGATTTCCGTTGCATCAGCAAAACGTCCCATTGGAATGTGCACTAAGCGACGAGCTGCGCGCTCTTTATCCTTTGCAAAGAGTTCTTGTAGCAAAGGTGTATTAACTGGTCCGGGTGATAGCGCATTGACGCGGATACCCTCACGACCGAATTGCACACCGAGTTCGCGGCTCATGGAGAGCACGCCACCTTTTGAAGCTGTGTATGCGATCTGCGATGTTGCAGCTCCCATAGTGGCCACAAAAGATGCAGTATTAATAATGGAACCCTTGCCCGCCTTCTGCATATAAGGAATAACGGCTTTGCAACATAAGAAGACGCTGGTGGTATTAACGCGCAGAACGCGCTCCCATGCATCGAGCCCTGTCGTCAAAATGGAATCGTCATCAGGTGGTGAGATACCTGCATTGTTAAAGGCGATATCGATGCGACCGTACTTATCAAAGGCGACCTTGTACATATTCTCGACATCGGCAGCGCTGGTGACATCAGCCTTAACGAAGATGCCGCCTGTCTCTGCAGCAATGGCGTTGCCGGTTGTCTCGTTGGTATCAACGGCAACTACATGAGCGCCTTCTGATGCCAAGCGAAGCGCGGTGGCATAGCCAATTCCGCTACCTGCACCTGTAATTACTGCGACTCTGCCCTCTAAACGCTTACTCATCGATATCCCCTAGTTATTTCTCAGTTGAGATAAAAACGTTTTTTACCTCAGTAAATGAATCAAGTGCATCTGGGCCGAGTTCTCGTCCCAAACCAGATTGCTTATAACCACCAAATGGTGTCCAGTAACGAACTGAAGAGTTTGAATTGACCGATAAATTGCCGCTCTCGATGGCACGTGAAACGCGAATTGCCTTACCGGAATCGCGCGTCCAGATAGATCCAGATAGACCAAATTCGGTGTCATTGGCCTTTGCGATTGCATCATCTTCACCATCAAAGGTCATGACAGATACAACCGGTCCAAAGATCTCTTCGTTCCACGCCTTTGACTTAGTTGATGTTGGCAAGAGAACTGTTGGCGGTAACCAGAAGCCAGCGCCACTGGGCGCGCTTCCAGTAAAGGCAACGGGTTCATCAAGATATTTTTCAACGGCCGCCTTCTGCTTTGCTGAAATCATCGGACCCATATCTGCTGTTGCAAGTGATGGATCTTCCACGCGAAACTTCTTCACCGCGACTTCAAAGGCTGACATGAATTTATCGAAGGCAGATTTTTCCACCAAGATACGAGATCTCGCGCAGCAATCTTGGCCAGCATTATCAAAGACTGCCCCAGGTGCATTTGCGGCAGCTTTTTCAATATCGCTATCGGCAAAGATGACGTTGGCGCTCTTGCCGCCAAGTTCGAGAGTCACGCGCTTTACCTGATCGGCGCATCCGGCCATGATTGATTTACCAACTTCGGTAGAACCGGTAAAGACAATCTTGCGCACCTTTGGATGAGTGACAAAACGCGCACCAACAATGGATCCCTTACCTGGAATGACGGTAAAGACATCTTTTGGCAGACCTGCTTCTAGCGCTAATTCGCCCAAGCGAATTGCTGTCATTGGTGTGTACTCCGCAGGCTTTAAGACAACGGTATTTCCTGCAGCTAGTGCTGGCGCAAATCCCCATCCAGCAATGGGCATCGGAAAGTTCCAGGGAACAATCACGCCAATGACACCGAGTGGTTCCTTAAAAGTAATATCGATTCCATTGGGAACAGGAATCTGCTTTCCGAATAAGCGCTCAGGAGCTGCCGAGTAATAATTCAGAACATTGGCAACGTTATCGGCCTCCCATAGCGCGTTGCCGCGAGTGTGACCTGAGTTTTCGATTTCAATCGCTGCTAACTCTTCGCGATGCGCGCTGACAACAGATGCAAAGGAACGCAGTAACTTGGCGCGATCTCCCGGTGCAACATGGCGCCAGCTATCAAATGCCTTATGGGCACGCTCGATTGCAGCATCTGTTGCTGCCTCATCGGCGAGCTCGATAGCTTTGACAACCTTTTCGGTTGCAGGGTTAATTACCTCGTATACCGAAGACATGAATTAAAACCTTTCGAAGTTTCTAAAGAGTTCCCAGTCGGTGACCGCTTTGCCATATGCATCGAGTTCGACCTGTGCCATGTTGGTGTAATGCGCCTGAACTTCTGCTCCAAATACTGATTTCACCCACGCACTTTCAGACCATAACTTCTGAGCTTCTAGCATGCTGGATGGTACTCGCTCTGATTCTGATGCGTATGCGTTTCCTTGGAAGGCATCTTCTAACTTTAACTTGCGATTAATTCCATCGAGTCCGGCTGCAATGATTCCGGCGACTGCAAGATAGGGATTGACATCTCCACCAGGTACGCGGTTCTCAAGTCGAAGTGATTGTCCATGTCCCACTAAGCGCAGTGCACAGGTGCGGTTATCGCGCCCCCAGCGAATTGCAGTAGGAGCAAATGAGCCAGGTACATATCGTTTATATGAATTGATATTCGGCGCAAATAACAATGAGATCTCTTTCAAATGAGCAATCTGTCCTGCGATAAAGGAGCGCCCGATATCTGATAGCCCGTGTTCCTTATCAGATTCATCTGCCATCACCATCGAACCATCCAGTCCGCGGAATGAGCAGTGGATGTGGGATGAGTTGCCCTCTTTCTGATTTGGCTTTGCCATAAAGGTGAGCGCATAGCCTTCTTGCGCTGCAATCTCTTTCGCACCGTTCTTATAAATCACATGCTGATCGCAGTTAGAGAGCGCATCGCTATATTTAAATGCAATCTCATGCTGACCAAAGTTACATTCACCCTTTACGGATTCAACGATCATTCCGGCGCCCGCCATACCTAAGCGAATAGTGCGCAATAACGGTTCGATACGTGAGCCACCCATAATTGAGTAATCGACGTTATAGAGATTTACTGGCGTTAAATCGCGATAGGCCTTCATCCAGGCTTCTTCATAGGTATCGTGAAAAACGACAAATTCAAGTTCAGTGCCAACCATCGCCTGCATCCCTGCATCGGCGAGAGCTTTCACTTGCTTGCGCAGAATTTGGCGAGGAGATGCAACAACATCTGTTCCATCGAGCCACTGCACATCGGCTAACAACATGGCCGCACCTGGCTGCCATGGAATCCGGCGCAAGGTAGAGATGTCGGGAATCATGGCGAAGTCGGCATAGCCGCGCTCCCATGAAGACATCTCATACCCTGCGACGGTATTCATATCGATATCGGCTGCAAGAAGATAGTTGCAGCCCTCTGTCCCGTGCTTCAGAACTTCATCAAGGAAGTACTGCCCATGCACGCGCTTTCCTACAAGACGACCTTGCATATCTGTCATTGCAATGACCACTGTATCTATTGCTCCTGAGCCAATCTCGGAACGGAGCTCGTCAACTGTCATTGCAGCCACGGATATCACATCTCTTTCTTGTAGGTAGCGTGTGTATGTATTACTGAGTATTTATTTTTAGATAGTGCGCTTTGGTCCGGTAAACCACTTCTTCGCTGAGACCTGCCACCAGATCCACAAGATAAGAAGTGCTCCACCAGTAACGATTGGCGCATAGTTCACAGCTGTCCAGGTGAAGTCCTTATTTCCCGGAGTTCCAGCTGGTGCAATAGGCAAGATGAAGTAGATCGAGATGACAACAACCTCGATGACTGCCACCGTGCCCATCCACTTGTACTTGCTACCTAATGTCCATTGACCTGGCTTAAATGAATCTCCCGCCTTCACACGAAGGTAGATCGGAATCATAAATGCGAGGTAGAGAGAGATGACGCAGACAGATACGACTGCATAGAAAGCAGTAGGAACACCTGACGGTGATTTCCACAGAGCTGGAAGTGTGAGCACAACGCCCGCAACAGCAGATGCCATCACCGCGTTAATTGGAACACCGTGGTTATTAACCTTCTTCCAGAGATTTCCTCCAGGAACTGCGCCGTCGCGGCTAAATGCGTACATCATGCGTGAACACGATGTCAGACATGCAGTCACACAGAAGATCTGACCCAAGGTTGTAATAATCAATACCAACTTGAACTTGGTTCCATCGCCCAGTGCCGAAGCAAGCAGAGCGATAATGGATCCACCACCATATGGGTTGACCTTGGTATCAAATGAGTTGATGTAATCGGTATTTGTTGCCACATAAAGGAATGACATCAAAAGGATGTATCCACCAATTGCTGAGTAGAAGATTGACTTCCAAATTCCCTTTGCAGCCGAAATATGAGCATCTTTTGTCTCTTCTGAAAGGTGAGCTGACGCGTCATATCCGGTGATTGTGTATTGGGTAAGCAAGAAGCCCAATGGAAGTACCAAGTACCAATAAGTGTGATCGCTAAATCCTGAATTATTAATCTTGGTGGTAAACATCCAGTTCAGAGTCTGATGCTTTGATGTTCCGAAGACCAAAATTCCAATGATTACAACTGTTCCAAATACATGCCACCAGACAGAAATATTGTTGAAGGTAGCAAGTAACTTCGAGCTATAAATATTGATCACGGTTGCAAAAGCAATCACAATCAAGAAGAGCACAAATTGCTGCTTAATGAAATCGCCGCCCATAAAACTGGTTGCGTACTTAGGTGAATACAACCCGATGATGCTATTGATGAATCCAGTAACACCGTAACCAACAGAAGCAGTTACAGAGACCAGACCGATCAAGTTGAGCCAGCCGGTAAAGAATCCAGCTTTCGCTCCACCTAGCCGAGCAGCCCACCAATAGATACCGCCGGAAGTCGGATATGCAGAAGCAAGTTCTGAGAGACATAGTCCGATGATGAGAATCAACGTTGCAATAATCGGCCAACCGATTGAGATTGCAACTGGTCCACCGTTATTCCACGCCTGCGCGAATGTTGTGAAACATCCAGCCAAGATCGAAATAATCGAGAATGAGATAGCAAAGTTTGAGAACGAGCTCCAGCTTCGCGTGAGTTCCTGTTTGTATCCAAGTTCAGCTAAGCGACGTTCATCGTCATTGAGAGTGCTCATGCAGTAATAACCCTTCCAGTTAGCGGGGCGGGGATAGCCTCGTCCTTGATGTACTCGCCTTTTCTACTCTCTTCTCGGACTGATTGGAAGGCTATTCGCATGATTAGATTGCCTCATGTGCCGCCTCCTTGGCTTTTCATCAAAGAATTCATCTTCTTTGCCGCAACTCTTAGGCCAAGACCTTGACAATTTTGTAGCTCTCTCCCAAATACATTGCGATGGCTGGGGCTATGCACATGTCGAACACTCATCAACTCACGCAGAAAAATTCCGCGAACCAATTCCTGCGATTGATTCCGCACATTTAAAGGAGCAGATAGGAACGCCTACCGACGGCGCCCTACTTCACTTCCGCTGGGCTTCTAAAGGTCTCGATGTCAAAGAATCAAATACACATCCATTTACCTACGAAGGCATCTCCTTTATTCACAACGGATCCTTCGCACCCTTTGATGTACTCAAGCCATATATCTCGGATGAATATCTCAAGCTGGCAGAAGGTGAAACAGACTCTGAGCTCTACTTCTACTACCTGCTCACTGAAATCAAAAAGCACGGCTTCCTGCCCGGAATCAAATCAGCCCTCTCATTTATCAAAGAAAATATCTCTCACAGCAGCGCCAATATGATGATCATGAATAAAGACTTCTTCGTTACCGCTTGCCGCTTCAACCAAGACCGCATCCCCGATCTCTTTAAAAAAGATACCGACTATTACGAGCTTCGTTACAAGAAGACCCCAGATTCAGTCCTTGTCGCATCTAGCGGGTGGAACCAAGATGGCTGGACGATGCTGAAGAACGATTCACTTTTGATTGTTGATCGCAGTAATCAATCAGTTTCGACCTTAGATATTTAGCTAAAAGATTCACCACTCCATAAACAAAGAAGCCCCAGGCGACGAACTCCAGGGCGTGTGGATATCATCGATGATTGATTTCCTGTGGATTTAAGAGCTACTCTTTCTTTGGCTTCGTCAGCGCACCGCTCTTTAACTTGAGCTACAGAGAAAAGCCCGCAGAGTAATCTGCGGGCTTTTTGCGTCATCACGCCTATCTTGACTGTGGAAATTAGTTAAATCTGCACCGCGCCCGTATGGGCCTTTACTAAAGATCGATCACAGCTCCACAGTTGCGCCTTAAACTTTTGCGCAGTTGCGCTTATAAGTGCATCAGGCATGCTCAGATTTTTCTCGGCGCGAATCTCAGCAGCGAGCGCAGCGATTTCTGCGTCAGTGGGAATAACTTTATCGATTGCCTTCATAATAAGTTGAAGATGTCTCCGACCCATTTGTGGGCTAATTCGGAAAGCTGCAACAAGTGCTTCGCTTAGAGTGACAGCAGAAATGTGATAGTCGTGCTTAGCTGAAGTCGCTTTCACAGCAGGCTGGTGGTGAACATCATCTGCTTTAAATAGAGCAATCAAAATAGATGTATCAAGAACTATCGCGGCCACATCGCCTCGCGCTCCTGTGCAAGATCAAATCCATCGTAAATTCCTTCACCTGCTCCGATAAGCAGCCCCAAAGGATGATCGACTAATTTCTCAGGAGTAATCGCAATTTCTCCATCTTTAATTTCAAATTTCACTCTATCTCCTGCTTCTAAACCAATTGCGCGCAAGATATCTACCGGCACTGTCACCTGGTGCTTGGTGCTAATTCGACTTGTGGATGTCCTTCCACGTCTAACAACCTTGACGTCTTTAGCCTTTACCTTACGATTCATAGGTAAAGACTAATACGCCCCATTCAAATTGTCACTCCCAGTCACTACCCTTACCCGCATGGGCTACTTCTCAAACCTTAAGGCAAAGCGCGCCGATAAAGCCGCCACCAAGGAATACAACCGCCTTCACGCCATCTGGCAAGAAGATGTCGCAACCCTGACCAAACTCATCACCGTCTTCACCGCCGCATCCAATGGCGAAGAT
>Ga0194037_1003338_pt1 | contig 9990 bp, 3 predicted proteins | sample JunL306m_MetaG_FD_148653 | JGI IMG/M metagenome (GOLD analysis project Ga0194037, IMG submission 148653) | Anoxic zone freshwater microbial communities from boreal shield lake in IISD Experimental Lakes Area, Ontario, Canada - Jun2016-L304-6m | ecosystem: Environmental > Aquatic > Freshwater >...
TTATGAGACTCACATTTATTGTTTTATTTTGCGTTAGCAATTTAATGTCCTATTCCGTAAAAATCAATAGTAGATTTTTGTACAACAACCCTCCATTAGTTTTAAACGAAAATTCATTATCAGATGGGTTGGGAGCATTTAAAACAGAAGACTTGCCGGTAGTTAACCCTAAATGCAACTTTGAATTAAAAGAAAATGCATCGCCTATCACCAATAAACTGTGGAAAATTGCTCTTCGCGATTGTGAGTTGAATATCACCACAAATGCTTATGGTACTTACTTTGCGGCTGGTCGTCGATATACCGACCGCGTTTATACCCGCGATATTTCCTACTCCGGAATTTTAGGTCTCAATGCATTATATCCAAAAGAGATGTTTAGGTCATTGCAAGTAACAAGAGAGGTTGTAACTAAAATGGGTTACAAGGTATCAACAGGCGAAATCATTAAAGAAATTGACGCTCCTTGGGATGCGATTACTGATGATAAAAAACAAATCATGGCTCAATTTAAAAGTAACAGCATTACTCGTCGTACCGATGATGTAGTTTGGATTTGGGCTGTTGATGATTTATTCAAGTCTCATCCAGAAATTGCTGATTGGAACTGGTTTTATACCAATGGAAAAAATAATTTCAACCAACTTTATTCATTTTGGTTTGATAAAACAGATGGTTTATACAAAGGTCAAAATACTTTTCAAGACCTACAATCAGACGGTTATCCTGACGGATACTCGCAAGCTGATTGTGTTCTATTAAAAAGCACTTCCACTAATAGTCTGTATTACAAAGCAATGCTCTGTTTGGCTAATGCTGCCACAAAATGCAATTTGCCACAAGAATCAAAAGAATGGACAAAGAAAGCTGAAGCACTTAAAGCGGCAATAAAAAAAGAATTAATGTTACCTGATGGCACTTTCACTTATTACAAAGATCGTTATGGGAAAGTTATGCCCAACCAACACAATTTAGGAACTGCATTTGCAGTGATTTTTGGTATTGTAAAAGGTCAAGAAGCTAAAAAAGCAATCGACAATTTCCCATCAAATCAATACGGAACACCTTTAATTTTTCCTTTTTTAGGAGATGGTAAAGGTGACCATAATAGTGCGGCATGGCCATTTTGCGACACCTTCTTCTTTATGGCAAAAGAAATTGCCGATGGAAAAGATTATACAGGATACAATGCTGCGGTACTTGCCAGAACAATGGGAACAAAATTGTCGAGTAAAATTGAAGCAGAATGGGGTGGATTTGGTTCATTTCATGAGAAAGTGCCTCTTCCTTCAGGTTTAATATCTGGTTCTGGTGCTCAATTGTGGACTGCTGCGTCATTTTTAAATGTTTGTTTAAGAGCTAATTTGGTAGATTTCAAAAAAAGTAAGTAATATGATTGTTGTAAAGAAATAAACATTCTTTATTAAAGATGCAGTACTCCGCTAAGGTGGTACAAAAGGTATGTATTGGCATAAGTGAACACAGATGCTTCAAAGTCATAAATACTTCATTTGTCAAATTGAAACAAAATCACCCTACAAATGAGACTTTTTTGTTTGGTGTATTTTTATTTTCTACTGTTACTTTGAAACATATTTCACGAACACCATTTAAAAATAAAATATCGAAGATTCCACTCATAAAAAAACAATCTTAAAAACAATAAAAGATGAATTTTAAATCTAATCAAAGTAGAAATACTTTCTTTTCATGTAGGAAGTATTGTTCTGTGGTTTTACTTATTTTGCTCTGGGGAATTTCACCTCATCTAAAAGCAACCAGTCAAGTCCAAAAATCTAGAGAAGTCACTCAGCAAAAAAAATCCATTAAAGGAACAGTACTGGATGAATTTAATTTACCAATGATTGGTGTAAGTGTAATTGAAAAAGGTACAACCAATGGTACAATTACCAATATTAATGGCGTTTTTGAACTTAAAGTTTCTTCAATAAATGCTAAACTTGTTTTTTCTTACATTGGCTACAATGGAAAAGAAGAAAAGGTTGATGAATCAGTTCTTAAAATTCAATTACTACCAAATTCCAAACAAATTGATGAAGTTGTAGTGGTGGGGTATGCCAGTCAGAAGAAGCAAAGCGTGGTGGGCTCAATAGCTCAAACAACAGGCGATGCATTAAAAACACGAGGTGGTGTAACCGACATGGCGAATGCATTAAGTGGTGCCATGCCCGGTGTTACTGTGCTTACCCCCGCAGGCGCTCCAGGAGGAGGTACTGGTTCTGACCCTTTAATCTTAATTCGTGGTATGAATACCTGGAACGATGCATCGCCATTAGTTTTAGTGGATGGTGTTGAGCGAAAAATGAATGACATTGACATGAATGAAGTGGCATCAGTATCTGTACTAAAAGATGCATCTGCAACCGCAGTATTTGGGGTTAGAGGTGCTAACGGAGTAATACTGATTACTACCAAACAAGGAAGTAGTGGAAAACCCAAAGTAAATCTTGAGGTGAATACAGCTTTTAAATCTGTTTCCAAAGTAGAGAAACAATTAGGATCTTATGATGCCTTGTTAGCAAGAAATTACGCATTGGTAAATGAATTACCATTACCCATGCCTCAAGCCAATTGGAATACTTATTATACGCCCGACCGTATTTTAGGTTACTATAGAGATCAAACCGACCCGTTAAAATATCCTGATGTAGATTGGGCATCGTTTATGTTGCGCCCTTATACCAAAACGGATAAATATGCTATCAATATTTCCGGAGGTACAGATTTTGTAAAATATTTCACTTCTATTGCTTATACTACTGATGGCGATATATTAAATTCGGCGCCAAATCTAAAAGGTTACACACCTGAATTTAATTACAAAAGATATAACTTTCGTACAAATCTTGATTTTAACTTGACAAAAACAACGCAGTTTAAGGTTAACTTATCAGGGTATTATGGTAAACAACAACAACCGGGTAGTGGGATTGGTCCTATTGCAACTGGTATATACAGACATTCACCTACATCAGTTCCCGTATATCCTGATGGTACATTTGGTTCTGATGAGGCAACTTCTGATGTCTATGGTAATAATGTATTTCGCATGTTACAAGTCTCAGGAACAAAATCTACTGGTCGTACTTCATTAACGAGTGATTTTGAACTTGACCAAAAATTGGATTTCATTACCAAAGGTTTAACTGCTAAAGCAAAGTATTCTTATGATAATTATTTTACTACAACTGGTGTAGATATAACAGATAATGAAAATGCTGTAACAAAGAGATTTGATATTCCAACCAATACTTGGGTAACAACTATGCCAACCATTGGAACTGATGGTTTTGATGTTTTTCCAGCACCTTTAGGCTACAATTCTGAAACGACTGGTGATGGTACACAAAGGCGAATTTATTATGACATTTCGTTGAATTACAACAGGAGTTTTGGTAAAAATAATATTGGAGCATTGGCATTGTTTAGCCGACAAGAAGCAGTTACTGGAACAAATTGGCCAGTAAAGCGTGAAGATTGGGTTGGTCGTATAACCTACAACTACGATGAAAAATATTTAGCCGAAGTGAATGGGGCATACAATGGATCAGATCAATTTGGACCTGGCCACAAATTTTCACTTTTCCCTTCATTGGCTTTAGGATGGAGAATATCTGAAGAAAAAGTTATAAAAGAAAATATCCCTCAAATTTCAAATTTGAAAGTAAAATATTCTCTTGGTTTGGTGGGAAATGATAATTTGAAAGGGATTCAATGGGGATATTTAACCACGTGGAGAAACTGGGATAAAGCTGGCACAGCTGATGGTGCCTTCCAACAATTTGGTTATCCAAACTTTGGTTATTCACCTTATTATTCAAATATTACCGATTCTAAATTGCCTAATCCGGTATATTTGGAAGGAACTCCCGGAAATCCGAATTTACAATGGGAAATGGCCAGAAAACAAAACATAGGAGCTGAGCTAGGTTTGTTTGATGGTTTATTTACCGGTTCCGCCGATTTCTTTAAAGAACATAGATGGAATGTTTTAATGGTTGGATCTACAATTACAGCTTATCCTACTTATGTTGGTGCAATTGCTCCACCATCAAATCTTGGTATTATCGATTCTCACGGTATTGAACTTGATTTTAAATTGCAAAAGAAATTTGGAAAAGTAAATCTTTGGGCATCTTACAACTGGACACAGGCTATTAATAAAATCATTAGCAAAGCAGACCCTGAATTAGCACCAGATTATCAAAAGCAAGCGGGTTATGCTATCAATCAGAATAATACGCTTTTAACTGCAGGTGTTATGAAAAGTTGGGATCAAATGTACACAGTTACTGGCTATGATGGTTCTGTAGGAAATAATAAAAATGGAATTCCGGGCGATATTTATTTGGTTGATTTTAACTCGAATGGAGTAATTGATAAATATGATTCAGCTCCAAATGGTTATTCAACTTATCCACAAAACACATACGGATTTTCGTTTGGTGGTGATTATGCTGGATTTTCAATGATGGTTCAGTTCTATGGAGTATATAATGCAACATTAATGGAGGGACCAACTTACGAGTTTATAAATAATTCTCCAACAATTACGCAACTCACTTTGGATAGAACATACCAACCTGAATATCAAAATGGAAATCCGGATTATCCTTCTTTATCTATTAAAAGAACATCACTTAAAGGTAATAATGTGTTGGGTTATGGATCAAGTATGAATTTTGATGCATCTTACTTGCGTTTAAAAACGGCTGAAATTAGCTATACAGTGCCAAAAGCATTTTCAAAGAAATTTTTAATTGAGAATATGCGTTTTTATATGAATGGAAATAACTTACTTTTCTGGAGTAAACTGGCCGTAGATATTGAAGGTGTAATGCCCAGTACCACGGTTTATCCAAATTCTAAGAATATTAACCTGGGTTTAAGTCTCACTTTTTAAAATTTATTTACAATGAAGAAATATAAATATAATATTATAGCGGTAATAGCAACCATCATGTTTTCAGCTTGTACCGACTATTTAACGCCGCCACTTGAGTCAACAAAATCTGAAGCCGACATTTTTGGGAACTATAGTTCTTTTCAGGCATATACTGATCAACTCTATGTCAATGTGACAGACCCAATGTCCATGCAAGCATCAGATGCTAGTTTTGGAGGTGAAGCCATCGGTACATTGGCTTCTACAACCGGTAATCGCGCTATTATCGGTGAATATGCAAGTTGGATGCTTCGTGGATTTTTTGGAGATGGTACTAAAAATGTTGGACAAGGAATCTGGGGTTTTGGTTGGCCGGGAATCAGAAAAGCCAATATTGGAATAAAAAATCTTGATTACCTTATGCAATCGTCAGCTACTGATGAACAGAAAGCCCTTATAAAAGGTCAACTTTATTTTTTCAGAGCTTACTTTCATTTCGAAATTTTGTCTGCGTGGGGTTCTATACCTTACATTAATACGGTAATGGGCGATGGAGAGTTAGATATGCCACGTTTTTATGAGTACAATGGCAAAAAGAACTACCAAGCTTGTACTGAATACATTGTTCAGGATTTAGATTCTGCAGCTAAATATTTACCGGCATATTGGTCAAATGATGCAACTGACAGAGGACATGCCACAAAAATTGCTGCCTTAGGTTATAAAGCAAGAGCTTTACTTTATGCCGGATCACCATTAATGAATGAGGCATCGGGCAATGCAGCTGTTTCAGATCCGGATTATATGAAAAGAGCTGCTGATGCTGCCTGGGAGCTAATCAAGCTGAGCAGAACAACTTTCCTAGCAGATGGTACTACTAAAGCATGTGATTTGATGCCCTGGAGTCAGTACGATCAAATGTTTGCCACAACCGATGGAACACATCCTTGGAAGCAAGAAGTGATTTGGGGCAGATACAGATTTGTGAAAGGAAAGGCAAATTTTACAGGAGCAGGCCCTGGTAGATGTCATGTGCCTGGCGGCGCCTTTGGTGGTCAACAATTACAAACAGTTACTCAAAATTATACTGATATTTTTGAAATGGCTGATGGTACTTTGTATAAAACAGATTATGATAGCGATAATAGTAAGCGATGGGATTTCAGAGACCCAAGATTCAGACGTAGTATTTACGTAGATAGTGATATAGCAGGTCTAGATCCTACCACTAAATTGGAATTATATTCGTCCGGTGGAGTTGGAGGAGTAGGTCTAACCAAATCAACCAGCCTCACTCCCTATATTATTCATAAATTTTGGCCTAAAGGAGTAAACGCAATCGATGCAGCAGGAGCAGGTGCAACTGCGTATAATAACTTTGAGTATATGTGTCCTTTAATGCGTTTAGCTGAAATTTATTTAATTTATGCCGAAGCTGTGAACGAAGGTTATGGCAGTCCAACCGCTAAAGTGCCAGGTGCTGATTTGACAGCCGTAGATGCAGTTAATGTCATCAGACAACGTGCTTATGAGGGTGCAACATTCAAAGGTAATACAATTCAATGTCCACTAGCTACTGCCGCTGCCACTGCATATCAACCTTTAGTTGAAGCTACTGGTCCGGGAGCATTTACACGCTTAGTACTAAATGAAAATGCGGTAGAAACAACCTTTGAAGGCCGGTATTGGTACGATTTACGGAGATGGAAACTGGGTGAAAAATTCAATCAGACTCCCGTTTATGATTTTAGGTTTGATAAGAATTGGACTACATTTGAACGCGTTCCCATTGCTACACGTATTTTCGAAACGAAGCATTATTGGATGCCAATGCCGTTGGCACTTACGCAAATGTATGTTGATTTTCCTCAAAATACCGGTTGGTAATTAATTACTTAAAAAAGAAAGAACAATGAAAAAACATATAAATAGATTATCTATATTGCTATGCCTTTTTATGGTAATGCCGATATCGGCTCAAAAAAAAGAGAAAAGAGATAAAACGATAAATGAAAAATCGTCAATTGTCGATTATAAAACTCAAAAACCGACAAAAAAAGTAATTAAAAGTTTAGTGTCAGGTCAAGTTTTTGATGAAAAGGGAAATTCTTCTGTAGGTGTACTTGTTACTGCTAATGAAGGTGCCGACCAAACCACCACAGACGCTGAAGGTAAATTCAGTATTGAAATAAACCAAGGTTCAACCATGTTGTTTGAATTAGCTGGATATAAAAAAGTTTCTATGAACGAAACACATTTAAAATCTAAGTTAAACAGAGTGGTTTTATCGACTGTAGGAATTGCAAATATTGATGGAGAAGTAGAATTGCCTTATCAAACGCTTAGTCACTACAAAACTACGGGTTCAGTTTCAGCAATTGACCCTGAAAAAGAACTGGATCGTGATACACGTTTTAGCTTAGCATCTGCAATTTACGGAAAAGTTCCTGGCTTATTGGGAGGTAAAAATATTCGTGGGTTTGGTACAGCAGTTGTTATAGTTGATGGCATTAAGCGTGACGAAACCTATCTTAATATGCTTGAAATTGAATCAATCACCGTTTTAAAAGATGTTGTTTCACGTATGCTTTATGGTGCCGATGGCGATCAGGGTGTTATCCTGGTAAAAACAAAAAGCGGAACTGCCAATAAAAAAATTGCGAAAGTGAATGTAGAACAAGGCGTGATGCAGGCATTGCAATATCCGAAATTTTTGAATGCTACTCAATACATGACAGCTTATAACAAAGCCCAACAAAACGATGCTTCATTTGCCGGAACTCCATTGGCTACTCCAAAGTATCCACAAGCAATGAAATATGACTCACTGAATAATGCTAATCCTGTTTTGTATCCTAATAATGATTATTACGGCAGTGATTATGTAAAAAAAATGACTAACTATACCAATGTATACACTGAATTATCAGGGGGAAATACAACCACTCAATATTATCTAAATTTAGGTTGGAATCACGGAGCTGGTTGGACAAAAGTTGGCAATAATGATTCACATGATGTAATGAATATTCATGGAAAAGTAGATTTTAAAGTAAATAGTTGGTTGAAAATGAATTCGGAAGTTGTAGGTGTTTTTGATGTTACCAATTTACCTAATGTGAATACTTATAATACTGATGGAAGTATTAATCTTGATTATTGGGGAAAAGCTTCAACATATTTGCCAAATACACAGACATTACTAATTCCTGTGTCACGCATTACAAATCCGGGAATTATACCTCCGTCTAGTATCATTGATGGGCAATATGTTTTAGGTGGATCCAGTGTGTATCAAACAAGTTTATTGGGCGATATGACCAGATCAGGAAGCAACACGAGCATGAATCGTTTTATGCAATTTAATACCGGTTTTGATATGAATTTGAAAGACATTACAAAAGGCTTGACTGCAAAAGGTTTGCTGAGTTTGAATTTCAATAATACCTATCAGAAATCAATTCTTAATAAGTATTCTGTTTATCAAATGGGAGTTGTAGATGCTAGTGGGAATTTTCCCGTAACTCAAGTAGGGGTTGACAATAAAACCTCTCAGCAAACAAATACACAAACCTATTTTGACAGGACTATTGCAGCCTATATGTCGTTGAATTATGACCGTACTTTGGGGAATCATTCAATAGCAGCTGTATTGGTTGGATCATTTAATCAATACACACAAAATGCAGTATTTCAACAAAACAAAAATGTTAAAATTGGATTGCAAGCGAACTATTCATTTAAAAATCGTTATTTACTAGACGCTGGTTTGCTATCTCAGGGAAGTTCAAAATTGCCAACAGGCAATAAGTTTGGATTGGCACCTTCAATTGGGTTGGGATGGATTGCTTCCAAAGAGAATTTCATGAAAGACATAAAGGCATTTGATTATTTAAAATTACGTGCATCGTATGGTGTACTTCAAAATGATAATTGGACTGTTGGAAATTACAATGGTTACTATTTATACGAAACAAATTATTCTACTTCGGGTAACTTTACTTATGGTAATGGTGCAGCAACAAATGCACAAGTGTTAATAAACTCCTTTGGTAGCAATATTGGCTGGCAAACCAGAAAAGAATTTGTTGCAGGTTTTGATTTGTCAATGTTTAATAATAAAACATGGCTGGAAGCATCGTATTATAATAGCGAAAATGGGAATGTTGTAACAGAAATGACGAATAATTCTCCAGCTACTTTGGGAAGTATTCCTATCTTTGAAAACTTTAATACAACTGTTTATCAAGGTGTAGAAGTAGGTATCAAACATACCGAAAAAGCAGGTAAATTTTCAATAACTATTGGTGCAAATTATTTGTATTCGGCTAATAAAATAACAAAGATAGATGAACCAGTATATAATTTACCAACTAATGTAAACTTAGAGTTAGTTGGAACAAGTAGTAATTCTCTGTGGGGATTGACTTCAGAAGGATTATATATGCCTTCCGATTTTGACGTCTCAGGCAAACTTTTAAGTACTTTGCCAGCACCCACTTATGGCATTGTAAGACCGGGAGATATTAAATATATGGATTATAACAATGATGGGAAAATAAATGCAAACGACAGACATGTGTTAGCGTTGAGTGGAAATAATCAGATAGCTAGTTTTGATTTAGACCTTAAATACGGGAACTGGCAACTATATGCACTGGCTATTGGACAATGGGGCGGAAAAGGTTTTACCAATTCAAGTTATTACTGGTTTAAAGGAACTTCGGCAAAGTATTCTACAGTAGCATTAGGAGCTTTCGACCCACTGAATCCTGACCCAAATGCTGCCTATCCCCGTTTGAGTTTGAGTAATGGGTCAAATAATTACAATACTTCAACTTTTTGGATGTATGATAAAAGTAACTTCTCAATTTCTGTAGTACAGCTGGGTTATAACTTTAAGTTTACACAAAAATCAGCTATATCGGGTTTAAAAGTTTACGGAAGAGGCAGTAACTTATTGACTATTGCTAAAGATTTGGAAATTCAGAAATTGAATTATCAATCAAATCCACAAAATAGAACATTTTCTGTAGGTCTAATTGCATCATTTTAAATACGAAAAAATTATGAAACTAAAATAT
>Ga0194037_1003339_pt1 | contig 9988 bp, 7 predicted proteins | sample JunL306m_MetaG_FD_148653 | JGI IMG/M metagenome (GOLD analysis project Ga0194037, IMG submission 148653) | Anoxic zone freshwater microbial communities from boreal shield lake in IISD Experimental Lakes Area, Ontario, Canada - Jun2016-L304-6m | ecosystem: Environmental > Aquatic > Freshwater >...
TGTTTACCAATTTTCTGGCCGCCTACATATCTGAGAACTACCCTCTCCTGAGGGTTGAGATCTGCAACAATCCGATGTCGGCCCTGCATTCCATCAAGACCGGCACCTATGATCTGATGCTGATTGACCTGGAAATGCCGGCCATGGATGGACTCAAGCTGCTCAGGTTTGCGGTCGAGGCCGGCATGGACAAAAACAGGATCGTGATCCTCTCCGGTCGGGATGCAGATTTTCTGCATGGGCTCTGTCCGATGGGGACCTGTCTGGCGGTGCTGAATAAGTTCGAAGCGCGTCAGAAGAGTGTCCTGGACATGGTCTTCAGCTCACTGAATAAAAAAGCCGAAGCGGCCTGATCTGACATGCCCGATCTGCTGAAAACCGCCGCCGTTCTGATTCTTATTATTCTTCTCTTGCGCCGCAACGTCTCCATGGCGGCGGTTATGCCGATCGGCGCCCTAGTCCTTGGACTTATCTATCTGACACCGCCGCGCGACTTTCTGCGGGCTGCCACCCTGGCACTCTTCTCCCCCAAATCAATTGAAATGACCGTGACCCTGCTGTTGACGATGGTTATGGAGCACATCCTGCGTTCAACCGGTATGCTCAAACGCATGGTCAGCTCGCTCTCGGCGGCGCTGCCTGACCGGCGCGTGGTGATGGCCGCCATGCCGGCCATGATCGGTATGCTCCCCTCGCCGGGGGGAGCGGTTTTCTCGGCACCCATGGTTCATGAGGCGGCCGGCGAAGCACCAATCACCCCGGAGCAGAAGGCGCTGATCAACTACTGGTATCGCCACATCTGGGAATATGTCTCTCCACTCTATCCCGGCGTTATTCTGGTCGCAGGTATTACGGGCCTGTCAACCCAGACACTGTTTATCGCCAATCTCCCCTTCGCCATTTCGGTCGTTGCCTGGGGTGTGCTGTTCTGCTTTCACGGCATCGGACGCCACCACTCCCCCCCCTCGGATATCCGTCGCAGCCGTGAGTTCCTGACATTTTTGACCATGATATCTCCGATCATGCTGGCTCTTCTGCTGGTCGTGCTGCTGCGTGTCACAGCGCCGCTGGCACTGGGGGGCGCGGTGCTGTCGCTGTACGTCGTCCAGCGCTATACACCGGCAATGATCCTGAAAAATCTGCGCGAAAGCGTTTCGGGCAAAGCCCTTTTTCTGGTGATCGGCATCATGATCTTTCAGGAGGTGCTGCGCGTGACCGGCGCCTTGGCCGGCATATCGAACTATTTTTCCAGTTCGCAGATGTCTGTACATCTGCTGCTGTTCCTGGTTCCGTTCATCGCCGGTGTCATGACCGGCCTGACAGTCGGCTTTGTCGGAATCACCTTTCCGCTGCTGCTGCCGCTGATGGGAGGGGCGACGCCTTCTCCGGGACTGGTAGCTCTGGCCTTCGGCTCCGGCTTCGCCGGCGTCATGCTTTCGCCGGTACACCTCTGCTACGTCCTGACCTGCGATTATTTCAAGGCCGACATCGCCCGCGTCTATCACCGCCTCTGGCTCCCCTCAGCCTGTGTTCTGGCAGCAGCGCTGATCCCACTCTATCTGTATCGCTGAAAAACCCGCTGCAGCCGACTTCCTGCTTGTCTTCCGCGCAGTTTATGTCACAATGCAGCCATTATGACTCCTTCCACCACAACCATACTGGTAACCGGAGCCTCCGGATTTATCGGATACAGACTGACCAGGGCGCTGTTGTCTGAAGGGCGCGCAGTCCGTTGCCTGGTGCGATCAACTTCTTCCCTCCTGCCGAACGGCGCTGAAGCGGTCGTTGGCGACATGCTGCAGCCTGCCTCACTGAACGCTGCACTGACGGGCATTGATACGGCCTATTATCTGGTGCACTCGATGGCCGCCGGTCGGGCCGGCTTTGAACGTCGTGACCGCGAGGCGGCTGAAAATTTTGTGCGGGCCGCCGACCGGGCCGGTGTTCGTCGCGTTATCTATCTGGGAGGGCTCGGTGAAACAGGGGATGGTCTCTCGGAACATTTGAAGAGCCGGTTGGAGGTGGCCGAGATTCTGCGCTCGGGAAAACTGGCAACGACCTTTCTGCGAGCTGCCGTTATTATAGGTGCCGGAAGCGCTTCGTTTGAACTGGTGCGTGGACTGGTAAAGCGGTTGCCGATCATGATTACGCCGCGCTGGGTCTCGACGCGCTGCCAGCCGATTGCAGTGCTGGACGTGATCGGCTATCTGACCGGTTGCCTGACGGAAGAGCGTACTGCCGGCCGCACTTTTGACATCGGTGGACCGGATATCATCACCTATCGTGAAATGATGGAGCGCTTCGCCGCTCTGGAGGGCAAACACCTCACGATCATACCAGTTCCGCTGTTAACCCCCAAATTGTCATCCTACTGGGTGGCACTGTTCAGCCCGGTCCCACCCTCGGTGTCCATGCCGCTGATCGAGGGGCTCAGTAACGAAGTAATTTGTCGGGACAGCTCCATTCGCGACCTGATCCCGCTACAGTTGACCCCCTATGATAAGGCCGTTACCCTGGCACTTTCGGAAGAAGCTGGCGCTTCGGCTGAGAAGAAAAACTGAATTAAATTTCGTGAGCGGTCCGACTTAGGAGTCTCACAATAATAAGTTGAACAAAAGACCGTTCGCCCTGAGCTTGTCGAAGGGCAGTCGTTCATGGTTCGACAAGCTCACCACGAACGGAAAATAAAAGTTAATTTTTGCAAGGCTCTTTAAAACCAATGTTTGGGGTACGAGCGGTGATAGACGATATTATTTAGGAAGATTGCCAGCAGTAGCAGGATCAGGGCGCCGGCCAACACCGGAAGCAGGATAAATTCCGGGCCGACCGCCCCCTGTGCCCCGATCAGAGCGGTGGCTCCTCCCGGGGGGTGGGTCGTATGAGTCAGATTCATGACGAAAATAGCCAACCCCACCGCAATGGCTATTGTCACCGGTGAAGAGCCGAAAAGGGCAACCACCACAACCGCCACACCGGCAGAGAGCAAATGCCCTCCGATCAGATTGCGCGGCTGTGCCAGAGGCGACTCCGTGGCACCAAAGAGGAGCACTGCCGAAGCGCCGAATGAGCCGATCAGTAGTGGTTGTCCCACCAGAGACGTAATTTCACAAATTGCCAGGATAGCAAGAGTCCCGCTCAGTCCCCCCCAAACAGCATAACGCAATGACATCTGCGGACGTTGACCCCGGAAAGGTACCTTGCAGCGCTGAGGTAATCCGGCCAGCCTTTTTTTGATCGTCACGCACAACCTCCTCAACTTCAAATAAGCAGGTCTTCGTAAAACGCCCCGAATGGAAGCTCCGGATGACGGATATGGATTTCAACCATCCAGATGTTGGGTGACGGATGAAAAGCTATTTCGGACAGCGGACCTTCATAATTCTCGGCACTGGAGTAATCTCCTAGCCGGTGTCCGCCCAGATCAAAGTTCAACGCCCATCCCAGCTCTTTCGCCATCTGATCTGCAAAGCTATACAGCTCCACGCCGGTAGCCTGTTCAGACCGCCACTTTTTTTCAACGGCTTCGTATATCTTCCTGGCATCGACCGCACAACGCTGTAATTCAGGATTGTTTCCCGTGACAAAGGTGTCACCGGCATCACCTTCGTACTCTCCCCAGACCGGTCCGACGTCAATAAAGAAGATGTCATCGTCCCCCAACCGGATTCCGGGATCGGAGTCTGCCCCGAACGTCTTTGTAGTGTTGCTGCCAAAACGGATATAGGGCCTATGGAAAACGCCTGTGGCACCCATCTCCTGCAAGGTTGCAACCACCATGGCATTGGCATCTTCTTCCAACATCCCGACTGTAACCTGTTCAGCGATTCGGCTCACCGCCTGTTGCGCTTTTGCCCTGGTTTCAAGCATCTTATCAACGGAAAAATCTGCTGTAGTGCATTCGATTGCTGCTGCATCCTGGGTAGTCATCGCCTTAGCTCCTTTGTGTGTGGTTGCCAGCTTTTGTTTTACTTTTACACCAATGTTTAAAAATATCGTTGACCAATATCAAATAAGCAATAAAAAATTTCCCTATCTGGCATGGAACGACGAACGCCCCGCATTAAATGCGGGGCGTTCGTGGATAGTTCGGCTATAATTGTTTCTATTTAAACATTCGTTCTAAACGCTTCGTGCAGCACTCGAACAGCCAGCTCCGTAAAGTCTTCATGAATTGCAACGGACACTTTGATCTCGGAAGTTGAAATCATCTGGATATTGATATTGTTATAGGCCAGGACGGTAAACATTCGTGCTGCGACGCCGGCATGATTTCTCATGCCGAGGCCGACAATTGAAACCTTGCTGATGTTTTTGTCGGCAATTACCTCACGGGCGTTAAGCTCTTCGGCAATTTTCTCTGTGATCTGGCTCGCCTTGTCAAGATCTGACTTTGAAACTGAAAAAGTAAGATCGGCCAGTCCGGCCTGGCTGACGTTCTGGACAATCATATCAACAGAAATATCCGTATCTGCCAGCGCGGTCAGTATTCTGGCAGCCGTACCCGGCTTGTCGGGTATCCCGAGTACTGCAATCTTGGCCTCATTTTTGTCGTACACAATCCCCGTAACTACAACACCTTCCATTGTCGTATCCTCCCTGGTTACCAGCGTACCGGACGCTGTGCTGAAACTCGAACGCACGTGAATCGTGACGTTATGCTTCTTCGCGTATTCGATAGCACGAATCTGGACACCGCGTGCACCCTGGCTGGCAAGCTCCAGCATCTCATCGTATGAAATTTTTTCGATTTTGTGTGCATTACTGCAGACATCCGGATCGGCAGAAAAAATCCCCTCGACATCCGAGTAGAGTTCGCACTGTTCAGCTCCCAGCACATCAGCCAGCGCAACAGCTGACGTGTCGCCTCCTCCCCGACCGAGTGTTGTAATGTTGCCGGCCTGGTCGACACCCTGAAAGCCTGCCACGATAACAATGGCTCCCAGCTTGAGATCCCGGTTGATTTTCGCCGGATCTATCGATTCGATGGAAGCTCTGGAATGGCAGGAATCCGTTATGATCGGCACCTGCCAGCCGAGATAGGGCCTGGCCTTATACCCCATAGATGTAATGCAGAGCGCCAGAAGACCGACTGAAACCTGCTCTCCTGCCGATATCAGCAGATCATATTCGTACCCTTCCTGACCGGGGCAGGTATCATGAGCCATTTCGATCAGGCGATTTGTTTCACCCACCTTGGCAGAGATGACAACAACAACATCATTATTATCGTTGTATGAATCAATGATGCGTTGTGCAACTCTCTTGATCTGTTCTGGTGTTGCGACAGCAGTACCACCATATTTCTGTACAACGCGTGCCATACTTTGCTCCTGGTGAAAATTTTGCCGACTGGTCTCATAAAACCACGCCCGGCCAGCCTGGTGGTCGAGCGTGTGCTGAGTATACATGGAATTACTTTTAAATCAAGCCGTGGGCAACCATTGCATTAGCGACCTTAATGAATCCGCAGATATTTGCACCGAGTACGTAGTTTCCCGGTGCACCATATTCATCAGCTGTTTCGAAGCAGTTGCTGTGAATATTGATCATAATATCTTCAAGCTTCTTCTCGGTATACTCGAAAGTCCAGGAGTCACGGCCGGCATTTTGCTGCATTTCAAGAGCCGAAGTTGCTACTCCGCCAGCATTGGCAGCCTTGCCGGGACCGTAGGCGATCTTTGCCTCTAAAAAGATCTTTACCCCTTCCGGCGTAGTCGGCATGTTGGCGCCTTCACCTACTGCGATACAGCCGTTTTTAACAAGCGTTGCAGCGTCCTTGCCGTTGATTTCGTTCTGGGTAGCCGAAGGCATGGCAACCTGACAGGGAATCTCCCAGATATTCCCGCCCGGGATGTATTTAGCATCTTTGTGTACGGCAACGTAGTCGGAGATACGGCGGCGCTCAATTTCTTTCAATTGTTTGATCAGAGCCAGATCAAGACCCTTCTCGTGATAAATTATGCCATTGGAATCAGAGCAGGCCACACATGTGCCACCCAATTGGTGGATCTTTTCAATAGTGTAGATAGCAACGTTTCCGGATCCGGAAACCAGGCAGGTCTTGCCTTCAAAGGAATCTTTGCGGGCCTTGAGCATTTCATTAACAAAGAATGTTGCTCCGTAGCCGGTAGCCTCGGTACGCACCAGTGAACCGCCCCAGGTGAGTCCTTTGCCGGTCAGAACACCCGGCTCGTACCGATTCGTGATCCGTTTGTACTGGCCGAACATATAGCCGATTTCGCGGCCACCGACCCCGATATCGCCGGCCGGAACATCCGTGTGCTCGCCCAGATGGCGATATAGTTCTGTCATAAAACTCTGACAGAAGCGCATGATTTCGTCGTCTGACTTGCCCTTGGGGTCGAAATCGGAGCCGCCTTTGCCGCCGCCGATCGGCAGACCGGTCAGGGAATTCTTGAAAATCTGCTCGAAGCCAAGGAATTTGATTATGCCGAGGTAGACCGAAGGATGGAAACGAAGGCCACCTTTATATGGACCCAGCGAGCTGTTGAATTCAACCCGGAAGCCACGGTTGATATGTACCTGGCCTGAATCGTCCTGCCAGGGGACCCGGAATATGATCTGGCGTTCCGGTTCACAGATGCGTTCGATAATCTTGCGGTCAAGATATTCCGGATGCTTGGCCACGACCGGACCGAGGCACTCCAAGACTTCCAGAACCGCTTGATGAAACTCGGTTTCTCCCGGATTACGCTTCAAAACTTCATGGTACATTACTTCAATTTTCTGATCGATCATAATACGAAACCTCCGCATAGATTAATTTATATGCACGTAATGCAATAAATTTATGCATTAATAACATATAAATGCTATTTACGTAAGCTGTTTTCGCAATCGCACAAAACATATGCACGTATTTTATGCAAATGATCCTCGCATGCCACCTATATAGCATTATATTTAATCACTGCAACACACAGCGTCTTTCACATGAAAAAGAGCTGTACCGGCAGCACGCTTTACGGGATTGTACATAAATTTGAAAATAATAATATAGTTGATATTTTACGAATCTGCGTTATATTCTACCTCGCTAACTTATTATATTTATTAAAAATAAACGTTTTTAGCGAGTCTAAACCACCCGCGCGTTACCCAATCAACCAGAGGAGGCAGCACAATGACACAGAAATTTGTTTATTTTTTTGGAGATGGTCAAGCCGAAGGACGGGCAGACATGAAAAATCTGCTGGGAGGCAAAGGGGCCAATCTGGCTGAAATGACAAGCATCGGCTTACCCGTTCCGCCCGGATTTACTATCTCGACCGAAGTCTGCACCGAATTCTACAAAAACAACAGTACCTACCCCGCTTCGCTTGCAGCAGATGTTGCCGCCAACCTGAAGCGGGTTGAATCATTGATGGGGCGCACCTTCGGCGATCCTGCTAATCCACTGCTCGTTTCCGTCCGTTCCGGTGCCCGGGCCTCCATGCCGGGTATGATGGATACGGTCCTCAATCTGGGACTCAACGACCAGACCGTGCAGGGCATAGTTGCTCAGAGCGGCGACCAGCGCTTTGCCTACGACGCCTATCGCCGTTTTGTGCAGATGTATGCCGATGTTGTCATGGGCATGGAAAAAGAGGTACTGGACCATCTGCTGGAACAGAAGAAAGAGGTGAAAGGGGTTCATCTTGATACCGATTTAAGTGCTGATGACTGGAAGGAACTTGTCGCGGAATTTAAAGCGGCAATCAAAGCCGAGTTAGGCGTGGAGTTTCCTGAAGATCCGCAGGCGCAACTCTGGGGCGCAATCGGTGCCGTTTTTGGCTCATGGATGAACCAGCGTGCCATTACCTATCGCAAACTGAACAATATCCCGGCAGAATGGGGTACCGCCGTTAACGTCCAGTCGATGGTGTACGGCAACATGGGCAATGACTGCGCCACCGGCGTAGCTTTCACGCGCGACCCATCAACCGGCGAAAACTATTTTTACGGTGAGTATCTGGTGAATGCCCAGGGCGAAGATGTTGTTGCCGGTATCCGCACGCCCCAGCCGATCAATCGGGCCAAGGAGACCAATCTGCCACCGATGGAAGAGGTCATGCCGGAATGCTACGGTCAACTGGCTGCTATCCGCGACATCCTCGAAAAACATTACAAGGATATGCAGGACATTGAGTTTACGATTGAAAAAGGTAAGCTGTTCATGCTGCAGACCCGTAATGGCAAGCGTACTGCTCCGGCCGCCATCAAGATCGCTGTCGATATGGTAGCCGAGGGATTGATCGATAAAAAAACGGCCGTGCTGCGTGTGGCCCCGGAGCAGCTCGATCAGTTACTGCACCCCTCGCTTGATCCGAAAGCCAAAAAGAACATCATCGCGAAAGGGTTGCCGGCATCACCGGGTGCCGTTTCCGGTACCGTTGTTTTTACTGCTGACGAGGCAGAGTCCGAAGCTAAAACCGGACGCAAGGTAATTCTGGTGCGTATTGAAACTTCTCCGGAAGATATTCATGGCATGCATGCCGCTCGCGGCATACTGACGGCACGAGGCGGCATGACATCTCACGCAGCTGTAGTTGCTCGAGGCATGGGCAAATGCTGTGTAGCAGGCTGTGGCGACATCAAAGTTGATTATGCAAGCCAATCATTTACTGCCAGAAACGGCGTGGTCGTCAAGAAGGGTGAGACCATTACGTTGGATGGTTCCAAAGGCGAAGTCATGTTGGGAGAAGTGCCAACAGTATCAGCAGAATTGACCGGTGATTTCGGCACCTTGATGGGGTGGGTTGATGAGTTCCGTACCCTGAAAGTGCGGGCCAATGCCGATACGCCGCACGATGCCAAGGTGGCACGCCAGTTTGGTGCCGAAGGCATCGGCCTCTGCCGCACCGAGCATATGTTTTTTGATGCCGAGCGCATCGCCGCCGTACGTGAGATGATTCTGGCGGATGATCTGGAAGGACGTGAAGTGGCGCTGGCCAAGATACTGCCGATGCAGAAGGGGGACTTTATCGGCCTGTTCCGCGAAATGAAGGGACTGCCGGTCACCATCCGTCTGCTTGATCCGCCGCTGCACGAATTCCTGCCACAGGCAGAGCAGGACATCATCGATCTGTCAAAAACCATGAAAGTGCCGGTTAGTGCCCTCAAACACAAAGTTGAGTCGCTGCACGAGTTCAATCCGATGCTGGGGCATCGCGGCTGTCGACTCGGAATCACCTATCCCGAAATTTACAATATGCAGGTCAAAGCCATCATGGAAGCGGCCTGTGAACTGGTCAAGAACGAGGGTTTCAGTATCGTTCCGGAGATCATGATTCCGTTGATTGCAACCGTTAAAGAGTTGGCCGTTCTCAAGCAGAATGCCGTGGCAATCTGCGACGAAATCATTGCCCGCTATGGCGTCACGGTTGAGTACCTGATCGGTACTATGATCGAACTGCCGCGTGCAGCACTGACCGCTGACGAAATAGCGGTCGAAGCCGAATTCTTCTCCTTCGGGACCAACGATCTGACACAAACCACCTTCGGGTTGTCGCGCGATGATGCCGGAAAATTCCTGCCGTTTTACGTAGAAAACAACATCCTGCCGGAAGACCCGTTTGTCTCGCTTGATCAGAACGGCGTAGGTAAACTGGTTAAGATGGCCTGCGAACTGGGGCGTTCCACCCGTAAAGGGATCAAGCTCGGCATCTGCGGCGAACATGGCGGTGATCCCTCATCGGTAATTTTCTGCCACAAGGTTGGACTGGACTATGTCTCCTGCTCTCCGTTCCGGGTGCCGATCGCCCGACTGGCAGCAGCGCACGCGGCGCTGGCAAACTGATACATTCATCAATTACAACAAACGGGGCGCTTCCGAAAGGAAGCGCCCCGTTTGTTGTGACGTCTGTTTGGCTACAAGGTAATTATTCTTCCCCGAAGACCAGGGCCGAAAAGATGTAGATATCACACTCACCCTGCCAGGCGTTCTCCGGCAGTCCGGCCTTGATACAAGTATGTCGCAGGAACTGCT
>Ga0194037_1003340_pt1 | contig 9987 bp, 11 predicted proteins | sample JunL306m_MetaG_FD_148653 | JGI IMG/M metagenome (GOLD analysis project Ga0194037, IMG submission 148653) | Anoxic zone freshwater microbial communities from boreal shield lake in IISD Experimental Lakes Area, Ontario, Canada - Jun2016-L304-6m | ecosystem: Environmental > Aquatic > Freshwater >...
CTCGACTACCAGAAATCATTTGTGGCGCTAAAGAAACAATCATTATTATTTCAGATGACCCTGCACTCACTTATGGAGCGCTTTTGGAACTTGATGGACTTGATCTAAATATACAGGTCTATGAATTAGAGGATTCAGGATTTCCAAAAGAGCTTGAGACTATTTCTACTCAGACCCTGCCGCCAGATGAAGATTGTATTGATTTCCTATTTTTTGTTCATGATCGGCATGATGGCAACAAAGATGCGGCGCGCCGTTACCTTGAGTGGGAGACTGGCTTGATTACTCAGTTAGACCAAGATGAAATGAACTTATTTTCAATTCTATAAGGCTTGCACTGAAAAAATGTATTGGTGTTTATATCAATTACCAATTAATAATCGTTCATCACAAAGGCTAGTAAGTCTAATAAATACCCTTGAATTAGATGATGATTTTCTTGGATACTGATACTGAACTAATTTAACGATATCTTGACTCTCATTTTTCTAAGTTTTTTTAGGTAGAATATTTAATTACTGTTATTTGATAAATTCCAAGCTGAAGTAGCGCCATGGCAAGTAGACATACTTGAAATCAAAAAGTCTCCAGGAGGGCCCTCACGCACGAAACTCCGAGCCTTCAAAAAAGCATCTGCGGGCATACCTCCTACACCATATATCCAGTGTAAACATACAAAAAAGTAGGTTTTCATGATGTTTTTCTCTACAGCGTAGTTACTGATTAGATCTCTCATATCCCAACTCTTTAACCCTTTCGTAACAGGGCATATTTGTGGCTCTATACAAAATGGGGGGCATACCCAATCAGCAAAACTTGAATAGCGTGTTAATTTGTCAGCCCCTAATTTTTCATAAAGAAGTCCTCCTCCTATTTCAGGTAATTGAATAGGCAACATCACTCGATCAACTAAGTCCGCTTCTTTTTTTAGCCAATTAAAAATGAGAGGACCCTGAAATGGAGATGGAATAATTAAGTCATTTTGTTCAATTTTATTGTTTGAAAATGATTGGAGCAGAATATCTTCCCATTCACCAAATATGAATTCTAAAGGATCCTCTGGTCTAATTTCAAGCGTTGCTTGACAATCAGGGTTACGGTCTAATACAACCCAACGAGTCTTTGGCATCTTACCCCGCAAAGCCGCTTTACGAAACTGCCGTAAGTAACTAGAGCCATAACAACCACCGCCGATAATCCAACAGGTTTGCATCGTTGATCGCTCCAGAGTAAGTCGAATCACTGACTTAATTATTTCATAACTATAACGTTAGTCTAACTTTGCTCCTGAGGACTTCACTACTTTTTCCCACTTTTGAATATCTTTCTGGGCAAATTGGGAAAACTCTTCAGGAGTGGAGATAAGAATTTCAAAGCCAATCGCCGCAAGTCTTTCTTTGGTATCTTTTTGCCTCAGTATTTCATTAACATCAGCATTGATTTTTTTAACAATCACATCAGATAAACCAACGGGACCCAGAATTCCGTACCACGTATTAATATCGAACCCAGGCAGGCCTGACTCTTGCATGGTTGGAACATTCGGTAAAGCTTCTGAACGCTTAGCACTAGTAACTGCCAGCGCTCGTAATTTCCCATTGTTAATAAATTGAGAAACAGATGGAATACTTGTAAAAGCTGAATCAATCTGACCCCCTAACAAATCAGTCACGCCGGGAGTTATCCCTTTATAAGGAATATGTTGAATATTTACCTTGGCTTGCATTTTGAACATCTCTCCAGCTAGGTGATTAACTGTGCCATTACCAGCAGAGGCAAAGTTTAATTTCCCATCGGCTAATTTCGCAGCCTCAATATAGTCATGAAGATTCTTGAATGGGCTTCCAGCATGGACAACGACAAGAAAGGGCACTGTTGAAATTGAAGCAATCGTGACAAAATCTTTTACTGAATCGAATGGCAGTTTTCCATACAACCATTGATTTATGGCATAACTACCTTCGTAAGTCATCAATAGTGTGTAGCCATCTTTTGGAGCTTTTGCTACCAAATCTGTTCCTATATTACCTCCAGCCCCTGGATGAGTTTCCACAATTACGTTATGTTTCCACATCTCAGAAAGTTTCAAAGCAATGATTCGTGCCGCTGCGTCAGACGACCCCCCAGCAGATTGAGGAACGATGAGACGAACAGGTTTATTCGGGTAGGCTTGCGCCCATGCCAAATTACTTATATTGAGAATTAAACATAGAAATACTAGCTGAAAAAACTTTCGTGTGATTGTCATCGTTTTGGTTCCTAATAAACATCAACTAGCTGGTTAATCATTCAAGGAGTACTTAAAGGCGCTCTTACGTCTCGTAAATCATCTGCTAACATCATCATCTCTTCTCGCCCTTCTATCTTTTTACGCATTTCTACTTTTTCACGGTTATATTCAATGACTTCAGCTGGAAAAGGCACATTTCCCGTATGCAGAAAACGAACGGCACCGGTGGTATCTCGCATTAAGGTAACGCGACCTAAAACATGTTTACTGACGGCATAAGGAAACTCATAAGTTCCAGCTTTGAGAGCCTTCACCATTCCGATAAGAACATCACCATCACCCATTTCTAATATATTTTTCATCATGCAATCAACTTCTAACTCTATGATTTTTGATTCCTCCACGACTTCTGGTGAGTTTGGGTATCGTTGTCCCCGGAAAATATTCATTACTTGACGAGTTAAGATGAGGCCCTCAGCATTTGACTCCATAGTAGGTACACCCATACCTTCATCAGCAGTCTTTACCATCATTTGTTCTGCCTCACCATACAAAGCAGCAACAGCAGAAACTGAGGCGATTAATCCATTCGCTTTTTGTCGATCTTCAGGAAATGCCCCATTCCATTGATGAATATCTTGATATAAGGTCACATCTGAATATCCTAGTAGATCTAAATATTTCTGAGTAAGTCGACGTTGCTGACGCAGTCCAGCAATATCTTGAATAAAATTGTGCATGGGCACATAGGCAAGAGCTAGATATTTAGCTCCTTGTTCTGCCGCGATGACTAAATCCACAATCCCCATAACGATAGAGATTGAAGGTGTTGTAATCACTCCAAGCGCAGCAGCATTATCACTTTCCATGGCAATTTTAACGCCACGCTCATTTAACCAACCAGATAGAAAAGCTAAATATTGAGAATCAAATACGGATTTTTGAAATGAAAGGTCATACTCCATACATAAGTTTAAAGAAATACCCCCCATCACAAACTCAGTGCAGCCGCCAGCAATTCCTGTCGTAACAAGTAGACGAGCAATGGGTGTTGCTGATCTTAATACGATAGGTCTATCAACGGCCTCAAACAATTTCCGACATCCGGATATCCCGTGAGCTACCACTGGAAAACCATTTAATAAAGATCTACCAACTTCAAGACTTTCTTTTAATCCACTTTCAGCCTGCTCAAACTGTTCTCTTCGAGAGTAAGTATCAGGGTTAATTGGCAAAACATCTGCCCCACCTTCATTTTGAATATATTGGAGTAATGAAGTCATTTGATCGATACCCGCCACTCCACCACGTGGAGTTAACAGAGTAGTACCTTCATTCTTTGCTTTGAGAAAAACTTCTGGAATATTTTTATGTTTAGGAATTGCACGGTGATAGTCTGCAACTTCATTTAAATCAATGGATGCACCGGTTGGATATTGAGATATAGTTTCTTTAAATACTTTATTAAAGTAATCCTCATCCCATTTAGCTAACCTCATATTTTCCATTTCTAAATCCTTTTTATTTCATTGATCAAGAGTTCTGGTGTAAATCCTCTTTAAATTCTTTAATAATTTGTTCTAATGGAACAGTAGAGTTGTATACCCTAGCAAACCCCATATCCTTAAATGTTTTTTCCACCTCAGTCCATGGACGAGTTTGCTTACCAACCACTAAATTACCGCCGATATACAAAGGTACTTTATCTAGACCTGCTTCAAAAAATTTATCGCGCATACCCTTTGCATCGATTTCAGCATGCCCTCCTGAAGAAGACACTAATACGGCATCGGCGGCAGTTTCTAACGCAGCCCTCAAAAAATCTTCTTGACTCAGTCTTGCGCCAATATAAATGACATTGAAGCCCGCCTTCTCCAAGAATGGTTGAAGTACCCGAACACCAAGATTATGGTTATCCATTAGCACGCCAATGATCAGTTTTTTTGGTTCCATAAATTAGGTAATGATTAACTTCTTTTAATAATACCAATGAAAGAGTCATAAAAATCTACATCATTTACATATCACATATATGATAATAAAAATATATCTGCGTAATTGTCTATGTTTTAGACTTGATAATTATTAAACTAAAAAAGGAGGAATAATTGTGGATAGAACATCAAATGGATTTTATGAAGACTTTACGCCTGGAGATATATATCGCCATGCTCGTGGTAAAACAATTATGGAGTATGACAATGTGGCAACCACGCTTCAAGTAATGAATACTGCCGCAGAACATTTTAACGAACACAAGATGCAATCGAGTAGCGCTATTTTTCCGCAGCGGGTTACTTTCGGTGGAGTGACGATTGCGACGGTGATTGGATTGACGATGCAAGATACTGCTGAAAATGCTATCCGTGAATTACGAATGGATAAAATCCGTCTTAAGGCTCCTGTGTTTCATGGAGATACTTTATATGCTTATAGCAAGGTGCTCGATAAACAAGATTCTGATACGGAGTCGCTGACATCCGGGGTGATTCATTTCGAGCATTATGGGATCAACCAAAACAATGTCATAGTTTTTCAAGCCGAGAGATGGGTGCTTGTTAAAAAAAGGTTAGCTTAATGGATAGTCCAGTTAAAAACGGATCATTAGAGGGTGTAGTTGTCATTGACTTGACCATGATGTTAGCGGGCCCATATTGCACAATGGTACTGGGTGATCAAGGTGCAACGATTATCAAAGTTGAACCTATCGAGAATGGTGACATGACACGCCAACTCAACATTTCTAAAACGTCTATGCCCTTTGGTGGATACCATCAAAGCATTAATCGTAATAAATTATCCATAGCGATTGATCTTAAAACATCAGAAGGTGCCGAGATGATCCGTCGCTTAGCTAAAGATGCTGATGTGATTGTTGAGAACTATAGAGTGGGTGTCATGGATAGATTGGGATTGTCTTATGAAAGCCTTCATAAAATAAATCCCAAATTAATCTATGCTGCGGTGAGGGGGTTTGGAGATCCTAGAACTGGACAAAGCCCATATGCGCAGTGGCCATCATTTGATGTGGTTGCCCAAGCGATGGGTGGAATCACAGGCATTACGGGTCTTAATCGTGATACACCGATCAAAATTGGTCCTGGTGTTGGGGATATTGTTCCAGCATTATTTTCCGCGGTAGGAATTTTATCCGCTTTACATCATGCGCAAAAAACAGGAGAAGGTCAATTTGTTGATGTAGCTATGTATGATGGTGTCTTAGCTTTGTGTGAAAGAATCGTTCATCAATACAGTGTCAGTGGCGTCATTGCGGAACCTGAAGGCAACTCCCATCCACTTCTTTGCCCGTTCGGAATTTTCCCGGCAAAAGATGGATGGATTTCTATTGCCTGCCCTAAAGATCATTTTTGGATTAATTTATTAAATTGTATGGAACGAAAAGATCTGATTGATCATCCAGATTATTCGACAAATTTGGCTCGTATCCAGAACAGTAAAAAAACGATTGAATTAGTCAGCGATTGGACTAAAACATTAACTAAAAAAGAACTAACTGCTAGGCTAGGAGGTTTACTTCCGTTTGGTCCCGTTAATCGAGTAGATGAAATCTTTTCAGACCCACACACTAAAATACGAGACATGTTACCGACCGTTGAACAACCAGGTTTTGGCAATATTCAAATCACTGGTACACCAATCAGAATGACCAAAACGCAGGGTGGAGTTTCTCGACGAGCAGCATTCTTAGGAGAGGATACGGATAAAATTTTATTATATGCAGGATACAGTTCCAATGAAATTGCTTTTTTCAAGAAAAATAATATTATTAAATAAGGAAAATAATTGAGATGCATAAAATTAAAAAAAGACCTCGCCGCTGTCAATTAGCCGTCCCAGGTAGTAGCGTCAAAATGCTGACAAAAGCTTCTTCATTGGCCGTGGATCATGTGTTTTTAGACCTTGAAGATGCCGTTGCACCAAATGCTAAAGTTGACGCTAGAAAGATGGTCGTTGATGCACTCAATCAATTAGATTGGACTGGTAAAGTTCGTTGCGTAAGAATTAATGATTGCACAACCGAGTGGTGTTATGGCGATGTCATTGAAGTCATTGAGGGTGCAAAAAATAACATTGATACGCTTATGTTAACCAAAGTTAGAAGTGTCGCGGACGTTTATTTTGTGGATACTTTACTTCATCAATTAGAGAAAAAACTACAGTTACCTCCGAATGGTATTGGTTTGGAAATATTAATTGAGGATGTTGCTGGATTAATGAATGTTGATGCGATTGCAGGTGCTAGCGAGCGTCTAGAGTGTTTGATTTTTGGGATGGGCGATTATTCTGCAAGCCACGGAATTGATGCGCGGTATATTGGCGGAGAAAATCCTTATCCGGGAGATATTTGGCATTATGCGCGATTTAAAATGACTATAGCTGCTCAAGCACATGGATTAGATGCTGTCGACGGTCCGTTTCCAGACTTTAGCAACATCTCAGGATATAAAAGAGAAGCTGAATACGCCTCTATTTTAGGGATGGTTGGTAAATGGGCTATACACCCATCTCAAATTGAAATAGCACAAAAAACTTTCTCGCCAGACCCTGTGGAGATTTTGAAAGCGCAAAAGTTGATTGAAGTTTATGACATTGCTCTGGCTAAAGGAGATGGGGCTGTTAAGATTGACGGAGCCATGATTGATGCTGCAAGTATTCGTATGGTTCAGCAAGTAATCGATAAGGCCAAACTTTATGGAATGACGAATGACTAATGCTTTAATGATTGATTTTGGTAGCACCTATACCAAGTTGGTCGCCATTCAAATCGAAGATGCGACTATTATTGGAAGAAGCCAGGCGCCTACGACAGTCGATGATTTAATGGTGGGGCTTAACGAGGCACTTGCTATTCTTTATCAGGGTTGTGGAAAACTTGAGTTTGATCATAAGCTAGCTTGTAGTAGCGCAGGTGGTGGGCTGAGAATGGTTGCCATAGGTTTTGTTAAAGAACTAACCGCTGAAGCTGCCAAACGATCTTCCCTCGGCGCGGGGGCTAAGGTGATTGATGTATTTTCATATGGCCTTGATCAAAACGATCTCATAAAAATTAAAAAAATTGCGCCAGATATGATTCTTTTATCTGGTGGGACTGATGGTGGAAATTCAGCGGTCATATTAGAAAACGCCCAATTAATTGCGCAAAGTGGCCTAAAGGTTCCAGTAGTCATAGCAGGTAATAAAAAAGTAGCGCAGATGGTAGCTCAAATATTAAGTGATGCGCAGATTGAGGTGATTGTTACTGAAAATGTCCTTCCACAAGTCGACGTGATTAATGTTGAGCCCGCCAGAAAAGCAATTAGAGAAGTATTTATGAAAGAAATTATTAAGGCCAAAGGTTTAGATAAAGCTCAATCATTTGTTGGAAGTGTATTAATGCCAACCCCTATGGCAGTTCTAAAAGCTGCAGAGCTAATTGCTGATGGGACAAAAGAGGAATCTGGCTTGGGAGATATCATTATCGTCGATGTGGGAGGCGCCACCACTGACCTTCATTCCGTGTCGAATCCCGTATCATCCATCAACACTTCTATAAAAGGGTTGGTTGAACCTCGGGCAAAAAGAACTGTAGAAGGGGACCTTGGTATTCGACATAATGCTTTAACCATTTTAGAGATGGTTGGTGAAGATAAAATTGCGCAATATGCCCGATTAACAAGGGATCAAGTAAACATTGCAGAGCATCTTCATAAAATCACAGAGATGCCCAGGATGGTACCAACGAATACTGATGAAGAATTAATTGACCTTGGGTTGGCAAGAAGTGCCACAGAAATTGCCATATCTCGGCATGCAGGCACATTTGAAGAGGTTCATTTTGTGGATGGTAAAGTAAGGCAGCAAACGGGTAAAGATTTTACTTTTACAAAAATATTAATTGGAACGGGCGGCGTATTTACTCATGGGAAACATGGCTTTGAAATTCTCAAAGGTGCTCTTTTTGATGCAAATATACCTAATTCGCTTCGCCCCAAAGAACCTCAAATGTTTATAGATAGTCAATACTGCCTGTTTGCGATAGGATTACTTGCAGAGATCAATCCATCCGTGGCACTGAAAGTTGCAAAGAAAGCATTAAAAACGAATGTCTAACGAGAATTGCCATGGCTTCAACTAAAAAAGGGCAGGATGATGAGCCCATCGTTAAATCGGCCAAACGCGTCTTAGAAATTTTTGAGTATTTTGTGGAGAATCAGGAGCCAGCTTCTGTCAATGACATCGTTAATGGCTTAGGCTACCCTCAGTCAAGTACATCAGCATTATTAAAAAGTTTAACTTTACTTCGATATCTTCAATATAACCGCGTTGAGAGAACATATTACCCAACAATGAGAGTTTCTTTATTGGGTGGTTGGTTATCTGATGAACTATTTAGTGGGGCCAGCCTTTCTCAAATTGTTAATGACTTGCACAAAAAAAGTGGCCAATCTGTCATTATTGGATTACAAAATGATATATATGCTCAGTATGTATACGTCATGCAACCTAAACAATCGAACTTACCTTGGTACCTTAAGCCCGGCTCATTACGCCCTCTATGTAATTCAGCGATTGGAAGAATTATCCTAAGTTATAAATCGGATGTTGAAGTCATGAATTTATATCGAAAAATTTATGCTTCTGAAACCACCTCTCATAAACGAATAGATTCTGAAAAATTAATTTTTGAGTTGGATAAGATTCGTCATCAGGGATATGCTTATACCGAAGGTTCAGTGAATCCTAAAGCTGGCGTGATTGCTACGCATATACCGACACAACTTCATCAACCGGTGATGGCCATTGGGATTGGTGGTTCGATTGAAGTCATTCGTAAAAATAAGACCAAATTTTTGAAAATGATGCAGTCAGTCCTAGAGCCTTACCAAATTCAACTATAGTATTTTTAACAAAAAACATTGAAAGGTTTTATAAAATGGAGATGCATGAATTTCAATCAAAAGCGCTTTTATTAAGCAAAGGCCATACATATCCGCAGTTTGAAATTGGGCAAACATTTAAACACCATTGGGGTAGAACTATCAATAGTGGCGACAACTCATTATTTACCACCTTAACCCTGTCTTATAATCCTCTTTATTTCAACGCGGAGTATGCGCGGTCTAACAATCACCCGGGGATTGTGATCAATCCTTTTCTAGTTTTAAATACTGTTTTTGGACTCAGTGTAGAAGACCTCAGTGAGGGCGGTGGGCCTTTTCTTGGGATTGATCAATTAACATTTCATCATCATGTTTATGAAAACGACACCTTAACTGCCTCATCTATTGTCTTATCTAAAAGACTCTCGTCTTCACACCCAGGTTTTGGAATTGTGGCTTGGCATACTTCGGGCTTTAACCAACATAATGAATGTGTAATCGATTTTCATCGAAACAATCTTGTTCGCATCTCGCCTGAAAAAATCTAGGCGCTTTTTAGTCCAAAACGGGAATCAGTAAATGGATTAAAGCGTGAACACTCATTTTTAAACCAAGTGCATTTATTACTTTTGATATGGGATCAAATCTTGGTTGAGAACCCTCTGATAGAGCTTTATAAAGTATTTAGATTATTTAGGTATATTAATAGGTGTATAGTATTTATAAAATATAGCTTATAAATATTTATTCGTGTAGAAATTTATTCCAATAAAAAAGGAGACCTATGAGTACTGGAAAGCAGGATCTATCTTTTACTTATTTCCCAGATAATTATCGTTGGTCGCACGGCTTACTAATCGGATTAAACATGGCCCC
>Ga0194037_1003341_pt1 | contig 9985 bp, 10 predicted proteins | sample JunL306m_MetaG_FD_148653 | JGI IMG/M metagenome (GOLD analysis project Ga0194037, IMG submission 148653) | Anoxic zone freshwater microbial communities from boreal shield lake in IISD Experimental Lakes Area, Ontario, Canada - Jun2016-L304-6m | ecosystem: Environmental > Aquatic > Freshwater >...
CCATTTGGGCGAGCGATTCGATCTCATCGGCTTCCGCCATGATGATTGCATGAGAATTTGCGCTCTTCTCATCTGTCACCGGAATAAGTGCGGCATCGCGACGGAGATTAGCGGCAGTCCCCTTGAGTCGTGCAGAGGCTTCTTTGATATTGCCAGATTGCAGATCCGCAACAGCTGATGTTTTCGCAGATTGGGCGTCAAGAACTAGCCGTTCTGCCCGCACAACGGGATCAGCTATCCGACCGGCTGCGACATCCCCTGGTACGACGTTGACGTTAACGGGAAGGGTTACCGAAATCTCTTGGCGCTGCGACAAGTCGAGATATTCAATAGTTAAATCTGCAACGTGACAGAGTCCTAGCGCTGCCATGCCGGGGATGGGAATTTCGACAACGAAGCGACGATTTTCTCCGCTATAAAGATCTCCAAGTTGCAAGACATAGGTTTCGCCATCCATCCAATAAGGAAGGCGCTGCAAAATTTCGATCGAGGGAGCGCCGATCAGTGCGGATGTGGGGGTCAATCGAAGTACGGTATTAACAACCGCCTTGTCTAGTAGATCTTCAACCTCGGCGGCGATAGCCCCGACTGCTTCATCAACAGTTGCTGCAAAGCGATGCGCCCCTCCGCCACCCTGAGCGAGTGCTTCAAGAATGGTCTCGTCATAACCATCCCCCAATCCAATAGTGGAAGTGGTTACTTTTTCGGAAGCAGACTTGGTAGCGATCTCGGTGAAGAACTTTGGATCGGTCTCACCTGCGTTAGCGTGTCCATCAGAGATCAAGAGAAGAGTGGAACCTCCTGTCGATTGCACCCGCTTAAGTTCACGAATTCCCAAAAGATAACCTGCCGAGAGATCGGTAGAGCCACCAGTCTGCATATCTCGGATGGCCTGCTTAAGTGAAGGCAAGTGATGATCGGCTAGGGTGCGAGTGGGAACGATGACGAGTGCGGTGTCGTCAAAGGCCACCAAACCAAAGGAATCTTGCGGCGCTAGGCGATCGACGAGTTTGAGCAATGAGCTCTTCGCTGATTCAAATGGGTGACCAGACATGGAGCCAGATCGGTCGAGCACAACCTGCACGGCTTGACCGGGGCGGTTGGCATGTAAAGGATTTGCAGGGGCAGTCAGATCGAGCATGAGAGTAACTTTGTCGGAAGATTCGAGTGCGACCATATCGACATCAAGCAGAGCTTTAATTAGCATTTTTTACCTCTTTCTTAGTTAATAAGAAAGATAACAGCGACCACTGACACTGCAGCCCTCAGGCACCCTTTTCGGGCCCAGTCTTGCGACTGCGCCGCAGGAAGAATTCCCAGAGCGAAAGCGTCAGCAGAATCATCGAAAATCCAAAGAGCAGATCTTCAATGGGCGCCCCGGCTAGCCTGCGGCCGATGATTTCAGAGGGCGAGTACTGCACGATCTGCTTTGAGGTGAGCCACCAGTTGGTTAGAAGTTGAAAGGGAAATATCAACCCGTAGGTGAGCCAAAAGATTCCTCGGGTGATCATCTGGGTACGCAGAATAAAGAGGTCGGCGATCACAGCGAAGACCACCGCATCGAGGGCAATATCTGAGTAAATCACTGAGATTCACCGTCCTGCTGCCAACCCGTTAATTTAAGGAGCGCCTGATAACTCAATATCACGGTGAGTGGCACGACGATGAAGAAGAGTAGCTCTTCCACGGGAACTTTGGGGAGGACATCTACATTAATAATCTGGTGAGTATCAAAGAACCAGTTTTTATGCGCGATGGCCCAGATATCCCAGGTGAGGTAAATGACCACGATCGCTAACTGGGTTAAAAAGAGTTCGCGCCAAAGTCGCAGAATTCGCAAGCGAAATCCCAGGTTAATGCCCAAAGCGCAGAGCGAAACAAATGCGATAACAGCCAGGTATGCCAGATGGTTCACGCTATTTCAACTCTCACGCGCAGTGGTATTGAAATAGAATCCGATGATGAAGGATGCACTGCCCGCCATATTTTCCTTGATTGAACGCTTTTCGCGTTGGGCGGCTATCGCAGTCATTCTTCTCTTCGCCCTCCTTCACATTGGGGGAATAGAACTCATTATGTCAGCGCAAATTACCATTGCCTTGATAGCCCTGCTGATTGGAATCCCCCATGGGGCCATCGATCATCTAATTTCAATGCCCAGTAAGCCGCGTAGCCGTTTTGTCATCTACATCATCGCGTACATTGGTATTGCAGTACTCGCCGGTTGGGCCATAGCTACCTGGAACCTCAGCGGGTTTCGGATCGTAGTTGTCATGAGTGCGCTGCACTTTGGCTATGGAGATGCCGCCTTTCGCAATGAATGGAAGACCGCCAGCGCGGTTGAAAAATCGCCTTGGTTTGTCGAGAGCATTTACGCACTCCCAGCAGGGTTTACCCCTCTGGTGCTCCCCCTGACCGACTCCCGCACGCGGAGCGCTCTGCACCGGATCAATCCGGCCTTAATCAACTGGGCTGGGACCCACGGCCACCTGCTACGCACGACCACCGTGGCAGTAACAATCGCGTCAATATTTATCTTGTTGGTGTTACGGGCTCTACCCTTCGCCCTCGACTTAGCCGTACTCCTCGCTCTTGTGGTGGTAACCCCACCTCTCGTCGCTTTCGCAATCTATTTTGGTTTATGGCACGCGGCTCGTCACACGGCACGTTTGGTTCCGAAATTAGAAAACTCAAGAGTGCTTGCGGCGAAAGGAAGTGTTTTTCTGGCATTACGTGGGGCTATCACCCCAGGTTTGTATGCCATCGTTGGAACGTTCGCAATTTCTGCGGCCTTGATGTTCTTTGACGGTTCGCATTTCTCTTCCGGATTATTGTGGACCGCACTTGTCGTCATCTGGGCGTTGACTGTTCCTCACATGATTTCGACTTCGCGGTTTGATCTTCGCGCAATTCGTCGCTGATTTAAAAACTTTTGCCTTAGATATTTCCAATTATTTCAAGTGGCGCAGGCGCGCAATTGGATGAACACTTCTCTTAACGATTTAGCGCTCCGAGCCATCTCGGACCCCACGTGCTAGACGAATCACATGGAGGATCACTCTCGATGCTACAACTATCAAGCGGTCAATGGAGCTCGTTATATAACATCTTCTCCTTCGGCCTTATCTCAATGCTCGCAACAACTATCTTCACTTTGATCAGCCAAGCGCGCGTATTGCCTAAGTATCGTATTGCGCTAGTTATGTCATCAATGGTCACCTTCATTGCTGCCTACCATTACTTCCGTATCTTCAACTCGTTCAACGAATCTTCCATGAAGAACGCTGTAACCGTGGGAACTTCACAAGGTTCATTCAATGAGGCATACCGCTACATCGACTGGATCCTCACCGTTCCACTTCTCCTCGTTGAGGTAATTGCAGTACTTGCTCTCGCAAAGGATGCTTCGAAGTCACTCATCACTCGTTTGGTTCCTGCGTCAGCAGCGATGATCATTCTGGGTTACCCTGGAGAGATTTCAAGCAGCAATGGAACAAAGGTGCTCTTTGGAGTTCTTTCAACGCTTCCATTCCTTTACATCCTCTATGTCCTATTCGTAGAGCTCACCAAGTCTTTGGATCGTCAACCAGAAGGAGTGGCAGCCACGGTTGGTCGCCTCCGTCTTCTCTTGGTCGGTACCTGGGGCGTCTACCCAATTTCCTACCTGCTTCCAATCTTGATTAAGCACCCCTCTGCTTCTCAAGCAGCGGGACTCTTCACCGGTCGTCAAATCGGATACACCGTTGCAGATGTGCTTGCAAAGTGCGTATTCGGTCTCACCATCTTGAAGATCGCTCGCATGAAGTCAGCAGCCGAAGGTATGGCAGACACTCACTAATATGTGACGTCGTGAAGGGGGAAGGCCGTCGGGTCTTCCCCCTTTGCATTTATAACGCAGTGAGAGAGGCTAACCGCATGAACAATTATCGAATGTGGGCATATTCCATGATCGCCGTGGGTACTATCAACTGGGATTACCAGCGCCATAACTCGCACGTGGTAACTAATAGTTTGCTGATAATCGTTCCAGGACTCGTTTTGGTCGCGCTCACGTATCTAAAGTCGGGTCAGCAACTGCTGCAAAAACGCCCGGTGCAGATACTTTGGCTCATTATTGGAGTAGTTGCTTTGATCTTTGCTTTCACGAACAAGTAGGAACATTCACGGTTTCTATAGTCTCCCGCCAGCCGATCCATCTTGTGAAATACGCTGGCTGAGCCAGACCGGGAAAATAAAGAGCACGATCAGCATGGTGGCAACTACGTTGACTATTGGGGCCTGATTTGGTCTAAAGAGATTATTGAAGATCCACTGCGGCAGGGTTTCCGTGCCAGGGCCTGCAGTGAATGTAGTCACGACGATCTCGTCGAAGGAGAGCGCGAAGGCAAGTAAGCCACCGGCGACAAGTGCAGAACGCACAAGTGGGAAGGTGATGTAGCGGAAGGTTTGGAAGATATTAGCGCCAAGATCTTGGGATGCTTCCTCTAGGCTCTGGCCCAAACGGCGCAGACGGGCCAAGACATTGTTGTAGACAACGACGATGCAGAAGGTGGCGTGGCCAACGACAACGGTCCAGAGCGCCAACTGCTTGTTGAGTGGATCTAAGAATGTGTGGAAAGTCGTGTTGAGTGCGATACCCGTGATGATGCCGGGAAGTGCGATGGGGAATATGACGAGCAGTGAGAGTGTGTTCTTGCCATAGAAGGAATAACGCGACACGGCGAAGGCGATACAGGTGCCCAGGATTAATGCAATTGCGGTGGCACCGAGTCCCACTTTGATTGAGGAAGCGATGGCGGGAAGTACGCCGTTGCTTTCAGTGAGGCGACCCCACCAGACAGTAGAAAGTGATTGAGGTGGCCAGGAGAAGGTGCGCGATGGGTTAAAGGAGTTGAGCGCAACGACGAATAGCGGAATGTAAATGAAGCTGAGCGTTCCAAAGGTGAGTGATGCCAGCAGGATCTTGGCGCGGCGCGAGAGATACATTAGAAGTTCTCCAGCGCGCCAGAGCGACGGACGACAAAGAGATAACCCAAGATGGTGGCGATGGGGAGCAGAGCCATCGCAGCTGCAAATGGAAGGTTGCCGGCGGTACCAACATTGTCGGCGATGACGTTGGCAACTAGTTGGGTGGTGCCGCCCACAATCTTGACGACGATGTAATCACCGAGTGAGAGCGAAAATGTGAAGATCGATCCCGCGATGATCGCCGGGTAGATGATGGGAAGAATGATTGAAGTGAACGTGGTGCGTGCTGATGCGCCCAGGTCGCTCGAAGCTTCGAGCAGGGTATTGGGAAGGCGATCGAGACCGGCGTAGATGGGAAGGATCATGTAGGGCAACCACAGGTATGCCAGGGTGATGGTTGTTGCGGTTAAGCCAAAGCCGGGGCCATGGATGCCAAAGGGCTTAAGCGCCCAAGAGATGACTCCCCCATCAGAGAACATGCTGCGCCAGGCATATGTTTTAACGAGATAGCTGGCCCAGAGCGGGACAAGAACGAGGGCGATGACAACGCTTCTAAATTTAGGTTTGAGAACTTTGGAGATGAAGAGCGCTATGGGAATTGCAAGTAGGCCATCGATAATGGTGACAGCAACTGCAACAGTGATGGAGCGAATGGCGATGGTGCCGTAGACCTTTTGGGTGAGCAGAGTGTGGAAGTTAGTGAAAGAGAAGGAATGGACGGTGTTACCGGTAAATGAATCGACGCTCCAGAGACTGGAGATGAGCATGACTGCAAGTGAGCCTAAATAGGCGACCGCCAACCAGAGCACGGGCAACGCTAATAAAAGCGCCGCCCGTGCTCCTTTGTGGCGATAGAGCCAGGTGTTGATGCGGTTGTTTCTCACAGTTATCTTTTAAATGGTGAACCAGTTACCTGGCTAGCCTTTTATAGATGTCCAGGCTTGAGTCCACGCTGCATAGTCGGTGCAGATATTTCCGCGACCATCTAAGCAACTTGTTGTGGGTGTCGTCCAGTACCAGATCTTCTTGGCATAGGTGGCATCTGTTGCGTGATAGGTGGTGCAGAAAGCCTTATCGGCTGTGTGCGAACAAGCGAGTGTCTGTGATGGAGCCTCTCCGAAGTATTCCGCTACCTGAGCATTTACGGTTGGTGAGGTAATCCAGTTCATCCACTGGTACATGCAATTTGGATGTTGCGCCTTAGATGAGATCATCCAGGTATCAGACCAGCCGGTTGCACCCTCTTTTGGAACAACAGAGGCAACTTTGACCTTCTTATCAGCGTTGATCGTGTTGGCGATAACCTGCCATGACGATCCAAGCAATGTGTTGGAAGATTCGAAGGATTGCACCGACTTGGTGTAGTCAGACCAGTATTCGCCAACGTTCTTCTTCTGTACCTTGAGCAAGGCGACTGCAGCTGCGAGCTGTGTCTTATCCAGTGAGTAAGGGTTGGTGATTTTGAGGGCTGGTTTGGTCGCCATCAAATAGACAGCGGCATCAGCGATATAAATTGGGGAATCGTAGGCAGTGATTGCACCCTTGTAAGGAGAGTTTGCATCGAAGACTACCGACCATGATGTTGGCTTCTTCACCTTGGCTGCGTTGTAAGCCAAAACGTTGGCGCCCCAACCATGAGGGATTCCATACATCTTTCCGCCAGCAGAGTTCCATTGCTGCATCTTCAAGAATGGAGAGATCGTCTTGTAATTAGGAACAAGCGCGGTATTAACAGGGGCAACTTGGCCACCGTAGATCAAGCGTAGGGAGGCATCGCCCGAAGCAGATACTCCGTCATATCCACCAGTCTTCATCAATGAAACCATCTCATCGGAGGTTCCTGCGGTCTTGGCGTTGACCTTGCAGCCGGTCGCCTTCGTGAATGGGTTGACCCAGTCGATGGTCTTATCGTTACTGCCGTTTTCGGCATATCCAGCCCAGACGATTATATTGAGTGCGCCTTCACCCTTACCTAGAGTTTTGAGCGCTGCAATATTTGGAAGTGAGGCTGCAGCACCCGCAGTCGCACTCGCTATAGCCAAGCCAAGGGCGGCGAAGCTAGCAATCACTATCTTCTTGGTACGCATGCACATCACCTTATCTTTCGGTTTGGAACGCTGGTCTTTCAACCAACCTGAAATTCGTATTTCGAATTCCAGGAAACTTCGATCTGATCCCCCGTGGCGGGGAAAACTTGGGCGCCATCATTCTCTGCCAGAACGGTCAAAATGTCAGCACCGATAGCCACATTTATGCGCGTAAGGGCTCCTAGGAACATCACAGAGACGACCTGACCAGGGGCTGTCCTGTCCCCACCCCTGCCGAATTTGATCTTCTCGGGGCGGATGCTGATGACCTTGCCATCACGATGCAAGAGGTTAGAGATGCCTACGAAGCCCGCAACGAATTCAGAGTTGGGCTCTTCGTAAATATCTTTAGCAGAGCCCATCTGCACGATGTTGCCGGCGTTAAAGACCGCGATGCGATCGGCCATGGTCAAGGCCTCTTCTTGGTCATGGGTGACAAAGATAAAGGTGATGCCGATATCTCGTTGCAACTCTTTGAGCTCTACCTGCATCTCGTGACGCAATTTGAGATCGAGTGCGCCCAGGGGCTCATCGAGCAAAAGGACTTTAGGTTCGTTTACGAGCGCGCGTGCAAGGGCTACGCGTTGGCGCTGACCGCCAGAGAGTTGGCCGGGTTTGCGCGCTTCGTACCCTTCGAGCTTCACGCGTTGCAAAGCTTTGCGAGCACGGACGATGCGCTCTTCCTTGGCGACCTTCTTAACTTTCAAACCATATTCAACATTTTCAAGAACTGTCATATGGGGAAAGAGTGCATAGTCCTGGAAAACAGTATTTACATCACGATTAAATGGCGGGGTCTGGCTGACGTCAACGCCATCGATTTCAATAATTCCGGAATCGGGCAATTCAAATCCCGCGATCAAACGCAAGACGGTTGTTTTGCCGGATCCGCTGGGACCGAGCATCGCGAAGAATTCTCCATCGGCAATCTCTAGATCAACACCATCAACTGCTTTGACCTCGCCAAAACTCTTTGCAACTTTGGAGAGACGAATGGCTGTAGACACTTAGCGATTATAAATAGATTTCAACTTTTATTCTACAACGAGCCGAACTTGTAGCTGGCTGCTAAAAACGTCGAACGGGCCGAACGCGATAGAGAGTATCTTTCGTAGCATTTCCTTGGTAGCCGTGATCGATAGATTGGACCCATCCTCCAATATCTGAATAACCGGAGGAAGACCAGTAATCGCTAGCAAGCAGCCCTGCCAGCCCTTGCAGATTATTAGAAAGCAGGATGAGTTCGCCGATCGACGGTAGGTACCAATCCTTCTGGGTAGACCTAGAACTGGCGTCATAACTGGCTACGAGATTGGCGGCACCGAACGTGCAGTTTTTTAGCATTGTCATGGTGTTTGATTGACCTAGGCCAACTGCCCGTGAACTCCATGCATTTAAAGTTACTTGTATTTTCGAACTGATATTGGAACACCACTGAGCCTTCGGATCAACACCTAATGACCCTGCCCAGTCAGCAGGAGCAGCTTCTAGGTAGTGGAAACCCCTGTAAATAGCGCGATAATCAACGAGGAAAATCGTTCCGCCACCCGGGCCAACTGCCCCAACCGTACAAATTTCGTTTCCGCTAGAGCCACAGATATAAAGTTGTGTAAATGTATTTGGGTTAGTTGCAGTCGCCGATTGTGAAATAAGTCCTGCAACCAGAGAGGTGAGGAGTACGACAGGCAGCAGCGCGATCGCATATTTGGCAGATCTTGACCGCTTCATTTTCTACTTCCCTGGTACTCCAAAGCTTGCAATTGTTTTGCCTGCAACCAGAACTCGTAACACCGATCCGTTTGGAACGTTACCCGATATCACAATCTTACCCAGAGAACTAAGTTTTGCGGAGGCAACAGGTGAATAATGAGCGGTACCCATCGGCGCAAACTGAATGCTGGCACTCTTACCTCCATAGCCGGAACCCAAATTGACCGTAATTTGACGCAAAGTTCCAGTGCCGAAGGCAATTATCGAAGGTCCCGAAACTGCCAGTGTGAGAAGTGCCGAGCTCTGACTTAGGTAGAGCATATCTCCACCCTTAATAGCAACCAATTTGCAACTTCCGCCACTCAACGCTTTAACAACTCCACGTGCTGACACGCTACAAATTTGTGGGGTACTTGAGAAGAACCTGATCCTGCCAACGCCGCTTCCACCGCTAGACCGAATCTGCGCATTTGTCTTTGGAGTAATTCTAAGCGGAGTGACCGACGCATTGAACTTTGTAGTCTGGGCCTTCTTGAAGCCAAAGTAGGTTAAGTGGCTTGTTACGATAACAACATTGCCTAGCGCATCGAGATAGTAACCATCCACTTGGCCCGCAGCGATAGTTGTGCCACCATTTGGAATTAGCGGAATTGCTCTCCAGATAAATCCATCGGAAGATTCAGCAACGATTGTGGTTCCGACTGGATTTCGGAAATGGAGAACCATCGTATTGTTTATTTGTGGAATGACATTTCCGAACGTATCTAGAATTTGAATGCTCAGGGATATCTGACCAAGAGAGTTTTGTGCGGGAGTCGAGCCGATGACTATCCGAATGCGACCATTGATATCTACGGTTCCAGCCGGGACTTCAACGATTACTGGAATAAGTGACCCGTCAACACCTAATACATTCACGGTGAAAATTGCGCCCACCGTGGAGTTTAGATCAGTTAAAAATGGAGTTTCTGGCGTGATCGTGGCATTCCACTGGGCAGTCAACACGATATCTGATGTGCTTACGCCATAACTGTCACCAGGATTGAATAAGCGCGAACCATCGCTCCAGCCCGAGAATGTGCTATTTGGCCGTGAGAATGTATTACTGGAAACTACAAAGGTTGTTCCTTCTAGAACTGAGAGAGGCGTTGGGCCAGTTCCAACAGATCCAGGGCCGCCAACATAAAGCACCGTGTGACGAGGATTGGCGCTCCACACCG
>Ga0194037_1003342_pt1 | contig 9982 bp, 9 predicted proteins | sample JunL306m_MetaG_FD_148653 | JGI IMG/M metagenome (GOLD analysis project Ga0194037, IMG submission 148653) | Anoxic zone freshwater microbial communities from boreal shield lake in IISD Experimental Lakes Area, Ontario, Canada - Jun2016-L304-6m | ecosystem: Environmental > Aquatic > Freshwater >...
ATGTCAACGAGTTCGGGGTGCTTGACGGGTGAAGGGACTCCTTGGAACCAACGCACTGGGCGTAGGCATACGTAGAGATCCAGAATCTGTCGCAGGGCGACGTTTAGCGAACGAAATCCCCCACCGATTGGAGTGGTGAGTGGGCCCTTGATGCCAATAAGGTACTCACGAAAGTCGATGATGGTTTGTTCGGGAAGCCATTCTCCAGTTTCATTAAAGGCCTTTTCACCGGCGAGCACTTCTTTCCACTCAATGGTCTTGCCGTGCTTCTTGGCGGCCGCGTCAAGAACGAGCTTGGCCGCGGGCCAGATGTCCACTCCCGTTCCATCACCTTCAATGAACGGAATAATTGGATTGTCGGGAACGGAGAGAACACCAGCGGCGCTCATTGTGATTTTTTCAGCCATACCACCATCTTACGCCTAAGTAACCCAGAGTTTTTAAGGGCTAACTAGTTGAAAAGTGCGTCGTGAATCTCTCTTGTCGCCGTTGAACGGTTCAGGGTATAAAAGTGCAAACCGGGGGCGTGTTCGGCCAAGAGATCCCGGCAGAGTTCAACGGCGGCGCTTATTCCCGCCTCGCGCACCGCTTCGGGGCCACCACTTTCGTTTGCTGCTTCCAAACGAACCACCAGCTCGGGTGGAACGGTCGAGCCCATCCGGGCCATCGAAGGAATTGAGCTGAGACTAGTAACTGGCATAATGCCCGGTAGTACTGGCTTATGGCAGTTGCGATCGGCGAGGTCATTAACCAGTGACTTCCACTCATCGGCTTGGAAAAAGAACTGGGTGACCGCAAAGTCCGCCAACTCCAGTTTCAGTGCCAGGAACTCACGGTCCGAGTCCAGCGTTGGGCTCTTGGGATGGCCCAACGGGTGAGCCGCGACCCCAATGGCGAAAGTTCCCGCGTGACGGATCTCAGAAACGAGGTCAATGGCGTAGGCGAAGTCAGAGCTGTCCTCACTACCTGAAGGAACATCGCCCCCCAAGGCCATAATATTTTCCACGCCGGCTTCGGCGTAGTTGTGCAAGATTCGTTCGACCTCATCTTGCTTGTGCCCCACACAAATCATGTGCGCCATCGAGGTGATGTTGTGATCTCGATGTATTCGAGATACCAAGTCGTAGGTGCGTTGACGCGACTCAGCGCCGCCGCGATAGGTCACCGAAACAAAAGATGGTTTGAGTATTTCGAGATCTGAAAAAGTCTCATCGAGCGTTACGGACTCGGCTTCACTCTTGGGCGGGAAAAACTCAAAGGAACGAGTGAGCCCCGCTTGGAGCAGTGCATCAATTCTCACGAGTATTTAGTTGGCTCGACCGAAGTCGTCTTCTAAACGAACGATGTCGTCCTCGCCGAAGTATGTACCGGTTTGCACCTCAATAAAAACAACGGGCTCGGTGCCGCGGTTCTCACAACGGTGCGCCACACCCAGACCAATGTCCACACCTTGACCAGCGGTACAGGTGAGTTCTTCTCCATCGAGCGTTACGGTGGCTATACCTGAAACGATAAACCAGTGTTCTGCGCGCTGTGAGTGCGTTTGGTAGCTCAAGCGCTTACCGGGAGCGACGACAATGCGCTTGACCTTGTGATCTGACGTTTCGTCATCGAGGACCGTGAAGCTGCCCCACGGGCGCTCGTCGTATTCGCGGCCTTTGTTATCTGTTGTACTCATCGAACCTTTTCTGCTGCTAAGACCGTATTACGCACAAGCATCGCACGGGTCATTGGGCCCACCCCACCAATACGAGGGGTAATCCATCCTGCCAAGTTTTCCACACCATCGGCGATATCGCTGAGCAATTTACCATTGACGAAGCTCGTTCCGGCTCCCACAACCGCCGCCCCGGGCTTAATCATCGCCGGGACGACCAAACTTGGAGATCCGGCCGCGCTCACGACGACATCACCACTGCGCACAATCTCAGAAAAATTTTCTACTCCCCGGTGCACCACGCTGACCGCCGCGTTACAGCCCCTGCGGGGTAACGCCAGCAAGAGGGCGAGTGGACGCCCCACGGTCAATCCGCGGCCGATGATGACAACATGCTGGCCCTCCACGGGAACGCGGTGAGCTAAAAGCAGTTCAACAATGCCAGCTGGCGTGCAGGGCAAGGGTCCTGGTTGACCCATCACCAACTTGCCCAGATTAAGTGGATGGAGTCCATCAACATCCTTATCTGGGCTGATTCGCAAGAGCACCTCTTCTTGATTCATCCCTTCGGGGAGTGGGAGCTGAACCAAAATTCCGTGAATCTCTGGATTCGTATTCATGCGATCAATTACTTCTTCGACCTCTCTCTGCGAAACTGATTCCGCCAAGTGTTCATGAAATGAATTAATACCCAGCTCGGCACAGTCCGCATGTTTCATCGCCACATACTTCGCACTCGAAGGATTGTCGCCAATCAAAATTGTCCCGAGCCCCACCGTACGTCCGGCTGAAAGTAAGCGACCAATGCGATCGGCTGATTCCATATTCATCCGGCCCGCGAGTTTCGCACCGTCAAGTAGTTCTGCGCTCATGTCACCTATCGTTTCGCATACCGTCGTTGCTCGAGATCAAGAACTTACAGTCCTCTAACAATCTCAACCATCTTTTCGCCAGCCTCAGTGGGGTTCAAGCAAACGTGAACTCCAGCCGCTGCGAGAGCGTCCATCTTGGCTTGGGCGGTTCCCTTAGAGCCGGAGATAATTGCACCAGCGTGACCCATCTTGCGCCCCGCGGGAGCGGTGACGCCCGCGATGTACGAAACGACGGGCTTAGTCATGTTGGTTTTTATCCACTCGGCAGCGCGCTCTTCTTCGGAGCCGCCAATCTCTCCAATCATCATGACCGCTTTGGTTTCTGAATCGGCCTCGAAGGCCGCGAGACAATCAATAAAGTTCGTACCCGGTACAGGGTCTCCGCCAATGCCGACGCAGGTCGTTTGCCCAATCCCCTGTTTGGAAAGCTCGTGCAGGGCCTGGTAGGTCAAGGTGCCCGATCGAGAAACTATGCCCACCGGTCCCCCGGGTAGGGCAATGTCACCTGAGGTAATGCCAATGTTGCACTGACCCGGAGTGATGATGCCCGGGCAGTTGGGTCCAAGTAGGCGAACACCGGGAAACTCTTCGACGAGACGGTTGTAGGTAACGGCTTCATCGTGGGCGGGAATTCCTTCGGTGATGCAGACAATAAATGTAATGCCGCCCTCGGCCGCTTCCATAATGGCGGCTGGCGCGAACTTCGGGGGCACCACTATGAACGACGCGGTCGCACCAGTAGCGGCCACCGCCTCTTTCACCGAGTTGTACACGGGAATCCCTTCGACATTCTCTCCACCCTTGCCGGGAGTGACCCCACCAACGATTTTGGTTCCGTAGTCGCGGTTGCGCAGTCCGTGGAAACGACCCTGCCCACCGGTGAGTCCTTGGACGATTACCTTCGTATTTTTATCAACAAAAATTGCCATATTTATTCCTTACGCGTTCGCTAACGCAACGGCGCGACGCGCGGCTTCGAGCATGGTGGGTTCGGTAATCAAAGTGTCACTTTCGTGAGGTGCCAAGATTGCTCGGCCCTCAACCGCATTGGTTCCATCCAAGCGCAGCACGATCGGCGAGGAGATAGAAACACGCTGTAGTGCTTCGAGCACGCCCTTAGCAACCTCGTCCACGCGAGTGATACCGCCAAAGATGTTGACAAAGATTGCCTTGACCTTGGGATCAGCGTTGATGACCTCCAGGGCCGAAGCCATCACGTCAGCGTTTGCTCCGCCACCAATGTCGAGGAAGTTTGCGGCCGTACCGCCCACTTGGTTAACGACGTCGAGTGTTGACATGGCCAGTCCCGCACCATTGGCGATAATGCCCACGGTGCCATCAAGCCCAATGTAGTTAAGTCCCTTTTCTTTGGCCATCTTCTCGCGAGGATCTTCGGTTTCGGTGGCACGAAACTCTTCCCATTCGGGGTGACGGAACGAGGCATTCTCGTCCAGAGTTACCTTGGCGTCGAGAGCGTGCACGGTATTTTCCGGAGTCAAAATTAGAGGATTAATTTCTGCCAGGTCGCAGTCGCCCTTGGTGTAGCACTCGTAAAGCTTCACCAAAAGTTGGGCTGCTTGTTCTTGCGCCACTTCGTCAAGTTGTGCCTCATCTACCCACTTGCGCGCGGCCGCCAGGTCTAAACCACGAAGCGGATCGATCGAGAGAAAGGAAATAGCGTCGGGGTTCTCTTCAGCTACGACTTCGATTTCCACGCCACCTTGTGCGCTCAGCATTCCTAGGTGAACCTTGTTCGGGCGATCCAGCGTGAATGATACGTAGTACTCCTTGGCGATATCGCTCGAACGCTCAACCCATACGCGGTGGACAATATGGCCTTTGATATCAAGGCCGAGGATATTGCCCGCGTGAAATTTGACCTCTTCACTCGTGGAGGCGAGCTGTACTCCACCAGCCTTGCCGCGGCCGCCGACCTTTACTTGAGCTTTAATAACAACGGGGTACCCGACGCGTTCAGCTACCGCCACTGCTTCTTCTACCGTGTCGGCAATATCGCCTGGGGACACCGCAATTCCGTAACGAGAGAAATACTGCTTGCCCTGATATTCAAATAAATCCATGACGCAACTTTCCGTTGGGGCGACGCATTTGGTCTTCTTCTAGCGTAATGACCCCGCCGAGGGTGGTGTGAATGGGAAATCTAAGGAGTATGAATGAGAATGGAAAGCAACCGTGCCTAGTACCGTAGATATGTGACAAGTACTGCCCCCAGGCACCGCCCCCCACTACGCGCCCTTATTTCGGGCATGCGAGTCCATCAATGGGTGAAAAATGGCCTCTTAGTGGTCGCTCCAGTAGCCGCCGGGACCTTCTTTCACCGTTCCGTATTCATCCACACCCTCTTGGCCATCATTTCCTTCTCGCTGGTGGCCTCATCGATGTATCTCCTAAACGACCTCAAGGACGTTGAAAGTGACCGCAAGCACCCCACTAAGAAATTTCGCGCCATCGCCAACGGCGATCTTTCGCCTCAGATAGCGGTCTTCGCTTCAATCGTCCTAGCCTTGTGCGGCTTCTCTCTTCCCGCTCTTATTCCCAGTCCTGGCGCACTGTACGCCGTGCTCGCTATTTACGTCATCGAGACTCTCGCGTACGTCTACTTCCTCAAGTCCGTAGCGGTGATTGAACTGGCGTTAGTGGCAGCGGGCTTTTTCTTGCGCGCGTACGGCGGCGCCGTTGCGTCCCATATCTACGTATCCACCTGGTTCCTTGTGGTGATCTCCTTTGGTGCGCTGTTCTTGGTCTTTGGAAAACGCTCAAGTGAATTAAAGAAAGTTGGCGCAGGTTCAACTCGCAAAGTCCTGAAGGAATATACCCAGGGGTTTCTGAACTCGGCTCTGACAATGAGCGCCACCGTAGTTGTCACCGGATATTGCTTATGGGCGTTCGACACCTCGCACACGGGACTCTCGAACAAGCTCCACCACCAGGTGCCGATTCGGCTTTCGGTGGTCATGGTTGTTCTCGCAATGCTCTTCATCATGCGCTCGGCTGACGCCGGCGATGGCGCGGCTCCTGAAGATTTAATCTTGCACGACCGTGTTGTCCAAGTCCTTATTGTCTTGTGGGCCGGCCTCCTGGCCATTGGTATTTACGCATGAGTCGCGAGTTGCTGTACGGATGGGGCCTCACGGCACCTGGCAACTGTGAACTGAGAACGGTATACGACGAAGCTCAAGTTCTCGATCAGCTCAGCAAAACTACTCACACCATCGCTCGAGGTTTGGGGCGGAGCTACGGTGACCCCGCGCAAGTAAGCGGTGGCGTCGTGCTCAACAACCGAGGGCTCTGCGAAATTGGTCGAATAAGCGACGAGGGCGTAGTCACCGTGGGTGCCGGCGCGTCGATTGACGAACTCTTGCAACTCTCCATTCCCTTGGGCTGGTTCGTTCCCGTAACTGCGGGAACCCGCCAGATAACAATTGGTGGGGCGATTGCCGCAGACGTGCACGGCAAGAACCACCACGTTGATGGCTCCTTCGCCAATCATGTTCTCTCGATGCGTCTGGTGACTCCAACCGGTGCTCACACCATCTCCCCTAACTCACAACCGGAACTGTTCTGGGGAACCGTGGGCGCTATGGGACTCACTGGTGTTATTACCGAAGCCACTATTCAGATGACTCCAATCACCACCGATTCGGTCCTTGTCGACACCGATCGGTACTCCAACCTCGAAGGGGTGATGACCGCCATGTTCGAAGGTGACGCCAACTATCGCTATTCCGTGGCGTGGGTTGATTGCATGACTAAAGGCAAAAACATGGGTCGGGCGATTCTTACCCGTGGTGACCACGCGGGAGTGGATCAAGTCACCAAGCCCACCCTGGTTGGCCCACAACCACCAAAAATCTCGGTCCCCTTTATGCCGCCGAGTGGTCTACTTAACCGCGCGAGTGTTCGACTCTTTAATGAAGCCTGGTTTCGCGTAGCCCCTCAGCATCGCGAAAAAGAGGTGCAATCACTTTCCACCTTCTTCCACCCACTTGATGGGGTGAGCAACTGGAACCGCATGTACGGTAAGCGTGGTTTCTTGCAGTATCAGTTTGCCGTGAGTGATGCCCACTCTGAAACTGTCGTCAACGCCATCAAACGACTCTCCGAGTCTGGGGTGGCGAGCTTCTTGGCTGTGCTGAAACGATTTGGTGCAGGGAACGCCTCACCCCTGTCATTTCCAATTCCGGGCTGGACCCTGGCTTTGGACCTGCCAATCGGATCGCCGCGACTGCCGGGAATTCTCGATGAGCTCGACGATATGGTGGTGGCCGCCGGCGGGCGTTTGTACTTCGCGAAGGACTCTCGACTAAGCCCCGAGAAGGCTCAAGTGATGTACCCCCGTTTAGGTGAATTCCGCACCTTAAAAAACCGCATTGATCCAGAACACAAGTTGACGAGTGATCTCGCACGTCGACTTCGCCTAGTAGGAGAATAATTATGGAAAACGCATTCGGCCAACCCCAGAACGTCGTTGTACTTGGTGGAAGTTCCGACATCGCTCGTGCTATCACTCGCAAGTTGTGCGCTGCACGAACCTCAAACGTCGTGCTCGCAGGGCGAAGTCAGAAGGCCTTGGATGCAGCGGGCGACGAAGCAAAAGACTACGGAGCTACCACGGTATCGACCGTCCTGTTCGACGCGGAACAACCCGAAAACGCCGCCAAGACCATCGACGAGGCCTTCGCCGCAGCCGGTGAACCCGTTGACTTGGTCATCATTGCGGTTGGGCTATTGGGTAAGCAAGAAGAGGATGAAAACGATCCTGAAGCAACGTGGCGAATGGCCGCGGTTAATTACGCCTGGCCCGTCACCGCATTAGCGCAACTTCGTAAATTGATGGTGGCCCAAGGACATGGGCGCATCTTGGTCATTAGCTCAGTGGCCTCGGTTCGAGTACGCCGCACGATGTATAACTACGGTGCCGCTAAAGCTGGACTGGACCGCTTCGCCTTTGGATTTAGCCAAGGGCTCGAAGGCACCGGCGTCAAAATGCAAATTCTCCGTCCCGGCTACGTCCGGACCAAAATGATCGCTGGACTAAAAGAAGCGCCCTTTACAACCGGTCCCAACGAGGTTGCCGATTACGTCATGCGTGGCATTGCCAACGATTCGACCATCATCTGGTCCCCACCAATTCTTCGTTACGTCTTCTTTATCTTGCGCCACCTGCCCAACAGCCTGTGGCGCGCCGTAATGGATCGCTCGTAACTACTTAACGAGCTGCATTACGTAGAAGTCTCGGTTCATCCACGTCGAAAAGAATCGCGACGGCGAGTACGACATTTGGGTCAATAGGTTCGTGCCATTGCCTCCATTAATAGCCTTACCCGCGGCGCCCTGGTAGTAGGCGTACTGAACCCAGTCGGTGTTGATATCAAGCTCCATGCCCCGTACGGCACCTGCCAGTACTAAGAGATTGGCGAGTGAGGTGATTGAAAGAGCGGGGCCACCGACGTAGACGTAGGCTCCGGTACTGGTGACACCAATTCCTGACCGCCACACGTTGTAAGACCCCCCGAGCACCTTGCCCCACTTCAGTGAGTTGGCTGCATCCAGACCCGCAACGGCCTTCGAATGATCAACAATCAGATCTAGGTTTTGACGAACGGAGACGACTTGGTTCGTCATGTACACGTCACGTCCCCACATGCCCACGGTCATCACGCCGTTTCTGTAAACAACAATTGACGCGGCTCCCTTGCGTAAGAGCTTTACAGTGATGCCCTGCGTGAAGTAGCCGCCATTACCGTCTTGAATTCGGAACCCGGCGTTAAAGGCGGCGACCATGGTCTTGGAATCTGCAGGAGAGATCGGCGCTGAATATTGAAACTTCTTGCCGCCGGGAAGTGGCCCGGGGATAAATGAACCCGAATACAGCTGTGCCCGGAGCAAGGTGGAATCCATCCACGCAATACCCGCAACTTGACTGGTGTGAATCTTGTCGACTCGCAGGTGAGTAACAAAGACTGCCGGAACACCTCTTGTGGTCACTCGCCCGACGGGGTGCCAAACACCCTCGCCCGGTAGCCAGGTGCCAGCGGGAGAGACCACGCGCTTAGGCCAAGGTGTGTGTACGACACCCTTGGGGATCTTGATGCGGTCGGGGTTGGTTTTGAATGCGTTGGACTGTGGCTTACCACCCTTCGGGGCGGGGTTTAGCTTGTACCACTCGGTCTCCACCCAAGTGACGGCCCAGCCCACGCCATTAGTGCGTCCCCACTCAGCCGCACGCGCACTGTAGGAGGCGCCGAGCCCCTGGTTTGTGAGGGCGAATCCGAGAGAGACACCTAAGTACAAGAGAAAGACAAAAAATCCCAGCACCAGTCCAACCAGGATGCGGCGGCGTAAGTAGACCCTGCGGCGATGACGACGCGCCGGCGGCGGGGCGGGCGGTCGATAAACAGGGCGGCGCGATTCCATGAATATCTATTCTGCCACTTCAAATAATCTGGAAAACACTGAACTTTCAGTGAATTGGCTGAGTTAAGAAAATTCTTATGCGCGCCGCAACGGTGTCATGGCTAAAACCAACTGCTTTCGGCCATGTTCGATGAAATCTACGGTCGCTCGAGCGTGCCCACCCTGGCCATCGACCGAAACGACTGTCCCTCGACCGTAGCGATCGTGCACGACCTCTTCACCAATCGAGAGATCTAGTTTTTCTGCACCCGTTGAGCGTGCCGGCGGAGCGGTTCCCGCTCCAAATGCGCGGCCGGATGTGAAATCTCCACCGCGTCCGGTGAAACCCTCTTCCCCCCTGAATGTAGATCGGCGCAAGGGGGCAGTCGCTGAGATGTCATTAATTAACTCAGCCGGAATCTCTTGGAGAAATCGACTAGGGATTCCGTCCATATGTTGACCCCATCGGGTTCGACTCCAGGCATGAGTCAGGGCTAGGTTTTCCATCGCGCGAGTAATCCCCACGTAACAAAGCCGGCGTTCTTCTTCTAACTCCGCATCATCGGCGAGTGCTCGCTGGTGGGGAAAGATGGATTCTTCCAGACCGGTAATAATGACCGCCGGGAACTCCAAGCCCTTCGCTACGTGCATCGTCATCAATGACACCGCACCCAGCTCAGAATCTAAGTGGTCCGATTCGGCAACGAGGGCCATGCGCTCAACAAAGTCCATCAAAGTCTCATACTGAGCCGCGGCGGAGGATAGTTCGCCGAGGTTCTCAAGGCGAGAGGTCGCTTCATCCGAATTCTCCGCCCGGAGTGCATCACCCATCCCCGATTGGCGAACAATATGATCGATCATCTCTCGCGGACTCGCCTCTTGCGCGAGGTGGCGGAGATCTTCGACCATGAGTGCGAAGGTTTGGGCCCCCGTCAAAGCCTTGCCGGTCAGGCCGGCTTCCTTGGCCCAAGAAACCGCCTCGGCGAAGGAGAGCCCATTTTCCGCGGCGTAGGCTCCAATCTTTGCTTGCGCCCCA
>Ga0194037_1003343_pt1 | contig 9981 bp, 6 predicted proteins | sample JunL306m_MetaG_FD_148653 | JGI IMG/M metagenome (GOLD analysis project Ga0194037, IMG submission 148653) | Anoxic zone freshwater microbial communities from boreal shield lake in IISD Experimental Lakes Area, Ontario, Canada - Jun2016-L304-6m | ecosystem: Environmental > Aquatic > Freshwater >...
AGAAAACATAAGTTCAATTGCAATCTGAACTAAGGGGGCTAGCAATGCCGATGCCTCTTGTTTGGTAGAAATACTGTCTTTAAATTGTTGTTGGATTCGTGTTAATAAATCTTTATTCATAACTTCCTTCTTTTTATTATGGATATACGCTTAAACTGTTATATCGCAACTCTTCTATTCGTTAACCTATCACTACATTATGGATCAAACATTTTTTTTAGACCAACAAAATATGCCAAAAAGCTCACTTTATGTAGTGAGTACTCCTATTGGTAATTTGGGTGATATCACTTATCGTGCTGTTCATATTTTACGATCAGTAGACGGGATTGCGTGCGAAGATACACGACACACTTCTCACCTTCTTCAGTCTTTAGGAATACAAAAGCCCTTAATGGCAATTCATGAGCATAACGAAAATGCGGCAGCAATATCATTAATCAATCGCCTTCAAATGGGAGAGCGTTGGGCCTATGTTTGCGATGCAGGAACACCCAGCATTTCTGATCCAGGAGCGCGATTGGTTAATGAAGTTCGACTTGCTGGATATCAGATATTTCCCATACCAGGGCCGAGTGCGATAACCACTTTACTCTCCGTTGCGGGTCAATTAACGCATAGTCAACATGGCGAGTTTCAATTTCTCGGTTTTTTGCCATTAAAAGGGAAAGATCGTTCTGATTCTTTTGACCTGATCAATAAATCTATTCAAGCCACTGTTTTCTATGAGTCGCCACAAAGAATTAAAAACACCTTAAACGACATATTGCAAAATTTGAATGACCATACACGTTCCATCGTGATTGGTCGTGAATTAACTAAAAAATTTGAAACTATTTCATATTTAACACTTAGCGATCTTCCTTTGTGGTTAAGTTCTCACCTTGAAGAGCGTGGTGAGTTTTGTATTATTTTAGGGGGTGCGCATTGTGATACTAACCGCCGTGGATTAGATACAAGTAATTGCATTGTTAACCTTCCAAAACTTGCAGAAGTCTTATCTTCTTACTTGGGAAGTAAACAAATTGCAGAAGTCTTTTCTAAAGCGCAATTAATGTCAAAAAATGACGCTTATGATTTGGCCCTTAAAACAAAAAACCCGTCAAATGACGGGTAATTTTTATTTTTTTTCTGCTCCAGCATCTTTTGCTGAATCTGGTTCTTTAGGCTCTTTCAATTTCCCGCCAGAGGCATTTGCCATATAGACAACAGCACGGGCTATTTCAAAGTCACTCACATCATCAGGTGATGCACCGCCTCTTGCAGGCATTGCATTTTTACCCTTGATTGCTGATGAAACCAAATAATCATATCCCTTAGAAACCCTTCCAGACCATGCTGCATTATCTTGAAATTTAGGTGCTCCTGCGGCTCCTGAAGAGTGGCATGAGGCGCATACACTTTGATATACCGCTTCGCCTGTTTTAATTACTTTAGGTGCGGAAGAATCTACAAAGTTCAGGTTTGCCACCGGTTTAATAATTTTTAGAGTTGACTCTGCACTTGGTATTGATGAATGTTTTGTCCCGCTATCAGCGTATATAAGCAACAAAAGTATCACGATGAGGGGTATAAAAAATGCTGCAAATACCATAGTAATTAACTGTTTCGGGTTTTTAATCATGCTGCCGTGTTGTTCGCTCATTACTTTTCCTTCAATTTTAAATTTATTTAGTATCTTATATACAAATTATAGCCATTCAACATAACATTTTATTTACACACCCATGAACCTGAGTAGAATCATCATAATTTAGCAACAATATTGCATCTTTTAAGCATTTGATTGACCTTATTTACTAGTCATGATTAATGCGCCCGTAGCTCAGTGGATAGAGTATTGGCCTCCGAAGCCAAGGGTCGCGCGTTCGATTCGCGCCGGGCGCACCATGTTTATTTGTTGTTAGTTATTGTTTTTATTACTCTTCTTACATTTTAGAGAGTTTTATTTTCTAGGCTCTTTTGTCCGTGTGACAAATCTGTGCCAAATTCTGTGACAACTTTTTTGTCACAGAACTTTCCGTGAGTATTAGCTCATACTCGTTTCTGTGTCAGTGACAACCCCCGGCTTTTGGGGTTCCAATAATTCTCCAATAGTGCAATTGAAGTAATCGCACAAAATATCTAAAACCTCAAGCTCTATCCGCTCAACTTTTTCGTAATACATCCTAGTGAGTGTTCCTCTATTCACTCCGGTGTCGGTTTGACGTATGTCAGAGCATTTCTCCGAATAATTCAATTTCAAAATGATAATTCTCGTCTAAATAGTGATCCAAAATGTCGAATCCCAAAGGAAAGGATAGATTCTGGTTTTGCAAAAATGATGAGATGGCCTCTTTGAGTCATCTTTAAATCGGTATTAGACACAACAGAAAATAGGACACGGTAATATGCGCGATCCGTGATTGCTTTTTGATCGACAATTTTCGCAACTACAGTGCCGCCCATTTGGCTTGCATAAATATGATCTGGGAGGACTTTAATAGGCGTTGGATCAATTGAAATCAGCTTTAGATGCTGAACTCTATTGCCAGCAGTTTCCGGGAAAAAACTTCCCCAATTTCCTATCGAGAGTCTTGTTATCTCCTCTTCCGGGAAATAGGCCTCTACAATCCAATCCCTGGCATTGACTACAACACCCAATTTAGCACCCTTACCCATCCAGTCACCTTCTAACAAATCTGGAATGAGTTCATAATATTTTCCTGAAAATGGTGCCTTTGGATTCAACTGTGCCTGAGCTACCTCCAAAGAAAGGACCTCTTGTTGAGCCATAAAATACAATTCGGTATTGGACTGTAGATTCATTCTTAGATCAGTATCAAATGCTGCAGAACTTATCTTCCAGCTATAGAGTTGCTCTTGTTGTTTGGCAATGACTAGGGCTTTATCGAGTTCTGGGGAACTTAATTGGGTAATTGGCTGCCCCTCTTCTATTGAGCGGCCATGGGCTGGAAGTGCCGATAAAAGTTTGGATGCCTCTGGAGAGTAAATATAGTAACGTAATTCTGGCTTGAGAATTCCCGCCTCACGGACTCTAAAATCCAAAGGGAAACAAATGATGAATAGGATAACAAATAAGACATACAAGAGTCGATGTCTCTTTGGGTTTGCATTAATTTCAGCTTTTCTTTTTAGCCAAACTATTATTTCAGAATAAATTGGTAGCGCAATAAACCAAATAATCTCTATTAAAAATAAAACTATCCCTACTACCTTGATAAAAAAGTGATATACCAAGAAGGCAATCGATAAGAAGACTGTGAGACGGTATATTCCAGTTATCCATGCAAATACAATTAAAAAATTCTGTAAATTTTTAGGGAAATGTTCTGGCGGTGGGTCATCAAACCCAAATAAATGTTTTCTAAAGTGCCAACGCGCTACAGAAAATGCCCGGGTATGTAAGTTACTAATTTTTAAAAAATCAGATAACGCATAGTAACCATCAAAACGCATAAAGGGGCTAATATTTACTAATAAAGTATTAATCCAGGTTATTGTTGCTAATATATACAATATATTTTTAAGAACTCCTGGGGGCGTGATTCCCCACAAAAATAGTGCCCACACTGCTACGATAAGCTCTGCAGCCATCCCCGCCATATCAACATATAAACGAGATCCACGGTCTTTTAATTTCCAAACATCATTTGTATCGGTATATGCCAGGGGCATCATCACTAAAAATGCTACTCCCATAGTGGGGACACGGCACCCCATTCGCTTAGCAGTAAATGCATGGGCTAATTCATGAATGATTTTTACAAAGATGATTGCAAAAAAGTAGGCAACAAAACCTTGCCAACTAAACATATCTAAAAAAGTTGCAGAAAAAACGTCAAAATGACGATAAAAGAGGTAAAAACCAATTACCGCAATGGCTACCGTACATTTATAAAATATCGGGCTATAAAAAAATTGAACCTTTGAGACGTTTTTTTCTAACCATCCATCGGTCTGAATGAGTGGGATTCTAAAAAATAAATAGTTATGTACTAGCCAACTCCAAAAGCTAGACTTCTTGAGCTTTACTTGTTGATTCAGAAACTGTAGACCTTCATTTCCATCTAACATAATAAGTTCATTTGTCAGTAAAAATTGAATGATTGCCTCATAATCACTCTCATCAACATTGAGTGTCGTTTGTTGATTTATCGCCTCGATAATGAGTTGTGGCTCACGTATTTCCCAGCGTGACAAAAATTCAAAGGTAACCCAATCAATCGAAAAAAATCGGTTTCTTAACGAGTCATGAATGACCCATTGTGGAGATCCATCGAAATTTGCAGCACTTTCGTGTAAATCTAAATCATCACGCAATAAAGGATGCGTCATTTAGATGCCTATGAATTGCCGAATTTGTGCCAAAGGTTTGCGTAGCACCCAATAAATTGCAGGTACATATGCTCCAGATACCTTCAGTGTTCCTTTGAGCCCTAAACGTGGGGAGGATTCACTCTTTGGAATACTTGCCCTAAGGCGATAGCCGTATTGACCGTCGGGTAGTTGTACGGGCTCATAAGTGATGTATTTAACATAACCGGTAATCGCGCCAAACGGGTTAGGATTCAGATAAAGCTTTACCCTGGCCCCTTGCTGGATATCAATCATGTCTGAAAGAGATATCCATGCTTGTATAGCTACATCGTCAGGATCTGCCAACATCATAATTTTCTCACCAATAGCAATTGGCTTACCAATCTGATCTGCAGGATCATCAAAAATAGCCCAGCCATCAAATGGGGCAGTCATAACACTTCTTTGTGCTAAACCAGCTAAGTATTGATATTCAGCTTTTTTTTCGTTTGCTTTTGCCTGCAAGATGGCTAAGTTAACTTTTTGCTTAGCGTCTGCCAAAGAGGCTATCGATGTTTGGCGATATTCCGCTTCAGCACTCATATAGGATTGTTTAGCGCCTTCTGCTTTAGCTAGCAAGGCAGCATTGTCATAACTAAATAAATTTTGTCCTTGTTTGACTAAACTATTAGGCTCTACATAAAACCTATCTAATACCCCATCGATAGGGGCACGAACAACTACGGGCTGGTTCGCAACAATCTCTCCTGGGGCAATAATAGTGAGTCTTACTGGTACAAAAATCAGCAGAAAAATAATCATCTTCCATCGAAATGATTTATCTGAAACAAAGCGCTGCTTAAATTTGATCCATTGATGATGATAGGCAGATACAGAAAACAGTTTTTTATAGCCACCTGCCACAAAATCATACAAAAACTTTTTCAGGCGTTTACATATACTTGCCAATTGCGAAGGGGTTCGCTCACGAAGCTGCAATAAAGACTCTGAAGCTCTTCCAAATAAGCCTTCATTATTTTGATGGCGAGTTTCTTCAAGAATACGTAAGCTCAAAATCCAACTATTAAGCCAAAAATCCATTGCGGCAATTTCTTCCTTGCCAAATGATTCAGCTCTAAATAGTAATAAATAGCTATATCCTAGTTCTCGATTCGCCTGAATTGGGACAATAAGTACCCCTGGTACAAACCATTGTTGATATCCATCAGCCCATTGCTTGGGCAAAGATGAGAAATCGATTTGGCCAGAAAAGTGATTGTTGTGGAGATAGTTGATAAAGGTTTTAAGCCAGATCAGCATTGGGGCATTTTCATCCAACTCTGAAAGTCCGGATGCCGCGACAAATCCCTTACCTTCTCTATAGAGAATTGCTTGTCGATAAGAGACTAACTGCTTTGTTAAATTTACTAATAAAAAATAAAGCTCAGATGAAGAGTTACTCTGCTGAGCTTTATTAATGAGATCGAATACGGCTCCTAAATTTGGCCTCGGTTCTGAAGGAGAAGAATCAAGGTCAATTGGTTCGCTCATGGCGTTACTTTTGGAGGTTCTATATTGATCTTCCCACTCATACCAGGGGATAACTCACTATTTTGGCTACGTATAAAGGCTACTACTTTGATGGATTGACTCACTGCATCTGTTTTAGAACCAATCGACCTGATACTCGCCACATAATCTTTATTGGTTTCATCAATATGAATAGAAACAGGCGTACCTAAATTTAACCAAACAAGCCATTTTGATGGCACCAAAAACTCGAGCTCCATTTCAGAAGCATCCAAAATATCCAATAGTGCTTGTCCAGGCTGGACATATTGATCATCCCTAGCTTTTTGTTCGGCAATGCGCCCATGAAATGGGGCACGTATTGTGCATTTCTCTACGGTATTGGCAATTGAAATATATTCCGAGCGCGCTTTTTCAGATTCAGCAAAACTATTTTCCAATTCTATTCTGCCAATAGCATCTAACTCATAAAGGCCTTTATAAGCCTTATATATTTTTTCAGTGGCATCTTTAGATGCTTTTGCCTTTATTAATTGCGAATTTTGGAAAACGCAGTCCAACATAACCAAAGGCTCACCTTTTTTAAAGCTATCACCTTCCCTTCGTTTAAATTTTTCAATACGCGCAGGAATTTCGGCAGATAAAGTGGTGTATCTCAAAGGCTGAAGTTGCGCTCTAATTTCAGCGTTATTATTCTCTGCTTGAATTTGCGGTGGGCTAATCTCCCTCGGGGATGATTGGCTAACTACTGTATCTCTATCATAAGTATCAGAATCAAAACTTCCATAAATAGAGTAAATAATTGATGCCACTAAAAGAATAATACCAATTGTTTGATATTGTCCTTTTGTCGGTTTATTGAATACGGGTAATTTCATTCTAAATAAGACTCCACATTATTTTTTTCCCTCATCTAATGTAGCAATCGGTACTGTCATATTTGACTTAGCTGACTCAATAGGCAAGACTTTGGGAACCCAATCTTTTAAAGCAATCCCTACTTGTTTAGATAGTTCTTTCAAAGGAACTTTAGAGATATCACCAGCAACAATTTCTTGTCCTAAGGACGATCTCAACTTACCTTCTGCGTTATATAGCTGTGATAGAGCTTGGTACTTACGTAACAAGCTAAGTATGTAGCCTGTGCTGTAAACCACATGCTCCAACCTACTCTCTACTTCAGCTTCTACCTTAAGGGTAGAGATATCATTTAACTTTTTATCTACTGCTAGGAGAGATTCATTTCTTTGCATCGCATGGTAGTTATTGTCGTATTGTAAGCGAGCAATATGAACTTGAGTCACAAGATTCATCAGAACTGCTGATTTCTTCTGATCATACAAATTTTCAGCATTTTCCATTGCCGATATTTGACCAGGTATAGATAAAACATTCAATAGATTCCAGCTCACTTGCACTGCGGCATCACGCCATGAATTATTTACCAAGAAAGCATTAGAGTTATAGTTATTACCTACGTTAAACGATATTCCAGGAAATAAACGCAACATATTTTTCTTAATATCATCTTTTGCAATACGAGCTGTATATATCTGCTCCCTAAATTCAGCATTATTCGCAATGGCAATATCTTCTAACTCATCCATCGAAAACTTAATTTGCTTTGGAGAAAGAAACGTACTATCCGGTTTAGCAAGTTGATAGGTAACTCCAGGTCGAATATTAATATAAGACGCTAATTCATAACGTGCTGTAGATAACTCTTGCTGAATAGCCTCCAACAAGCGAATATTATCTAAGATGGTTTTTTGGATCTTAAGAATCTCCGCAGGACTTCGTAATTTAAGCCGCTCTGCCCTTCTTGCTTTTTCGAGCACGATCTCACTTTCCGCGATGGTCTGCCTTACAGAAGATTCCAATATCTGCGCTGCATAAGCACGTAAATATGCAGTACGAATATCTTGGACTAAATTATGCATCGCCCGACGCCTTCTTTCCAAGGCAATCAACATGCGATCTCCCTGCTGACGAGCATTGTAGTAACTAGCGCCAAAATCTAAAATATTCCAACTTAAAGCAAAATTGGTAGACCAAATCTGACGATCAGTACTAATATAGGTTTGAGGTGTCGATTGTCCTGTTTGAGGATTAACAGAGTAATTAATTAAATCATTAGCTCGTGTGTAATACCCAGATGTACCAACGACCTTAGGCAACATTTCAAGAGCGGCAAGACTTTGCTGATCAGTTGCAAGAGCTTCTTCGTATTGCTTTACCTTAAAATCAAGATTATATTTAAGACCACGCGCGATTGCCTCATTAAGATCAATCGTTGCACCAACTGGCTCAATATCTTTTTGCATACTAACTAAATCTAACTTGGATTGAACTAGTAACTGATTATTATCAATAGGTCTTACGCCAACAGAGCACGCAGATATTCCTATGGCAACAATAAGGAATAAACTGATTTTTTTAATGAGGAATGTAGTATTCATTAGCATATGATTTAGATTGGATGGAGTTCGTCTTTTGCTTGATAAAGCTGTTGATTAAATGATTTTTTAATATTTTTATTTAAGTTCGAATTCTCATTCACATCTAAACTTAATTGAGTGTTACTGATGTTTCTTAGCGTATGTGCGCGATACTCTTTATATAAAATATTTTCAAGCAACGCGCTTGTTTGTGTTTTGTTTGGCTTCGCAACTTCACGAATACCATTGCCACTAATTTCTTTATAAACAACTGTCTCATACCCATTTACATCAATGAAGATTACTTTTACTGTTACACCATCTATTTTTTGATCTGCTATCTGAGAAAATACAAATACACGTCCTTCACTATCTATCTTCACCCAGTCCGGTAGGGGAGAGCCATCCGCTGATGCGACTTGAATAACCTTACCTGAATTAATAAAGCCCAAGCTTATATAGTCGGTAATTTTCTGATCAATACTCGACTTCCAGGATTCTTTGAAGCTTTTTGTATACGATGTTCTCTCATCAAAATCATTTATCACCTTATTTGAGTATTGAGCATTTTCAATAATGCTTGATAACTCTAAGCCTTCACCATAGAACAAGGCGTTGCTTACAAGTTTAGAAGTCATACTCTTATTCGGATCTATAAACATCAACGGCTTGTAAACATCATCACCGATAACAGTTGCAATTTTCCACTGCGTAGCTGATTGAACTTCCTCTAAATGATAGCTAGATGAGAGCGGATGATATGTATTGTCGATGCTTGTTGTAATAGCACTTGAAATAATGACCTGACTATAAACAGGCACTCCTGGATCGAGAATATTTCCTACTGTGAGGTTGTCATCTCCAAAAGCATTATCTGTGAGCATAATCTCAACAGCAATGATTTTCCCACCAGAAGTAATAAATCTTGCACCGTCTCCTCCTGGGGTGCGTTGCGTAAAGTCATACCAACCAGCTTGATTAGTATCCGTAATATATACACCATCAAGCGTCACTAGATCTATATGCGCATTCAAATAACTTTGTATCGTATCAGCAGATAAATACTTCATATAAGCGTTAAATCCATCAGCTGGTATATCTGATCTTGAAATATCAATCACAACTTGGACTTGAGTTCCCACTCGAGATGTATTGATATCTAGGAAGCCCACAGAAGTATCTTGTGGAAGGATCGTGAAAACGATTGGATCCCAAACTGTAGAAATCGTCATATGAGGATCTAGGGATATTGGCTTAGGAATATAGTCAGTCGATGCCTTATCAACTAAATCACTATGTACTACTGAGATATTGGTAATAACTGCGGAGGAATCTACAATATTAGAAGAATTTGTGACAACCATTGATATGATTGAATGTGGTGATGGCGGTGTTACGTTAATAATTCCATCATAGGCAGAGGCGACAACAAAGTTTTGATTACTCACCCATGCTAGACTTTGCAATTTAACTGCTTGGTTAGTAAAGTTGCCCACTCTATTTCCCACAGAGTCTTCAACCACATTCCCACTCACATTGTTGTAATCGACTGTAACTACATCACCAGATAAAACAGGTGTATCAATAGTAACAATCAGACTTTTTGAGCTGCCATTTAAAGAAACTGCTAGAACATTTCTACTTTGTCCGTTAACCCTTACCGTGTAGTCACCTGCGGTTGGTGTACTAGAGTGAGAATCCAAGGCGGTCCAGG
>Ga0194037_1003344_pt1 | contig 9980 bp, 7 predicted proteins | sample JunL306m_MetaG_FD_148653 | JGI IMG/M metagenome (GOLD analysis project Ga0194037, IMG submission 148653) | Anoxic zone freshwater microbial communities from boreal shield lake in IISD Experimental Lakes Area, Ontario, Canada - Jun2016-L304-6m | ecosystem: Environmental > Aquatic > Freshwater >...
GCACAGGTGCGCGATCGAGAAAAGCTGCATCAGAGAGAACCATGGCGCAAGGATGCATCGCTAAGTGGCGAGGCAGACCATCGAGCTGGGCGGCAAGTGCAATAGTGGCGCGAGTAAGTGGCGCCGATGTATTTAAGTTTTTTAGCTCAGGTAGTGAATTAAGCGCTGCATCGATATTGCCAGCACGGATATGTGGCATCGACTTTGCAAGTAAATCGATTTCCATTGCAGGCATTCCGAGCGCAGCCCCGGCATCGCGAATCGCATTACGTGCTCGATATGTATCGACCATGGCAACGGTGGCGCAACGTGAAACTAAACCTGGTTGATCCCATGTAGTAGGTCCATATTTTTTAAAGACCATCTCGTAGATTTCCAGGCGACGAGCTGATTCAACATCGATATCGATATCAGGAAGTGCGCGACGCAGTGGCGAGCAGAAGCGTTCCATCAATAGACCATGTTGCATCGGATCGACGCCCGATATTCCGAGTAAGTGACAGATCAGCGAACCTGCGCCACTGCCACGTGCTGCTACGCGAATATCGGCAGCGCGCGCCATATCGGTGATATCGGCAACCGTTAAGAAGTACGACTCATAACCGAGCGTTGCAACGATGGCGAGTTCGTCATCAAGTCGTGCCCGCGCCTTTGCGATAGTTGCGCCATCGTTATAACGCCAATTGATTCCAGCCTCAGAGCGAGTGCGGAGCAAGGCCCGCATTGCAGCAGGTGAATCGGCGCCAACAACATGGGGTTCGGGTAAGTGAATGCCATCTAAACCGATATCGCGATGCGGTGATAAGACTGCGCGTTCGGCCCATTGTCTAGTTGTCTTTAATAGCGCGCGCGGTGTGCGTTCGCCCGCAGCTCGTGCGATTTCGGCTGCAAGTGCAATCATTTCTTCACTGCTCTTTAAATAGCCTTCTGCATTACGCCGTTCGACGTTACGCGGATGTAGCGGAACTAATTGACGCGCACAATCGAGCACATCGGCAAGTGGGCCATCGGCGCGATTGCGCATACGAGCTGCATTGGTAATAACTGCATCGATATCGTTATCGCGCGCAAAGATGAGTGAGCGAGCAGCATGAGCGGTAGAGCGCGGCCCACTGCCTGCAACTAAGTGCGATACACATTCGATGGCATGGTCAGCAAAGAGATCGCGGGTTTGATTGAAAATATCGAGCGCCATATCGAAACGATGTGTGGCGAGCGCCTGTGATACTGGTGATTCAGGGCCATGCAGTAAATGGAGATTAGATGTGTACTGGTTAAATTTTTCTAATAACTCAGGAGTTAAGATTGCTGTTCGATCTGCACTATTCATCTGTAAGCCGGTATAGAGCCGTACCAAGCTGCGCCATCCACCATCGCCATGCGCTAAGACGGTAACGCGTGGAAGGGTGCCCGATATATCGCCGATACGAATCGGCAGATTGATGCCGATAATCGGCGCGACTCCATATGCAACACATGCTTTGGTAAAACGGATTGCACCCGCCAACCCGTCACGATCTGTGAGTGCGAGCGCCGGCATCTCGAGCTCTGATGCGCGCGCTACTAAATCGCGAGGTTGGGTTGTTCCGTATTTAAATGAATACGCACTTGCTGTACGTAGATGAATAAAGCTCATTAGATAGCTCTAATAATCCACTGGCCTGTTGCTTCATCGCGTTCGAGTTGGAATGTTGTGAGCGCGCCAATTGGCGCTGCTTCAACTGTCCAGAGCGCACGGGCTTGATCATCGGGGCGGAACTTGCCATCGCTAATGCGGTTCCACCATCCCCCGGCTTCGCACCATCGCGATAAGACGGTATGGATACGAAAGCGCCGTCCCTTAAAGGTAAATTCGATAGGCGTAAGGCCGCCATCAGAGACGACCTCGTGGGCCTTTACTACTTCTGCTGCCATCTTTACTGCTTCCCCTAGGTGTCTGTGGATATTCGAACAGATGTTCGAAAAGTAGTCGAGAGGTCTGACAAGGGCAAGTGGCCCCCGATCTGAGCGTGGGGCGACCTCATGAGGGGGTGAAAAAGCGTGTCGCCCGGCTAAGGTAATTGAAAATTCAACTATCCCTATCTACCCTTTTCTATGTAAGTACCCACTTAACTCTTAGGAGAAACAATTGAACGCAGTTCTACTCGTAGGCCGCATCTTCTTCGCCTTCATCTTCATCACATCAGGTATCGCTCACTTCGCAAAGCTTGAAGCGATGACAGGTTATGCCAAGTACAAGAAACTCCCAGCTGCAAAGCTTGGCGTTCTCGCTTCTGGCCTCTTCTTCCTACTTGGTGGCGTCTATGTAGCAATCGGCCTCTGGGTCGATCTCGGCGCACTCTTACTCGCCATCACACTCATCCTTGCCGCAGTGATCTTCCATAACTTCTGGAAAGAGACTGATGCAACAGCGAAGCAGAACGAAATGATCGCCTTCAATAAGGATCTTGCACTTGCAGGTGCATCACTGATCATCTTGGCACTTGTTGCAAGTGGACACGTCACAGATTTCGGCCCACACGTCGGAAGCATCTCCTTCTTCCATAAGTAAGGAAAAGTTCACCGAAAGCCCCTCGAGAAATCGGGGGGCTTTCGCAATTTCCCTGCAAAGATAGCGATATGGAAATTCTAGGAGCCCTGATTGCAGGTTCTTTTATTGGTGCAGTCCTTGGCTTTGTCGGAGCAGGCGGTGCAATGCTCTCTGTTCCAATTCTGATGTATGGCTTTGGATATCAGCCCAAGCTAGCAACTACCGCAGCCCTAGCCGTTGTATTCCTTGCCGCACTATCAGGTGCAATCCCAAAGGCGCGCATGAAGCAACTGCTCTACCGAGATGCCTTTGTAATTTCAGGAATTGGATTAATTACCAACTTTGGCTTTGCATCGATTGCTAATCGAATTCCAGATGCGGTTATCACTACAGGTTTCGCTGGCGTGCTCGTCCTTGCCGGAACATCAATGTTGCGCCCACCACGCCTCTCAGAGCATAAGCGCATGCCAGTTCCAATTTTGGTGCTGATGTCGCTGATTATCGGATCAATGACCGGCCTCTTTGGAATCGGTGGTGGATTTCTGGCAATTCCAGTCCTAGTTCTCTTCTTCGGAACTCCTCAAGCTGTCGCCGCGGGAACCTCGCTTCTTATCATCGCCTTGAACTCGCTGATCTCATTCATTGGCCATCACGCCTATTGGGCCGATGTGCAATGGCATATTCCTATTTTTATGTCAGGTGCCGCGATAGTGATTGCACAGTTAGCATCGCGATTTTCCAGCAGAACTTCGCCGGTGGTCTTACGAAAAGCATTTGCCTACTTGCTCTACGCCATCTCACTCTTTACGATTATTAAGACCTGGTTTCTTTAGTCTTTAATTACGCGCGACAACACACCGGCCATCGCTAGCAGAGCAACTGGATATGCCATAGCTACCGGTAGCGAGAATGTATCTGCAAGAACACCTGTAACAGTTGGTCCCACAAAGTAACCGGCAATTCCGATTACCCCCACGCGCGCAAGTGCTACACCTGGTGCGATTCCCGGAAGCTTGCTGGCTGCCAACATAAATGCTGGAAACATCGGGCCGATACCTAGACCTGCTGCGATAAAACCGAGATTGACGATGATGAACGCTGGAAGTGGATGTGAATCAGAGAGTGGAATTGCGATTGCCATCGCACTACCCCAAACAACAGCTCCGCCAAATCCACCCACTCGTACAACCTGTGTCGGTCCAAATTTTTCTAACGCCCAGTCTCCGGAGAAGCGGCTGACAATCATGGCGAGCGAGAACGATGCAAACGCTGCGGCATTGAGCCCCTTTGCAATCCCCATATCGTCCTTAAGAAGAATCGCACCCCAGTCACTTGCAGATCCTTCGGCAATCATTCCGCCCAAAAGTCCGAGACCAATCCACCACAAGATTGAGGTTGATTTCGAGAAGAGTGGAATCTTCGCTGAAGTTTCTTCTTCTCCTCCATCATGATCATCAAGATGTGGTGGCAATAAGTATTGAGACAACGGTAAGAAGAGAACAAAAGCTGCAATACCGACTCCGATTAAGTTAGCACGCGGAGAGACAAAGTTGGCAATCGCTCCTCCCAGAACAGTTGTTGCAAACGCTCCTGAACTCCACATTCCATGGAATGAAACCATCCAACGACGTTCCAAAATCTTTTCAATTGCAACTGCCTGCGTATTGCTAGAAATATCAAGATTGGCATAACCAAAGCCCATCAGGAAGAGAGCTAGGAAAAGTTCTACAAAAGTTCGGGCTGCACCCATCGCAATTAATCCGAATGGCATCACAAATGAAGCAAAGCCAATGACTCGCTTGGTGCCGTAAGAGTGAATCATGCGACCAGCAAGTTGTGCTCCTGCAACTGCCCCAGATGTACTTCCAATCAGCACCAACCCGAGTTGCGAATTGGTAAGGCCAATCGCCTCTTTAATCTCAGGAATACGTGGTACCCAGCCCATTGAGACAACGCCCATGAGAAAGAAGATGGCCCATAAAGAATTACGTGCGCGAGTTCCTTGCTCCATGGCGGTCAATGACATGGCGCGACGCTATCTCATAAGGTTGGCATATGGATGGAATTCTCGAAAAAGCCGCCGTTAAACGGTTCAAAGAAGCCGCGGACTCTCTCGGCGTTAAAGGTGAAATCAATATCCTCGCTGAAACCGCACGCACTGCAATTGACGCAGCTAACGGTCTCGGCATCGAGGTCGGACAAATTGCATCCTCACTCATCTTCAAACTTCCATCCGGCAATCCACTTCTCATCATCACCAGTGGGCGTCATCGCGTAGATACCGATCTTGTTGCCAAGAATCTCAATATCCCCGAACTTGGTCGAGCAGATGCCAACTACGTTAAAGAAGTATCTGGATATTCCGTTGGTGGCGTATCCCCTATCGGCTGGATATCAACTCCTGAAATTACTTTAATTGATGAAGCTCTTAATGATTACGAAGTTGTGTGGGCCGCATCAGGGCATCCGCACGCTGTCTATCCCACAAGCTATAAAGAACTTATTGCCTGCACCAAGGCGCAACCGATGATTGTTGGTGACTAGCTCTACTTAATATAGATCTCAACCCTTCGATTCTTTGCAAGTGCAGCTTTGCTGTTTCCGGTCGCCACAGGCTTGCTCGATGCATACCAGCCCGTTGCAATCTTCTGGCCCGGCAAGAGCGAACGAAGCAACTGGGCAACTGCCTTTGCACGGTTCTGAGATAACAACGTGTTGTCTGTTCCGCCTTTGCTATCGGTGAAGCCATAGCTCAACACAGTCGCTGGAGACTTCATAAAAATTGAAGATGCGAGTGCCTTAATCGTCTTCTTAGCTTCATCGTTGAGGAAGTAAGTTCCAGATGCAAAGTAGATATTTCCAACCAATTTCATAGCCACAGGTTGAACATTTCCTGTTACTGAAACCTCAGGAGATTTTGTCGGTACGGGCGTTGGTGTTGGCGTAGGAACTGGTGCGACTTTATCCCTAGCAACCAAGATAGAGATTCCTGCCTTCTCAAGGTTTGCCAAGTAATCAATACCAGCTTGAACTTTCGTATCTTCTCGTTTTGCAAGCGCCTTATCCAGCATCTCTTTCCACAACTTGGTGTCTCCTGCGTCGCGCTTCATATAAGCCATATCGCGCTCTGAGTAATACGTTGTATTAGATCCATAGATTGCAGAAGTCATCGCCGCTTCGAAAGCAGAAATACCCTCCTTATCAAGTGAGCTGTAAGTCTTTACGACCTCTTCCTGCTGGATTCCCACTTCACAGGACATGGTGGTGCCTTTATAAGAACTCTTAAGATCGAATGTTGCCTGAGCGCCAAGAGTTTTCTCGGAATCAACCACTGATCCGTTTGATAGAAGACTGATTAGTTGAGAAGCAATGCTTGAGGACTCTTCCTTTCCACCTTGCTTCTTGAACTTGTAAGTTCCTGAAGAACAGACAAGTGATTCGCCAGATCGTGAAATCTTTGGACTAGCAACCACTACAAATGTTGAAGGTGGTGGTCCGAGAACAACCGGTGCCGGACCAGTTGCAGGCGCGATTGGTGTAGCAACAACGGAAGCGGATACAGGACCTGCGCCATTTGTAGCTCCCACTGCCTGTAAATAGATGGTGTAGCTGCTGCCATTTGTAAGCCCAGTGACTATTACAGGCGAAGTAGTCGCAGAGTTCACGAGGTAATCAACGCCATTTGTTGAGTAGCGGTAGTAAATAACACTGTCGCCATTTGTCACCTGATTGAAGGCAATCGAGATCTGGGCATTGCCTGCGGTGGCTACCAAAGAAGTCGGTGCTGAAACAGTGCCAATAAGGCCAGAAGAATTTCCAGTTGTCGTTGAAGAATTTCCGATGATGTTGGTTGCGTAGACACTTGCCGAAACAACTTGTCCTCCGACAAGTCCTGTAACGCTGCATGACCCACCAGCAACCGTCGAGGAACTGCCTGTGCAAGTCGCTGCGGATCCGTCAACGGTCACAGTCTTTGTAAAGTATGGAGACACAAGAGCGCTTCCGTTATCAGCTTGGGCAAACCATTGCACTAAGACAGTCTGGCTATCTGTTTGAGTGAGAGTAAGAAGAGGTGCTGTTGGAACAGCAGCTGGGACCTGACTCACAATTGCGGTGGACGCATCAAGTGTTCCACCATTCGCTGAAGTCACAACTACAACTTTGATGTCATATGCGGATGATGGAGTCAATCCTGTGAATGTGTAAGCAGGGTCGGCTGGAGCTGTCCCACCGCCACTTCCAACAGTTGAACTATCTGAGGCGGAGATTGGGAATGTTCCACCGCTAGGGCGAATGAAATATTCGTATCTGGTAAAGGTTCCGCCGCCAAGCGATGATGGCGGAGTGAAGTTCACTCGCAAACTTCCTGCCGCACTCTGGGTAGTTCGTAAGTTTGTTACTGCATAAGGCGCAGATGCTGGAGTAACAGTTGATCCATAGGTTCTAACAGTTGATCCACCAGCTGAGTTAAATGCCTTTACAGCAATTGTGTAGGCAGTACCCAGCGTCAATCCTGTAACAGTCGCGCTATCGCCAGTTCCTGATAGCACCATTTGAGTAAGTATGGTTCCACCATTTGTTGCGGTCACTGTAAAGCTATCAATCGTGGCTCCATTAGAAGCACCTGGAGTGAATTTCACTGAAGCGGTTCCTGACGTCGCACCGGCTCCACCACCTGTTGATACCGAGTTAATAAATGGCGCAGCAGGAACATCCGCGCTGATAATCAAGCTCTGCGAAACAGGCGTAGCTGCTCCGTAACCACTACTTCCTGCCTGGCTCGCAACAATTGTGCAAGTACCAACAAGCTTGAGCGTGATGACTCCAGCAGAAGTTGCCGTACAAGTTTCAATCGTTGAACTTGAATAAGTTGGAATAAGACCAGATGAAGCTGTTGCCAATGAAGCTCCTGAAAGCGTTACTGGGCTTGCTGTTAACTTAACTCCAGAGAGTGCTCCAAAAGCAATTGTCTGTGAAAGTGCACCAACTGAGGCAGAAGCAGAAGTTGTAACAACAAGTGCATCGGATGAAGTCATCGCGACTTTCACATAATTTCCAACATCAGTGCTAGTCAACGTATATGTTGATGATGTTGCTCCAGCGATATCTGAATAAGTTCCACCGACTGTCGCTGATCGCTTCCACTGGTAACTAGCGGGAGTAAATGCTGTTGCATTTGCTGTAAGTACTTGGCCAAAGGTTGCTGCACCTGACAAGGATCCGGAATAGACACTAAAGCTCTTAACAACATCTGTCGCTGCCGAATAACTTGGATTGCCATTTTGGGACGCTGTGATAGAGCATGTTCCTGCTGAGAGAATGGTCAAAGTTGCACCTGACGCCGTACACACGCCTGTTGTTGTCGAAGCAAATGCAACCGTGTATCCCGATGGAGATGCTGATGCCACAAGTACAGCAGGAGTGCCGCCGAGGACAAGGTTAGGTGGCTGAGTAAAGGTAATTGTTTGAGCGGGCAGGGCAACAGTGATTGTGAAAGTCGCCGTTGAGGTGCCACCACCGTTTGTTGCAGTGATTGTGTAACTGGCGGCTGTTGCCGAAGATGTCGGAGTTCCTGAAATAAGTCCTGTTGATGTAGAGAATGTAATCCCGTTTACTGGGGTTATTGCAATATTTGGAGAAATTGAATAATCACCAACAGTTCCACCGGTTGATGAGATTGAATAACTTGTTACTGAGCTGCCAGCCATTGCACTTAATGAACTTTGTGAAAGAGAGATGACTGGTGCTGCACCCCGAGTGAATGCTCGAATTGGAATTACCGGACGCTTTCCCGTGTTGTAGTCGTAATATGGCCCTCCACTTGAAACAATAGTGATTGACCCTCCGAGGCGATTTGATGACATATAAAAGGAAGTCGAATCGGTAGGTCCAGAATTCCAGTAAGCCATAATTTCTAGATATGAAGGGAGGAACCAATCCGATAAATTTCCTGAACCACGATAAGCCTTCGCCACATTTGCGGCATTTGTCGAAGTTGAAGAGATTGATACCAAGAGAGTTGTGTTTGAGTAACCAGAACCAATTGTTTCTGATTCGGATGCTAGGAGGTGATCAACTCCTCCTAGGAGTTGGTGAGTCGTGACATTATCGAATGCATATGCGCCACTCGTTGGCGCAGATTCAAGATAGCGACAAGCTGATGCACAAGGAGCACCTGTCATTGTGAAAGTTGTCCCAGGTGAATAAAACACTCGCCCTCCACCAGGTCCTAAATCTCCCACAGCGCATGCACCACCTTGAGCGCAGGAATAAACGACAGCCTGCGCTGAAGGAGCAACAGCTCCGACCAAAAATGCGATTGAACTGAACAAAGTAACTAACGACAAGGCGAGCGTGCTACGACTCTTCATTTTCTCTCCACAGGCGTGATTTAGGGGTGATATGAATAGAAGAATACCTTTCTTTTATAGGGATAGCACTCTTTTATCAGCTTGTGCCTTCTTTATAAATAACCTCTTCGGATTCCCCCAGATTCCGAACTAGAATTAGGTCATGCCCGGCAGAGCCAAGAAGGCGACCTCCCCCGAATCGGGACGTAAAGCCGCCTATGTCATGCGTAATCGCATGGCTCTTCTGCGCTCAACCCAAGAGGTCTTAGCGATCAAGGGGCATGCGGTCACCATCGAAGATATCGCTGACCATGCCCAGGTGGCGGTTAGCACCATTTATAAACACTTTGCGGATAAAGAAGCTTTGATCTCGGCCACGATGTTGTGGGGATTTGCCGAGTGGATGACAAAAGTTCAATCCTTGGGAGATGACCTTACTGACCCTTTAGAGAAGCTGGTCTTGCCCATGCGTCTTTTTGTGCGAGTTAAATCAACACATCCCTCTCACGCTCGCAATATTGTCAATTTTCTGGACATCACAAATCAGTTCCTTCCAATCCTGGAATCTGAGTTGAGCCAACATATCGAAGAGCTTGCGAAGGCAAAGTTATTAACGTGCGATGACCCCGATGTAGCTGCGAGAAATCTCCAGGCAGTTCTGCTCTCGACGGTTGTAAATCAAGTGACTAATCAAAAAGCAAAGGTTGAAGATGCTGATGCTTCAATCAGAGTAGCACTCAGCATGGTTGGAATTTCAGAGGCGAAGGCTCGGAAGTTAACCGAGTCAAAAATTCCTGAAATCAAGGGTTAAGCAAGCAGCTCAGCAAGAAGTTTCTCGACTCGGCCCTTAATGTCATCGCGGATTACGCGTACCGATTCAATTCCTTGTCCTGCAGGATCATCGAGTACCCAATCTTCATAGCGCTTACCTGGGTAGAACGGACAGGCATCGCCACAACCCATCGTCACGACTGCATCTGAAGCTTGTACTGCCTCGGGTGTCAGAATTTTTGGAGTGTTATTAGCAATATCAATTCCAACTTCAGCCATCGCTTCAACAGCAACTGGATTGATTGAATCTTTAGGCGCAGAACCTGCTG
>Ga0194037_1003345_pt1 | contig 9979 bp, 5 predicted proteins | sample JunL306m_MetaG_FD_148653 | JGI IMG/M metagenome (GOLD analysis project Ga0194037, IMG submission 148653) | Anoxic zone freshwater microbial communities from boreal shield lake in IISD Experimental Lakes Area, Ontario, Canada - Jun2016-L304-6m | ecosystem: Environmental > Aquatic > Freshwater >...
GAGTCTTGGATGGGGGCCGATATGCCCTTTATCGCGAACAAGAGGCTGGCGGATATTGCGATACCTGGCACCCATGATGCGGGAACGGCAAATATCAAGTCCAGCATGGAGAGAGTATCACGTACCCAAGATAATTCTGTTCTGCAACAGCTTAAGGATGGAATTAGGTACCTTGATCTAAGGATCTACAACAACAGGGATAGTGGCAAAGCATGTCCAATACCGTCAGACTACTACATATATCATAACTCAGAGTATAACTGGTATGACCAGATGGTAAGCTATAGGCTGAATGAAGCTCTGGATCAAATCAAGAGTTTTGTAAATAACCCAGCCAACGCAAACGAGATTCTGATATTGGATTTCCAGAAAATTGAAACCGGCAGCGATGGTTCAGACGCCCAGTTATTCTCTATTATTCAGTCGTATTTGAAAGGTAGCGTCATACCGAATACCGTAAGCACTGATTGGGGTACTAATACAGTGGCGCAGCTCAATTACATGCAGACTGGCAAAGTGGGAACTGCAAAGGTGATCTTATTGGTCGATGATAGTTTCATTGATCAGGGAAGATCCGGATGTGGTGTAAGTATGGAGACAGGTCTTTGGTACAAGCGTCTTCAGCGAGTTAATGGAAGATATAGGGAGAGCCGTGAATATTTGGCTTATGATACGGTTGGCGAAAAAAGTAAGGCGCTTAAAGATGTTATCCTTGAACAGCTCAGCAAGGTTTATGCTAGCAAGACTTGGATTTCAGAGACAGATGATACTGTCAATCCATTTGATAAATATAGGGATCAACAAAAGAAAGGCTGGCTGAATGTATTAAATTTCGCACCAAGGCCAAACACCCCATGGTATATCTACAATTCCCCTGCTGGCCTTGCGAAATGGATTATTCCTGTTGCCGGTGCTGCATCCCCTTCACGAGAGTATCTGACTGATTATAGTGAAAGATTAGTTAATAAGCCTTTCAATATTAATGGATACTGCAACTCCGGAACCATCGGTAAATACTCATGGGTTGGTGGCCACGCAAACAAGAATAGTCCAGTCGGTGAATTCAATAAGCCAAATGTATTTATGGTTGATAAATACAATAGTAGCTCGCCATTTTGGGTCAGTGTTGACTATGACCCGGTTCAAGGAAAATGGGTTCAGACCGCTGTAACTGACTTCACAACATTTATTCGCAACTTGAATAAACCGCAAAGAAACGAAGGTGCTACGGTGGCATCAATGGATGATGAGGCCTGCCTAAGCAAATAAATCATTAAGTCTCTTGATAGTTAGGGGATAATTTGAGATGGAATCGACCCGCCTCCCCTGAGTATGAAGAGACAATGACCAAAAAGATCGTATTAGTGTATGGCCCACCAATTGAGTGAGCAGCTTAAGAAATCCTTGTGGGATAATTAATATGAAGTTTAAAACTACTACCGCCTTTCTCTTGCTTGCATTATTTGGGAGCAACTCACATGCGTATGATGAAGATGGGCATTATTATGCTTTGGCTATGATGGCGCTCGACGTGAATGGTGGAAAACCATTGACTCCTGATCTTTTGAAGATTATTCGTGCCGTTCAGTATGTTGATGATAACCCCCTAACCCTGCCTGAAAGCAATCCATTTAAAGGCTCTCTTAGTGAGACACAAATACAAAGTAGGCGGACGTTCCACTTTTCAGGTTATTTAAAAGCTACATCGTTCGGATACTTATATGGAACCACCAAGCGAGATTCGCCATTTGCGCGTCACAATGTCAACAAAGCATTATCAACTAATGACCCGTACTTGTTAGGTACAGCACTTCACACATATCTAGATTCCTTTGCGCATGAAGGATACACCGCACCTCTAGGTCAGGTGTCTGGTGGGCATGATGCAGATCGTCCTCACCTTGCAACTGATAAGTTTGAACAAATGGTCACAATGGTCTATACCATCCTGCAAAAGTGGCAGGATAATAATGGGAGGCCTTCAAATCTCAATAGGGTTGACCCGAGTCGATACAAGACCTTGGCCGCATTTGTTCCTGCAGCCTATAAACCTTGTGCAGGTGGCCTTAGTGCCGTAAACCCGAGTGCCGGATGTCGTGATTATGCATATCAAGCATCCGAAATAGCGCCAAGAACAAAATGGTGGTTTGATAACATCAATACCATTTTCCCTGTGGGATACCTGCCTCAATACTCACAGTTTGTTGGTGAAGAGAAATCTGAAGTGAATTCAGTAGTAACGAACTACCAAATGCCTATAGATGAAAGTTTGGCCGATAATGACCAATGGGATGGGATTTCTACATCAAGTTACGCAGCTAAGCTAAAGACTAGGTCTATTCAGCTTGAACAAGGCGAATTAATGTTAGCTACAAATGGTATGACCATAAATGAGCTTGCAAGGTTCTCGCTTGCGAATGTGGATCTCTATGTCAATGGCCTGGATCCTAGGCTATATAATGAGGCTGGGTTTCTTGCATTGCTGAAGGCGGCTAATAGAATACCAAGTGGATGGTTCCTGCTATCAGGACTATCGGGAGCCGGAGACTCAAGACACTTATTTCCTGTAAGTCAACGAGTTTATAATCAGCTGTTATCTGGTATCAAGCCGAATAATATCGATAAGGCATTGTTCTCCCTCGCCGCGATTAATAGCGGCGACAATGGGATGGTAAAGTCAAACCCAGTTCAGATCTGCAATAAGACAAAGTATCTCTATAATGAGCTGGGGAGACGGAAGCTAACAGACAAGCAAAGACAACTCCTTATATCATCGATTGGTTCTAACTCAATCAGGCTATCTGAATGTGGCCAGTCTGCAATACCTACATTAGTTTCTCTTCTCTCTGATCCTCGTTTAGCAGAAACTATGGCCGCTAGATTCTATTTGGTCTCGAGCGATGAGGAACGTGAATCAGTACTCGCAGGTGACTCAAGCAAACAAACTGCCGTACGAAGCCTGAGAAAAACTCTTTCAGATACGCTTTGGAACATTGCTTTCGAGGGAAACCAACTTGATGCCGTTGACCCAGTTATAAATGAGAATGTTAAGTACTGGGCAATTATGTCCAGAGAAGACTTTGACGATAATGATCACGGTAGCTCAAGCGACAAGAGACACCTTCAAGAGCTAGGTGACCAACTCCGAGCCAGTCTTATCGCAGGTAACACCGGTCTTGCCTCTGCAGTTCTAAACTCACTTGCAACATATACACCTGCTGACGGTGTTCCAAAAATTTTAGGTTCTGACCTGCAAATGATTATCTCGGATAATCGTTTCGTAGATCTTAGGGTTACTGCCGCATATGCATTGAAAAAGATAAGCGGTGATAATAGTAAAAGTCTTAGCGAATACTTTAACCAATAAAAACTAATATTATTCAAGGTATATTGCCAATGAAATACATTTCCTTGTGTGCACTGGGCCTACTCCTAATAGCCACCACTGGTTTTCGGGCTATAGCCGCTGACACCACTAGCACGTTTCTTGCCTCTGAGTTCATTCTAGATCAATCAGCACAAGTTATCACGATTGACAACAATGGGTCTGAGTTATATCTCTACTATCGTGGACCCAGTCGGTCGCCAGAAGTCATTAACATATCTATCGATGACCCTTCCATTAAACTTTCTGGTAGCACATGCACAATATCTAAGAGCAATGATCGATGTAAAATTGTACTGAGGTATTCTAACCTAGCTAAACCGGCCTATACTGACAAAACTATTAAAGTAAAGGATTCTGGTAATAGCCTGATCTCGGAATATGTCGTTTGGGTGAAGCCAACCTATGGCCCATTTCCACTTGTGTGGAGAACCCGAGGCGGAGCTGGCGCGCGTGGTGCTGGACCAATCATCATACAAAACGCTAATCAGACCTCAAGAACCTATCATATAGATATTGATAAGAACCCGTACACTGGATTCTTCACGGATGACGTTAGTATTGAGCCATCATATTCGTTCACTCTTCCCGCAAAATCGGTATGTAAGGCTGATGAATTGCTCATTATTAATAGGAGCGCAGAGTTTGAATATACATACGCTACCCCGATGAATGGCGCTGCGTGGGGTTCGGACCGAAATATCAAAGATATTACAGACGCATCGCAAGGACGCACCACATATAACTCACCATACGTGACTGGAAATAACAACATTTCTACCTGTGCAGCAAATGGTGCTCGTTCCTGCTCAAGTCTCTGGGGATCTTGGACCGTTGGACTTATGAACATTAGTGGAAAGGATCTCAATTCATCATTTCTCAATGGAGACGAACTTCTCCTTAAGAATGGATCGTGGGAATCTAATGACAGCATCTACTATGAAAGTGGTTGGGTAAGTAATGGAAATGAGCAGATCGCCTTGATTGCCATCAATGGAGCGACGAATGGTAATGGATTTGATGCATCTTCCTTGAGGCTTCCGATGGCTGCGGTGGTGACTGCTCCTCCCTGTTCAAAATTTAAAAACTAACTTTTCCCCCAGAAGTAGTAATACTCTCGATTTACCCTATTCGGAGGGGATGCCCATATGCACATAACCTCCGGTTATCGGTGAAACTTACTTCATGGCCTATGGTTGAATCCAGACGGGATCAGATTCTTGTCGAGTGGCACAACCAGTCCTTTCGCCACAAGTGATTAATTCATGAAGCAGGTTATCTGCTGTTAATCTTATAACTATATTGATCACTGCACCCCTCCTATTCATGCCTCCATCCGTTAACGCTGGAATACAACCCAGCGACTTTTGCGTGCATGAAGATGGCGGCACAACGTTCATAGACGGAGTCTGCGGAGCACCCATACACATCGACTACATTGGCTCCGACTTATCTCATTCTCTCAGCGTAACAATTCGATTTACAAATCCTAGACTAAAGACTTCGACTTCTTCCTGCACATTTACTCATGCTCGCCATAACTGCTGCTCCTTTGTTCAATTGCGAAATCAGGTGCATAAAGTCTTCGGCGTGAATCAGTTTGAACTCACCCCATTAACCTTCGGGGGAGAGGATCAACAAAGTCACGCGTTGAGGCGTAATGCTGCAACTGAATCTGGATCGAGTCGATTCTGATGGGAGTCTCGGCTGGGACTCAAGGGCAGCCGCACCTAACGTGCAAAAGCTAGAGTCAGCGGTTCCTTTTTCCTATTATCTAAAGCCAGGCCAGAGTGCTCCTGTCGCCCAGTTTTTCTGATGTGAGTGGTTACAATATAATTGGATAATACATTGGAGCCGCATTGAAATGACTCGTAGCATGGATTCCACTAGCGCTTTACGGCGCTGAATAGGGCGAGTATCATCCTTGAACGGATGCCGAAATAAACTGTACGCCAAGGAGCAAGAAATCCCGTAGACGAGAAAACCAACAGTCAGATTCAGGCAGTAGTCGTAATGGCCGATGGTACAAGTCATTAAATCCTACGCGGCCTGTAATATACATCTTTACGACGACAGGAAAGTGTTCGAAGATTCCAGATATTCGCTTACAAATTGCGCAATTGGCATTAAGTCTGCTTGGAATAAAAAAACTTATAGAGGAAAAAATGCGGTACTATAAAATTATTATAATCAGCCTGACATTCTCTGGATACGCCCATGCATTCGGAAGTGCCTCTACTGTCTGCATCGAAAACAAATCAAGCTTAACCTACTATATCAACGGTGCCATTACTAAAGCCTCGGATTGGCAGGATAAAGATGCCAGCACCAGCCTCAATCGTCCGGATTTAACCTGGGTACGAGAGCAAGTTGAACCCGGTGAAATTATCTGTGAAAGAACTGATTGGAATATCCCTTGGGCTGGCTCACCAAATCCCAAATTTCTGCTCACGGCCAGTACACAGTCTGACGATTCTTTTATGATCACTCCCCTAAACACATCCACCTTTAGCCGGGAATGCAAACAGCAGGAAGCAAGGCTGGGCCAGATCTATTGCAGCATCGAAGCATGGAAATCTTCTGGAGGTCTCATCAAAGGTTTGGCCTCCGGATTTGGCTCAGCATGTGTTGATAAGAAAATGCCATATTATTCGCAATGCAATCTATTCCAGATCCTACGCTGAGAATCTAACGAGGAATCCTCTAGTGGACCGCAGAGCTGGTATTCGCTCTGTGGTCGACTAGAGGCGCCTTAATTCTACTGTTATATCCATCCCAGAGTACCGAACAGATCTCTTCTTAATTATTAGAGATACCAATATGCTACGCCACATAACTTCGATTGCCACGATCTTATCGGCACTTGCTCAAACCGGCTATTCATAAAAGTGACTTTTGGTTTCATGATGATGGTGATACCGTGCTGAAAATCAAAAGTCAGCCGCGTAGCGGCGAGACCTTGATGATTTTCATGCCCCCAGAAGGGCCAGGTCCGGGCGGCTCACCATCGGTGAGCTGCAAGGTTTCCCGGAAGCCCTTAGAGTCATCTTTGAGTCACGTGAAGCGACCTTGTTGTCGCTTAAGGGATCGAGCGGGGACGGCTGGGGCGCCAAAGGCATTAACCGTTCTGCGCATGCGGCCGTTCAGCGCTGGGAGTGCTGTCGGCTTAGAATTTCGTAGAACTCACTGATGAATACATCAAGTTTTTTAGGAAGCATCCTTAAAGCCCTGGCCCTTAGTTTGTCTTGGGTGGAGGCCACGGCTTTTTCATTGCCTAAAAATTCACTTAACGGTACGTATGTGTAAAAATGTGGGCGCAAATTCAATCTAAGAGGCTGTCGGTTTAGTCTCTTGAAGATAAAGCACCCAAAGCAAACCGAATAGTTTTCGTTAAAGGGTCTGATAATTCAATGGAGAAATGACATGTCAACGGAAAAACTGCTAAGACCAGTCATCAGTGGCTTGCTGCTTGGGCTTCCTCTAATGGCCTCTCAGACCCTATGGGCCGATACCTTTGCCCCCAATCTGACTCTTCAGGTTCAACCCACACTGACATTGACGAAGGGCCAGCCTTTGATTGAGCCTCCCATCATCCGCCCAAAGGGTGGCAGTCTTCGAGCTGAGATCACGATGTTGTCTGGGGGATTTAGCGACAATCCGATCCGTTACGGGGACGATGAGGTTTTTAGCTCCTATTCGCAGTTTCCTAACGCGAGTCAGTCGAGCGGCAATCAGAACACACTGATCTACGGCTATGCGATCAAAGCCTATGGCAAGTCGTATCCCGCTCAATTTCCACCGCCGATTCTGCAGGTTAATCAGGGACAAAAACTGGACATCGATCTGATCGATCATCTGGAAACGCACAATGGAATGGCTTCAGGTTCGCTCTATGAAACCAATTTTCACGGCCATGGACTGCATGTGAGTCCGCTCTCAATGGGGGATAACGTTTACCCCACGATCAATGATCCTGGAACGGCAACCGAGCCTCAGATCATGCGCGTTAGGATTCCAATCCCAAGGAACCAGGAATCCGGTTTTCAGTGGTTCCACCCTCATCACCATACGCAGACCCACCAACAAGTGTACGGCGGTTTAGCGGGGATGCTCTTAACCGGTGACGTCATGGACCCCTATCCGAAATACAAGGCTGGAGGCAGCCAACCCCTCAAGCAGCGGTTCCTGGCGTTCTCTGAGGTCAATATCCAGCGAACCAGTCAGGACGGTACGACGATTGACGAGACTGGGCCGAATCGTTTGCTCGTCTATGCGACGGCCAACGCTCCAAACCCTCAGGGTGGGAAAACCAACTGTTTCGGGAATGCCAAGGGTTCTGTGCCCCAGTGCTCATGGCAGAAACGGGTCAACGGTCAGTTGAATCCCGTCATCACGATGCGCCCCGGGGCGACAGAGGTCTGGAACCTTATCTCCATGGGCGCATTTGGATCATTCAATGTGGCGATCACCGATAGTCAGCTCCAAAATCCCTGGAACGCAACGATTTTTGCGTTCGACGGCGATGAAAGTGATGGCGGAAAAACGCTGGGGCTTGATGTGAAGCCCTTGCCCACGGTGTTATCTGCTGATGACAACCGTATGAATGATCTTTTGGCAGCCACCCTCCTCATGCCGGGCAATCGGATGAGCATGGCGGTTACGGCGCCTAAGAAGCCGGGTACTTACTATCTGATCGATGGCTGGGGTGGCTGTAACAGTCCTGCAGCCGGCGTGACCGCAACGGGCGGCAACCCAGGCAATAGCTCCTGTACTCCTGTGACTTATCCCGCTGGGCAAAGTTACCCCATCACCTACTTTGTCCTTGCGACCATTGTGGTAGAGGGGCCTGAGGTCAACAAGCCGACCCCAGTGTTCAATGCCCAGGGATCAAACTACTGGCTGTTCAATGCGCCGCCGACACAGAAGCGGGAATTCAGCTATTATGTGAATACTGTTGGGACCTACGCGAACAACCCCAACCTGAAGCTCAAAACCCCACTTTACCCATTAGAAACCTGCCCCGGTCCTTCCGCGTGTTTTTACATCAACGGAAAAACCTTTGGGAATGGTCCTTTGACCACCATTCAGATTGGAAGCATTGAGGAGTGGACACTCCTCAATGAAAAGCAAATTATCCTGAATGCTAAAGATGGAACCTACAACAGCTCCAACTCAGCAAGTCACCCGTTCCATATACACCAAGGTAACTTCATCGTGACCGAGGTTAACGGAAAGCCTGTGGATCCCAATGTCATCTCGCCTCAAAGCTCCCTGAACTATGTGTCAGCGAGGGACGAGGCCAACATACCGCAGCCGCTGCCTTACAACGGCATCGATCCTGTCACCGCATCGATAAAGATCAAATTCCGTGTCGAGGACTACCCCGGAAAATATGTTGCCCATTGTCATATCCTGAAGCATGAGGATCAGGGCATGATGATGCCGGTTCTCGCGATCGGTCCTGTGAATGGACTTCGAGGCACTTTTGGATCCTCGATCGGAGAGCCCGGCGTCGTCAATGTCATCGATGGCAAAGGCACGTTGACTAGCACGAAATATCCCTTTGGATATGGCTTTAACGGCGGCACCTCCACCGCGTCTGCGCTTGGCGCAGCCAAGTTCTTCAATAACTACGCCATTGGTCAGGCGAGTGGCGGATACCGGGTTGCTGTCTATGGCGGCAAGGACCAAAAGCTTCTCCACCGCTTTGAGGCCTTCCCGGCGAATACACCCGGGAAGAAAGGCGTCAGTGTTGCTTTAGGCGACATCAATGGTGACGGCGAGCCAGAGGTCATTGTCGGCAGTCGTTCGAGTGGGACGACCAAGCTTCGGATTTATTCGCCATCAGGGGTCTTGATGCAGAAGTTTGATGGGTTCCTTGCCGGCGACTATCCCAACGGCATCAATGTCGCTGCGGGTGATGTAGACGGTGATAACTTTGATGACATCATCGTTGGAGCGGGTGCAGGACAGGCTCCGGTAGTGACTGTTTATAGTGGTCGTCAGCTCACCTACCATCAAGGCCTTCAGACCGTCGTGTCGTTTACGGCTTCCGGTGATAGTCAGTCTGGTGTCCGGGTGGCAACGGGTTATGTAGCCCCTGCGACGATTCCGAGCTACATTGGTAACGTGGTGACGACCCCTGAAACAGGCTCCGGCACCGGAACCGTTCAGGTCTGGAATACGAGTGCGTCCCAACCACTTAAAGCTTTGGGTTCCTACAGCCCATTCCCGGGGAGTGACCTGCCGGTGCAATTGCAGACTGGTTACGTCGGTGTTCCAGGGGTTGCCCAAGTTTTCGCCTGGAACACACCCAATAGGATTTCGAGCACATCCTTTGATGGATCTTCGAAACCGACGACGACCTATCTCAATCTGGCTAACTAGCCAGCCATCCGCTCGCTTTGTTCGCTGCTTCATTCCAGAGAGTCACTCTGGGGTGAGGCAGCGAATGACCTATAAGACATTGACGTGGTCAAGGTTTAACGGACACTCAGTTAAGCTGCTTGGGCCAGTTGGCCCCGTCTTTCAAATTCGTCCGGACTCAAATAGCCCAGATACGAATGGACTCGAAGGCTGTTGTACCGCATCGTG
>Ga0194037_1003347_pt1 | contig 9977 bp, 7 predicted proteins | sample JunL306m_MetaG_FD_148653 | JGI IMG/M metagenome (GOLD analysis project Ga0194037, IMG submission 148653) | Anoxic zone freshwater microbial communities from boreal shield lake in IISD Experimental Lakes Area, Ontario, Canada - Jun2016-L304-6m | ecosystem: Environmental > Aquatic > Freshwater >...
AAATTGGCATATTTAACTACACATGGTCATAAGTCATTGACTATATTGGTTCATCCTATAATTCATTCTCACCTTACCAAGGGTATTTTCACCAGTATCGTTAAGCGTTGGAAGAAAAAGTATAAAATTAAATTAAGCTCACAGGCCTCCAATACTAGCCATTTAGTGGAATACCGATTCTTAGACGACGAACAAGAAGAAATTAAGTTCTAGGGAAATTTCGGCTTTTACTTAGCTTGGTTTTATTTTTGCCATTATCTTTACTGCAATAACTTTAGTACATGAGTAAATCTAAATCTGCTTTCTTTTGCAATAATTGTGGATACGAATCCACCAAGTGGGCGGGTAAATGTCCTTCTTGCAATGAGTGGAATACATTTACTGAAGAATTAATTGATAGTGGTAAAGAAAAAGAAAGTACCTGGGAAGAATATCATACAAATCAAAAAGGCACAACGGTAATTGCCATTAACGAAGTCAATAGTTTATCGGAAAAAAGAATTGACAGCGGTGACGCTGAATTAAATAGAGTATTAGGTGGCGGTATTGTTCTGGGCTCTATTATTCTTGTAGCAGGCGAACCTGGTATTGGAAAAAGTACTTTGTTTTTACAACAAGGTCTTTTAATGAAGGAGCAGGTGGTATTATATATTAGTGGGGAGGAAAGTATTCAGCAAATAAAAATGCGCGCCGATAGATTGAATATTAAAAACGATCAATTCTTTTTATTAACTGAAACACATACAGCGGCTATTTTTAAAGCCATTAAGAAATTAAAACCTACAGTTGTCATTGTCGACTCTATACAAACTTTAGAATCCAATGTCATTGAAGCGGCTGCTGGCAGCGTTTCACAAATAAAACAAACTGCTGCAGAATTTCAACGCTTTGCTAAAGAAACAGGCACACCAGTATTTTTAATTGGCCATATTACGAAAGAAGGAACCATTGCAGGACCGAAAATATTAGAGCATATGGTGGATACCGTATTGCAATTTGAAGGAGATAGACATTACGCCTATAGAATGTTACGTACTTTAAAAAACAGATTTGGTGGCACTAGTGAATTAGGTATTTATGAAATGACTAGTGAGGGCATGAAAGTAGTGACCAACCCCTCTGCTTTTTTAATCGCCCAAAGAAATGACGCCCTTAGTGGAAGCACTATTGCAGCTTCTATGGAAGGCATGCGTCCATTACTTATTGAAGTGCAAGCCTTAGTTACACAAAGTGTATATGGCACACCCCAAAGAACTGTGACGGGTTTTGATTTAAGAAGATTGCAATTGCTACTTGCTGTTTTAGAAAAACGCGGCGGCTTCGCCTTTGGCATGAAAGATGTTTTTGTAAATATTGCAGGTGGTTTAAAAATAGAAGACCCTTCCATGGACTTGGCCATTATACTCGCCTTACTTTCTTCTTTCGAGGACCTTCCACTTCCACAAGGCATTTGCTTTGCAGGTGAAGTAGGACTGAACGGAGAAATTAGAGCTGTGAATAGAATTCAACAAAGAATTGCAGAGGCTGAAAAATTAGGCTTTGAAAAAATTATTATTTCAAGCTTTAATCAAAAAGGAATTGATACTAAAAAATTAGGCATTAGTGTAGTGGCAGTAGAAACAGTAGAAGAAGCCTATAAGCTCTTCTTTAATGCTTAACAATACAATCATTAGACTTACATTCATTAGATGTAGATTTATTAGCTCCTTTTTGAATTGTATCCAAGCATATAGTGCTGGTTTTTTTCATTTATTTTATCCGCATATTTGTATGCACTGTGGCAGTGAAGAACTAGATTCAGCAACTGTTTTATGTCAGGCCTGTGAAAAAAATTTACCCTACACCGAATTTTTATCTATTGAGCATAATAAAATAGAAAAAATATTTTGGGGAAGAGTAAGCATTCAGGAAGCGGGGGCTAGTTTATTTTTTACCAAAGAGAGCATTGTACAAGTATTAATTTTTGCTTTAAAATATAAACACCAAAAAAAAGCAGGAAGGCTATTGGGTAATATTATGGGCCAAGACATAATTAATAGCCAGCGCTTTAAAAATATCGATTGTATGATACCCATTCCCCTTAGTAAAAACAAAGAAAGAAAAAGAGGGTATAATCAAGCCATGCTGCTTTGTCAAGGCATTCAAGAGAAATTACCGCATATTCCCATCTTACCTGTTTTACTAAAACAAAAAAGTTCAAAAAGTCAAACCCGTCAAAATAGAATTGAAAGAAATCATTTAAGAGCGCAGCCCTTTAGGCTAGTAGACCCTACTACCCTTGCCAATAAAAATATTTTAATTGTAGACGACGTTATTACCACCGGCGCTACCATGGAAGCCGCGGCTAGCTATTTAGGGAAAGAGGCCCAGCCGCGTTCTATAAGCCTAGTGGCTGCCGCCTATACGATCTAGTCAACCTTTTCTAAAATAAATTGTTATATTTATTGTTCAAGCAAAGGCACCGAATTGTTCAAACTAAGACACCGAAAAGACAAAGAATTATAAAAGACTCAAAAAATAAACGCAATTATTATGAAAACATTATTAAGCATTTTATTGATGGCCGCTGTATTAACTACTAACGCACAAAGCATTCATAGTTTTACTGTAAAAAGTATTGATGGTAAAAATTTAAACCTAGCTAGTTTCAAGGGTAAGAAAATATTAATTGTAAACACAGCTTCGAAATGTGGTTATACTCCCCAATATGAAGGTTTAGAAAAAGTATATGAGCAGTATAAAGACAAATTAGTCATTCTAGGATTTCCTTGCAACCAATTCGGCGGACAAGAACCAGGAACGAATGAAGAGATTGTTGCATTTTGCAAAAAGAACTATGGTGTAAGTTTTCCTTTAGCCGATAAAATTGATGTAAAAGGTGATAATATCGCACCTATCTATCAATGGCTTACCATGAAATCAAAAAACGGAATTTTAGATGCAAGTATTGCCTGGAATTTTAATAAATTTTTGATTGATGAAAATGGTAAAATGATTGCTTATTTCCCAAGCAGCGTGAAGCCAGATAGCGAGGATATCTTATCTTATTTAAAATAAATCTATAGGCCTGCTTTTTAGCCCAGCTTTATAAACTATCCATTATCTTCGTTGCATGTTATTTAGCGAAGTCATAGGACAGGAGGCTTTAAAAAAGCAATTGGTTCACTTAGTAGAACAAAAAAGACTAAGTCATGCCTTGCTATTTGCAGGCCCAGAAGGCGCAGGGGCCTTGCCTTTAGCTATTGCCTTTGCACAATACATAGTGAGTCTTCCTGCTACCAATGAAAATGCAGCAGCCGATTTATTTGGGGCTGCTACTACAGAAGTACAAGAAGATATTTTCTACAGACCCGATCAAATAGAAAACCTGCCTGCTTATCATAGAGCGAGTAAGCTCATGCACCCCGATTTACATTTTTCATTTCCATCTATTACAGAAAAGCCAGGACAAAAAAATCTAAGTGCTAATTATATTGAAGAGTGGAGAGAATTTATAATGGGCTATCCTTATGGAAATGTTTTCGATTGGTTGCAATTTATAAAAGCAGAAAATAAACAGGGTAATATTAGTGCGGATGAATGCGCTGAAGTCATTAAAAAATTATCTTTTAAAAGTTTTGAGAGCGCTTATAAGGTTTTAGTGATGTGGATGCCTGAATACTTAGGTAAGGAAGGAAATAAATTATTAAAGCTAATTGAAGAGCCCCCCGATAACACCATTATAATTTTAGTTGCTGCCAGTGAGGAAAATATTTTACCTACCATTTTAAGCAGATGTCAATTTATTAAAGTGCCCCGATTAAGTAGTGGGGAAATTGAAGCGGCCTTAATTAGTAAAGGACAAATTGAAAAAGAAAAAGCAGCACAAATTGCTTCTATGTCGGATGGTAATTATAGAGAAGCGCTGCATTTATTACAACATAGCGATGCCGATTATTTAACCCAAATAAGAGAATGGCTGAACGCCATCTTAAAAAATGGGCCAGTGGCCCAGGTGAAATGGGTAGATGAAACCAGTAAAATGGGCAGGGAGCCTCAGAAGCAGTTTTTGAAGTATTTTAACCATTTATTGGAACAAAGTATTCGCTTAAAAATACTAGGCACCGACCTGCCTTTGGACCCCGATTTAAAGGATTTTGCCTTAAGAATCAATAAGATAGCTAGTGTGGGCCAGATGGAGGCCATTATTCAGGAAATTGACAAAGCCACCTATTATATTGAGAGAAATGCCAACCCAAAAATGCTATTTATGGCCTTAGGCATCAAGTTCTATCATATCATTCAGAACAAAACCTTAATTTTGACAGATACCTAGCAAGTAAGTGAGAGAACCAGAGAAAAGAAGCTAGGAACGGTATTTTATTCATTAACAGTAGAACTTACATAATATGGGATGTGGATCTTGTGGAACAGGAACACCAAATGGGTGTAAAAGTAATGGAGGCTGTAGTACAGGAGGTTGTAATAGACTAAATGTACATGATTGGTTACGCGATTTACCTATCGACGATGCCGCTACACAATGCAAAGTAGTAGAAGTTAGCTTCAAGCAAGGCAGTAGAAAAGAATTCTTTAGAAACACCAGCGCACAACATTTTGAAAAAGGCGACTACGTTACCGTAGAGGGCGTCAATGGTTTTGACCTAGGGGAAATTGCCTTAACAGGAGAATTGGTGCGTATACAATTAAAGAAAAGAGGGACGGATGAATTCAGCCCTGAGATGAAAAAGATTTTAAGACCTAGTAACGAAAGAGATTTAGAAACTTACCATATTAGCAAAAGCAGAGAAGCTGCTATGCTAGCCCGCAGTCGTGCCGCTGCTAGAGACCTTAGGTTGGAAATGAAATTAAGTGAAGTAGAATTACAAGCAGATGGTAAAAAAGGAACTTTCTTTTATACAGCTGATGATAGAATTGACTTTAGAGAACTCATCAGAACTTTTGCTGGAGAGTTTAAAGTAAAAGTGGAAATGCGTCAAATAGGTATTAGACAAGAAGCTGCGAAAGTAGGTGGTATAGGAAGTTGTGGAAGAGAATTATGTTGCAGTACTTGGTTACACGATTTCAAGAGCGTGAATACGACTGCAGCACGTTATCAAAATTTATCTATTAATCAAACGAAATTGAGTGGTCAATGTGGTAGATTAAAATGTTGTTTAAATTTTGAACTAGATACTTATTTAGATGCCTTACAGGGTTTCCCCGACTATGCTGATACACTTCAAACAGCAATGGGTCAGGCCTTTTTAATTAAGAAAGATATTTTCAAAAATTTAATGTGGTATACCCTCCCTAATAATACCAAGCATTTTCCTTTAACCATTGATCGTGTTATTGAAATTAAAAAATTAAATAAACAAGGTATTGCGGTGGAAGAATTGGAAGCAGTAGAAATTACTAGTAAAAATAAAGAAGTAGAACCGGAATTTGTAGAATTAGTAGGTCAGATAAGTTTACGTTCATTAGAAAAGAATGATCGCAGAAGAAGAGACCAACAAAGAAATACAAATCAAAACGATCGTAGACCTATGCAAGGAAATGGTCCGCAACAAAGAAACGATCAGAGAAACGATCAACGTCCAGATAATAGAAATAATCGTCCGAATAATGGCCCGAACAATGGACCAAACAATAGACCTAATAATGGGCCAAGCAACGGACCTAATAACGGACCGAGACCGAACAACGGGCCTAGACCTAATAATGGACCAAGGCCTAACAATGGACCTAGGCCTAACAACGGACCCTCTAACGGACCAACTAATCCATCCGCTAATTAATTAAGCGTATAATTTTTCTAATTCTTGATTCGTAAAATCCATTAATTTTTTTACGTAATTAGGAGAGAAATTAAATTCAATGCCTGCGGTTTTATATAATTCAGGTAAGGTCTTCGTACCTCCTAAACTTAAGGCGTTCATATAATTCTCTAATGCCTGTTTTGGATTTATTTGATACTGCATCCACATACCAATGGCGCCTAATTGTGCAATACCATATTCAATATAATAAAAGGGCACTTCAAATAAATGTAGTTGTCTTTGCCATCCAATGGCTCTATACATATCTAATCCTGAATAGTCAATGCTATCGGTAGAAAACTCTGCTACTATATTTTTCCAAGAACTTGTACGCTCTTCTATGGTATGCATAGGATTTTCATAAACCCAATGTTGGAACTTATCAATAATAGCTATCCAAGGAAATATGGTAATGGTTCTTTCTAACTGATGCTCTTTGGCTCTATTTAAATCTTCTTCGTTATCGAAAAAACTTTGCCAATGATTCATGGTAAATAATTCCATGGACATACTTGCTACTTCAGCCATTTCCATAGGGTACTCTTTAAAAGCAGTCAATGAAAGTGGATGCGCTAAAAAAGAATGTATAGCGTGACCACCTTCATGCACCATGGTAGTGACATCACTCATTTGACCAGCTGCATTCATAAAAATAAATGGCGCTCCCGATTCTGCTAAGGGGCAATTGTAACCGCCTGGCGCTTTTCCTTTTCTACTTTCTAAATCAAAATGTTTTAAGTCGTTCATCTTACGTAAACAGTCTGCAAAAAATGGATTCAGTTTTTCAAAACAAGCCACCGACTTATTATATAAATCCTTGCCGTCTGTAAATGGTTTTAAGGGGGCAATACCTGCTGGCTCAGCTTCTGTATCCCAAGGCTTTAAATTAGATACCCCTAATTTCTTTTTCTTGCGTGCATAAATTTTATCAATAAGAGGAAGCACATGTAATTTAATGGCTTCATGAAATTGATAGCAGTCCTCTTTGGAATAATCAAATCTTCCCAACTCTTGAAATTTATAATCTCTATAATTAGCAAAGCCTGCATTTATGGCTACTTGATTTCTTTTTTGAATTAAGTTAGAAAATAAATCATGCAGGCTAGTTTGATCTTGTAAACGACGTTCCTGTATTTTAAGATAAACTTCTTCTCTAATGGCTCTATCGGGGTTTTCTAAAAACTGAGCAGCTTGTTGTAAAGTATATTCTTGTTCTTTAAATTGAATAGTCATTTTTCCTGCAATAGTTCCATATTGTTGTTGTAGTACACTTAACTCGGCTTGAATAGGAATATTTTCTTCTCTAAAAAGTTCAATACTTTTTTTAACAGTACGCAAATAAGTAAAGTAAGCCGACTTGTCTAAGTCTGCAGTAAATGGACAAGCTATTAATTTTTTATTAAGCGCATCTGCATAAGGTTGCATTTTGGGTTGAATCTCCATGCAGAAAAAATTAAATGACTCTTCTAAAGATTTATCGGTGGTATCGCAGGTCATTTTAATTTGTCTCCAACAAGCATCCTCACTAATAAAGGCCTCTAATTCACTTAGGTTTTGAAGCCATTTTTCAAGCGTAGCTACTGAATCTAAATCCTGTGCTAACAGGGTCTTAAAATAGGGTTCTAGACCCTCCCAATTGGTTAAAACAGCATCGGTAGGAAGAAACTGGTGTCTTAGTTTTTGAATGTCTGCTGTTCTTGGCATTATATGGTATTTTAAGAGGCAAATTTACTACTTTTACACACTTCAAAAGCGACTAAAATTGCCCGATACTATTCATTTACTGCCCGACCACATAGCCAATCAAATTGCGGCAGGTGAGGTTATACAAAGACCTGCCAGTGCAGTAAAGGAATTGCTTGAAAATGCAGTAGATGCCGGTGCCACAGAAATTAAATTACTAGTGAACGATGCAGGAAAAGCCCTTATTCAAGTCATTGATAATGGAAAAGGTATGAGTGTCTCCGATGCTCAAAATGCATTTGCTAGACATGCCACTAGTAAAATAAGCACCATTGAAGACCTATTCCAAATTAGAACCATGGGTTTTCGCGGAGAAGCCTTGGCATCCATTGCAGCCGTTGCCCAAGTAAGTTTAAAAACCAGAAGAGCAGAAGATGAAACAGGAACTGCAGTAGAAATTGAAAATAGTAAAGTAACAGATACTAGTGCAGTAGCCAGTCCAGTAGGTACCAGCATAAGTATGAAGAATTTATTTTTCAATGTGCCTGCTAGAAGAAATTTTTTAAAAAGTAATAGTGCCGAGCTAAAACATATCATTGAAGAATTTACAAGGGTAGCCCTCGCCTTCCCTGAAATTTATTTTAGTTTATCTAGTAATGGTCAAGATGTATATCATTGGGAAGGTGGTAGTTTTAAACAAAGGGCCATACAAGTATTAGGCAACAGTTATCAATCTAAACTAGTAACGGTTGGTGAAAAAACCGACTACTTAACTATTACAGGATTTGTAGGCAAACCCGATACAGCCAAGAAAACTAGAAGCGATCAATACTTTTTTGTGAATCGTCGTTTTATTAAAAGCACCTATTTACACCATGCGGTTGCCAATGCTTTTGATGGTTTAATTGCCAAAGAAAATTTTCCTAGTTATATTTTATACATTGATGTAGATCCAGCACAGGTGGACATTAACGTGCACCCTACCAAGCAAGAAATAAAATTCGAAGACGATAAAATAATTTACGCATTTGTACAGGCTGCTGTAAAACATGCATTAGCACAATTTAGTGTGGCCCCCTCATTAGATTTTTCTTTGGATGCTAACATTCAACAACTCGATGCCATTCAACAACCTTTCACGGACGAAAAATATAATAATACCACCAAGCAGTCCTTGTATGAAGGCTTTAGTAAAAAAAATCAAGCACATTTAATTTCTAGAAGTGAAAATGCTTCTAAACAAGATTGGAAAAGTTTTTTCACCGACATGCCATCTTCTACTAATAGCCAAGAAGATACAGCGAACGAATCCTATATCGTAAAGGCTTCTTCCATGGGTTTATACAAAGAAGGTAATCCTTTAGAAATGGAGGATAATGTATTCTTACTTCAATTACATCAAACTTATATATTGGCCCCCTCTCAAAGCGGGGTAATTATCATACATCAGCAATTAGCGCATGAGAGAGTCTTGTATGAGAAATTTCAAAAGGCAAGTGCACAGCCGCATGCAACACAAAAAAGTTTATTCCCGGTGGTTTTAGAATTAAGCGTGAGTGATGCTATTTTACTAGAAGATATTATCGAAGACCTTGCCTTAATTGGTTATGAAATTGAGCCCTTTGGCCAAAATAGTTTTATTATTCAAGGCATACCTGCCGATGTAATTTCGGGCAATGAAAAAAATGCCATTGAACTACTCTTAGAACAGTTCAAACATTTTAGTGGAGATATTAAATTTAGCAAAAGAGAAAAATTAATCCGTTGCATGGCCCGTCAAATGGCTATTAAGACTGGCCAATCACTGAGTCAGAAAGAAATGCATAGCTTGATAGAATCACTGGCAGACTGCTCCATTCCTACTATTACAGCATCGGGCGCCCCTACCTATGTTGAATTAAAGGAGGATTATTTAGATGGCCTGTTTAGTAAATAATTAGTTCAACTTCATGATACTTGTTAAATAAGCTTCCACCGCTTTTCTTACTGGATAAGTGCTAGGGCTAATATGATTGGCCACTAGTACAGAAAATAATAAATGGGTTCCTTTATTAGTTATGATATAGCCACTTAAAGCAACTTGATTACCTAGGGTACCTGTTTTAGCATACAATACTCCTGGAATATTTTTATAATAAGCAGATAAACTGCCCTTGCCTCCTTGCGCAAAAACGCCTTTAATGCGCGTTAAGCTAAAATCGTTTTCCATTTTTTTCAATAAGGCCACATAGTTCTCAGGCGTATTTAAATTAAATCTGCTAAGGCCACTTCCATCAGCCCATTGTGGGGTTTGAGGGAAAAAACTAAAATCAGATTTTAAAATAGTATCCACTAAAGCTTCGTCATTAATGGTACCTAATAATTGTTCACTTGCCATTAAAAAAACCTGCTCAGCAAAAAAGTTATCACTTCTATGCATCATAATTTTTAACAAACTATCCGTAGGCACTGTTCTCACAATATGCCCATTAGCTTGATGCCATCCTTTTTGAA
>Ga0194037_1003350_pt1 | contig 9972 bp, 10 predicted proteins | sample JunL306m_MetaG_FD_148653 | JGI IMG/M metagenome (GOLD analysis project Ga0194037, IMG submission 148653) | Anoxic zone freshwater microbial communities from boreal shield lake in IISD Experimental Lakes Area, Ontario, Canada - Jun2016-L304-6m | ecosystem: Environmental > Aquatic > Freshwater >...
CACAACAACTGGAGCCTGGCTACAGATACGGGTGTGAATCTTTTGTCTCCGGGCAAAACACCTCGTACCAATCTCATGTTCCTTACTTTTTTTGTCAATGCTATTAAGGCTGTACACGATCACGCCGATCTGTTACGTGCTGCTATCGCATCTGCCAGCAACGATCACCGTCTAGGTGCTAACGAAGCGCCTCCGGCTATCATGTCTGTATATATAGGTAAATATCTTACAGAAGTATTGAACGAAGTAGAAACTCGTGTAAAAGAAAAATTCACTGAGCAAGACGAAGTGATACTGAAACTGGATATCCACAAGCAAATTCCTGAATTGCTGATGGACAATACAGATCGTAACCGTACCAGTCCTTTCGCATTCACAGGTAATAAATTCGAATTCCGTGCGGTAGGTTCTTCTGCCAACTGTGCTTCTTCTATGCTGGTATTGAATACCATCATGGCACATACACTGAAACAATTCAAATCAGATGTAGATGCTTTGGTAGAAAAAGGGGAGAAGAAAGAAATAGCTATCCTGCATGTATTGAGAGATTATATCGCTAAGTCTAAGAACATCCGTTTCGAAGGTGATAACTATAGTGAAGAATGGGCTAAGGAAGCTGCAAGCCGTGGTCTCAGCAATTTCAAAACAACTCCTGAAGCACTCGATGCTTTGGTGACAGAAAAGGGCAAACGCTTATTTATCGATAACAAGATATTCACTGAGCGCGAACTGGAAGCTCGTCATGAGATCATGATGGAAGAGTATGTGAAGAAAGTACAGATCGAAGCTCGTATCCTCGGTTATCTGGCTACCAACCATATCTTACCTACAGCTATCGAATACCAAAATACATTGATCACCAATGTAAAAGGTCTGAAGGATCTGGGATTAGATAAGGACAGCTACAAAGCTCAACTGAATATGTTGAAAGTAGTAAGCGAACATATCCAACACATCAACGATGATGTAGAAGCAATGATCGAAGCGCGTAAAGCAGCTAACAATGAAGAAGATATGCACAAACGTGCCAATAAATATTGCCACGTGGTCCGTCCATTCTTCGATAAGATCCGCTACCATGCCGATAAGCTGGAATTGTTAGTGGATGATAAAAAATGGCCATTACCTAAGTACCGCGAAATGCTGTACTTGCGTTAATATCATGTATGATAGGTATATAAAGGCCACTCTCTTACAGGGTGGCCTTTATATTTCACACATATAATACATGCTTTCTGAATATTCTGTTATTATCTTTATTAATATAAACTATGTAATCTTCTAACTATGCAAAAACTCACAAAAAATAATCTGCTCATATTTTTATTTTTGTGGCTCTTATTATTTGTCATCTATTTTCCTGCTGCAAAGGCAGGCCTGGTAGGCGACTTCCCCGGTTGGATAGATCAGGTAAGCAATCGTTCATTTCTCCATTATATCAATCGTTCCGATTCTAATATCAACAGCCTGTATCAATTCACACAGTTGATGACATGGATATTCTATCACCTGTTTGGTACACATGCTTGGCCATGGCATGTATTGAATATCACAATGCACAGTATCAACGGCCTGCTCATTTTTATAATTTGCAAACAATTATTTACAGACTCAGGTATAGAGAATGCAGCCTCTATATCTATGATAGGTGTATTGTTATATTGTGTATGCCCTCACATTTCAGAGGTTATTGTATGGGAGCCTGCCTATCACTTTTTGCAGGGTTTGATGCTGATATTATTGATAATGCGCTGTGTACAGTTATTTCATCATACGCCTAAGACTAGATATTTTATTGTGGCAGTTGTACTGTTCCTAGTATCTACCTACTCATTAGAGGTTTTCTACCTCACACCCTTTTTCACCCTAACTATGGCCATATATTACCGTTATGCATTGAATTATAATAAGGCACTTTTTAGGAGAGTAATCTTATACTTTTTCATTCCACAAATTGTTTTATTTGTTGCACACCTGATAATACTTCGTATCGTATACCCTTCAGGTATAGCGCATATAGGCGAGTTATCGTTTTCAATGGAAATGTTTTTTAAGTTTCCCGAATATCTATTTCATATAATTTGTTTTGGCAGATATTTTCCACACGACATTAAGGAGAAAATATATCATCATTTAGAATCTATAAAGTTCCTGATGATCTTTTATTCCATTCTATGTATCATCTGTGTATATATCATTGTAAAGATCAAAAAGATGAGTCAAAGAGCCAGGGCGGCCTCTTTCATGTTTGTGTGTTTGCTTTTCTCAATGGCTCTCATCATTCCGGTATGGTTGCAGAAGGAGTTTATAGTTGTTGCAGATAGATATACCTATGTGATGGATGTATTCATTGATATGTTGATGAGTGTACTTATGAGCTTTATATCTATCAGGTTCATCCGCTGGAATTTATGGTTAGTATATGCATTGATCAATGTTTATTGTACTACCACAGTTGTGAAGTTCTGGAAGCAGTCTGCAGTTATTATAAACAACCTGCTGGATACATTCCCTTATGATGCAAGTAGGAGAATAGTGTTACTTAATTTACCTCAATGTTTGAAAGGAGTACCTATGATACATTCAGACCCGGATGGACAGTTTTTGCTGATGTATAACATGCTGCAGAATAAACATATTACTACGCCAGTGTATGATGGTTTATCATTTAATATGACCAGTACAATGGATGGTGCGCATGTAACGGTAATGAATGATAGCCTGATACATGTTACACTTAATCAATGGGGCACATGGTGGTGGTATGGTTTCTTTGGTGCACTGAATTATGAGAATAGAGATTACAAAATAGAAATAAAAGACCCTGGTCACTGGTATGAACTGATACTTAAAAGACCTGCTTCAGAGTATTTATTGTTGTATATGGTGGATGGTCAGTGGAAGAAAGTAGATATGAATCATAAAAATGAAGATCAGAATTGATATGGATACGGGAACACATTCATATTTCGCATATCTCATGCTTTATTACATCAGTTAATAATCCTTATTTTAGCATAAATATTTAGATCCATGGGATTGAACAAAGTTGTTGCAAATGCAGATGATGCCATCAAGGATATTTCTAATGGCGCGACTATTATGTTAGGTGGTTTCGGTTTATGTGGTATTCCTGAAAATTGTATTGCCGCCTTGGTACGCAAAGGTGTGAATGGTCTTACTTGTATCTCTAATAATGCAGGTGTAGACGATTTCGGTATAGGGCTTATGTTGCAGAAGAAGCAGGTAAAGAAAATGATCTCTTCTTATGTAGGTGAGAATGCAGAATTCGAACGTCAGTTACTCAGCGGTGAGCTGGAAGTAGAATTAGTGCCGCAGGGTACACTGGCTACCCGCTGCATGGCCGCAGGGTATGGTATGCCGGCTATCTTCACACCTGCAGGTGTGGGTACAGAAGTAGCAGATGGTAAAGAAGTAAGGAACTTTAATGGCAAAGACTATTTGCTGGAATATGCTTTCGATGCGGAATACGCTATAGTAAAGGCTTGGAAAGGTGATACGCAGGGTAATTTGATATATAAAGAGACAGCCAGAAATTTCAATCCGCTGATGGCTATGGGTGGTAAGATCACAATTGCAGAAGTAGAAGAACTGGTACCTGCCGGCGAACTGGATCCGAATTTGATACACACCCCGGGTATATATGTACAACGTATCTTTCAGGGTAAGGATTATGAAAAACGCATCGAGCAAAGAACAGTTAGGAAAAACTAATGTGGTTAATGCGACAATGAGGTATTCAAATTATATTTATGAAAATTGATATTGAGAAAAACCCATTATTAAAACACTCAATAGAGCTCATTGATGATGATAAAGTTTGTAGAATTATTAGAGAATGATAAGAAATTCATTATTGCAAATCAATTACTAAAATGTAGTACTTCTATAGGCGCGAATGTAATGGAAGCACAAAGCGCAGAAAGTAAAAATGATTTTATTCACAAACTGAAAATAGCAGATAAAGAAGCACATGAAACATGGTATTGGTTATACTTATGTGAAAAGTCTGAAAATTACCCATTTGATAAGAATTTAGTAAATAAATTAAATGAAATAATGAGATTGCTCAATGCAATTATTTTTTCAGGAAAAAATTGATAACAGGCTGTGTAGAATAAGGGCATCACATTGTCGCATTCATCACATTGTCGCATTTTTTAGATTATGGCACTCAATAAAGAGCAGATAGCTCAACGAATAGCAAAAGAATTGAAAGATGGTTACTATGTGAATCTGGGTATAGGTATACCCACACTGGTAGCCAATTATATACCCGAAGGTGTGAATGTGGTATTGCAGAGTGAGAATGGATTGTTAGGTATGGGGCCTTTCCCTTTTGATGGGGATGAAGATCCGGATCTGATAAACGCAGGTAAGCAAACGATCACTACTGTTCCGGGTTCTGCATTTTTTGATAGTGCTATGAGTTTCGGTATGATACGTGCCGGCAAGGTAGACCTAACAGTACTGGGTGCTATGGAAGTGGCAGATAATGGCGATATAGCTAACTGGAAGATACCCGGCAAAATGGTAAAAGGCATGGGTGGTGCCATGGATCTGGTGGCAGCTGCCAAGAATATTATTGTGGCTATGCAACACACTAATCCTAAGGGCGAAAGCAAACTATTACCTAAATGTACATTACCACTTACAGGTGTAGGTTGTGTGAAGAAAATAGTAAGTGATCTGGGTGTGTTTGAAGTAACGCCTAATGGATTTGTTTGTTTGGAGCGAGCACCGGGTGTATCTGTAGAAGAGATAAGATCTAAAACTGCAGGTAAGCTTACAATAGCTGATGATGTGAAAGAAATGTTTTTTTAAGCATGTCGCAGATCATCATTTATCACAACGGACGTTGTACCAAGAGCAGAGGGGCATTAGAGATATTGCAAGAAAATGGTTTGGTACCTAATATCAGATACTATCTGATGGAACCGCTGACACAAAAGGAATTGCAAGCATTACTGAAGAAGCTAAAAATGAAAGCCTCAGACTTAGTAAGAACGAGTGAACCATTGTACAAAGAAGAATATAAAGACCTGCAATTGACAGAAAAACAGTGGTTGAAAATTCTGACTGAGAATCCGGTATTGATTGAAAGACCTATAGTAGAGAATGGAGATAAAGCAGTAGTAGCAAGGCCCTCAGAAAGAATATTCGAAATATTATAAAATAGTGCAGCCCTCAAATGAGGGCTTTTTATACAGACAATAATTACCCGCTACCATATAAAATGAAACGCTATCTGAGATATATATTGTTATCCTGCTGCTGTTTAGTAGTACTAACACCGGTATATGCTCAGCCCAAAAAGGAAGAAGATCTCATTAATGCTATTCTTACTTGTCTGGAACATAAGGACAGTGTATCGTATGTAAGTCTGTTCCCAGAATTTGCACAAATATGGGCTATGGCCAACGATGCCAAATCAGCGGACTATGATGAAATGGCCTATCTGCGTGTGCATCCTGAAGCATTAAGACAATTAGATCCCAACTTCAATAAAGAAATTGGTAATGGCTTTAATTCCTTATTGCAACAAGGTAAAACACTGGGCCTGCACTGGGAAAAGATAGCTAGAGTGAGTTTTGAGTTGGAGAGAATGAAAGAGACAAAAGATATAAAGGGTATCAATAAAATAGCCACAAACAGGCTGAGAGGGTATGTGTTTATACTAGATGAACTATCACAAAAAAGATATGCATTTACTACCAGTGAGTTAATGAGTATAAAAGGGAAATGGTATGGTGGCAGGCTTACCTACATCTTTGAAGCATCTAATAAAGATGCTTTTATGGAGAAGCTGAACCTGGTGATAAAAAATAAAGGACAACTGCCTAAAGATACCACAGCAGAAGTAGACAGTACCGATAAACAACAGGATGAAATAACTATACCCAAGAGAAGGATCATAGTGGACAGGAAATATTACTCGGGCAAATTTGATAATGAGATACCTGTAAAACTATATGTGAGATACCTGAAAGTACCGGGTTGTAAAGATGAGGCCTGTGCCTGGGAATCAATATTCAAATTTGGGGAGGAAGACTATGTGCGCATGAAAGTGACCAAGAATGAAAAGGGTGCCTGGCTTTTCTCTGACGAAGCAGTGCCCGGTAGCATGGAATTAATATTAAAAGGAAATATTTATACCGGTACATGGACCACCAATGAGGACCAGACGGGCTATGATGCCAAACTGACGGAAACCCCTATTACCCCCAAGAAGACAGAACAACTGGATAATATATTGGAAGAAGATATAGCCCCCGGCAAATCTGCCAACAATGTTACCTATTAATTATATCAATAAGGGTATACGAACTCTTGCAGCAACAAATCTGTTGCATGCCGTAACTTTAACAGACTATAACAGCAAAGGAATTTCATGCAACAACCAAATATCAAGACCCTTGGTGAACTAAAAAAATCGGGGTATGTAAGTAAAACAGTAAAAGAAGAGATACGCAGAAACCTGATAACATCTATTGAAAAAAAGGAAAGCCCTTTTCATGGTATATTAGGTTATGAAGATACGGTGATACCAGATGTGGAACGTGCCCTATTGAGTAGACATAATATATTGTTCTTAGGATTGCGAGGGCAAGCCAAGACCCGCATGGCGCGTGAAATGGTGAATCTGCTGGATGAATGGATACCAGTGGTAGCAGGCAGTGAGATCAACGATGATCCTTTTGCACCTATATCTTTATATGCACGCAATATATTGGCACAGCAAGGTGATGCAACACCTATAGGCTGGCTGCATAGAAGCGAGCGCTACGGTGAGAAGCTGGCTACGCCCGATGTTTCGGTAGCGGACCTGATAGGTGATGTGGACCCGATAAAGGCAGCCAACATGCGCCTGAGTTTTGCAGATGAGAATGTGATACACTATGGTATCATACCCCGATCGCACAGAGGGATATTTGTTATAAATGAACTACCAGATCTGCAAGCACGTATACAAGTATCATTATTCAACATACTGCAGGAAGGCGATATACAGATACGTGGTTTCAAACTGAGGATGCCACTGGATATCATGTTTGTATTCACTGCTAACCCTGAGGATTATACCAACCGCGGTAGCATCGTTACCCCGCTAAAAGACCGTATAGAAAGCCAGATAGTAACACACTATCCTAAAACAATTGAAGTATCGAAAGCTATAACTGCACAGGAAGCAGATGTGCTGGATGAGCAACTGAAGAGAGTAGAAATGCCTGAGCTGTGCCGTATACTGGTGGAGCAGATAGCCATGGAAGCCCGCAAGAGTGAATATGTAGACCAGAAGAGTGGTGTATCTGCGAGGCTCACCATATCTGCCTATGAGAATCTGGTAAGTACTGCAGAGCGCCGTGCATTAAGAGAAGGCAGTGCACATACTATAGTGCGTATAGCAGATTTTATAGGTGTAGTCCCTGCTATTACCGGTAAGATAGAACTGGTATACGAAGGAGAGCAAGAAGGGCCACAGAATGTAGCCTACCGCATGATAGGACAGGCTGTGCGCAGCATCTTCACACAGTATTTCCCAGACCCACAAACATTTAAAAAGAATAGCAGAGAGATACAAGAAAAGAAAGTCAAGCACAATCCGTATCAACCGATCATAGATTGGTTTGGTAAAGGTAACGACCTGTTACTGCTGCAAGAGGAGGACGATGATACATTTACACAAAGTCTGTATGTAGTAGATGGCCTGCATGCTGCCGTAAAGCAATTTTACCCAACATTGGACGAACCACATATTACACTGCTGATGGAGTTCTTGCTACATGGACTAGCAGAGTTCTCTCTGATAAGTAAGAAAGGTATAGAAGGCGGTGGCTACTCGTTTGGTGATATATTGGGCAGTATGATGAATATGAATCTGGGTGCCGATGAAGAAGGCGATGATGACGACTTGTAGTACCAAAGTTTAATTCAAGAAGAGTTTTTGTTTGCCCTCGTAGTTGACAGGTACGGTAACATATAGGTGTTTGCCTACTTTTACATGGCCCTGGAGTTTTACAGTTACTTCATTATCCAGCAGGAGCTGCAAGGCATTAGGCAGGATATTTTTCATATCTACTTGTAGCGATACCGGCAGCAGGAAAGACTCTAAACGAGGAATGGTGAACAAAGTATCCATCATCATTTTGCCCAAGTATCGATCGTTGATAAAGACATCTACGTCGGCGTTCTTGAGCTTCATGCCATAGGTATTTGGGTTGAACATCTTGATATTCAGCGAGAGAGTGGACTTGCTGAGCGCCAACTTACTAACACTGAAATGCTCGATATCCTGATACACCAGATCTTTGGGGTGCGCGCAAGATGAGACGAGGCATATAGCCAGTAATGCCCATACTAATGACCTGATATTCTTCATATACAATATGATGAGTGCCTTATAGAATAAGGGTATATGAACGTATAGTAATTGCTTATTTTTTCTTGCGAGCCAATACCTTGTCAACAGCAGCTACGATATTCTCTTTAGTAAGACCATATTTCTGTAACAACTGCATAGGAGTACCACTCTCGCCGAAAGTATCGTTGACAGCTACATATTCGTGAGGTAAAGGACACTCGCGACCAGCAACACCCGCAACGCTATCGCCCAGACCACCATTAACCTGATGTTCTTCGGCAGTGACCATGCAACCTGTTTTGCGAATAGACTTGATGATAGCAGCTTCGTCCAGTGGCTTGATGGTGTGGATATTGATGAGCTCTACAGAGATACCGCGTTCTGCAAGCATCTTAGCAGCCTCTACGGCTATCCATACCAAGTGACCACATGCGAAGATGGTAACATCTGTACCCTCTGCTAACACTTGTGCTTTACCGATCTCAAATTTCTGATCTTCGGCAGTAAAGTTAGGCCACTTAGGACGACCGAAACGTAAGTATACAGGGCCTTGGTGCTCTGCAATAGCAATGGTAGCAGCTTTGGTTTGATTGAAATCGCATGGAACGACAACAGTCATGCCTGGGAGCATTTTCATCATGCCTATATCTTCCAGTACCTGATGTGTAGCACCATCCTCGCCCAGAGTAAGTCCTGCGTGAGATGCACATATTTTTACATTCTTACCGCTGTATGCTACGGACTGACGGATCTGATCGTAAACACGAGAGGTAGAGAAATTGGCAAATGTAGTAGTGTAAGGAATTTTACCACCGATGGTCATACCGGCAGCAACGCCGATCATATTGGCCTCTGCGATACCACACTGTACAAAACGTTCAGGAAATTCTTTCATGAACTGATTGAGCTTGAGCGAACCTGCGAGGTCGGCAGTAAGCGCAACAACATTAGGGTTGCGGCGTGCAGCCTCAACAATACCTTCTCCGAAACCACCGCGGGTCTCTTTCTCGTTCAATATTTGTATATCCTGTAACATGGGGTAAAAATGTGGCGCAAAAATAGGATTATCCTTTGGTTAAAGTATAGCCCCAGTCCTTAAGCCATACAATCATTTTTTCTTTATAATCTCCTTGTATGATAATGAAACCATCTTTGACACTGCCACCTGTGCCGCAACGTGTCTTGAGTTGCTTGCCCAGAGCCTCCAGATCGTCGGTAGTGCCCTCAAAACCCTCTACCAGAGTGACTACCTTGCCGGCGCGCTGGCGGGAATCGAGTTTGATGCGGAGTTTCTGCTTATCCTTAGGCAGAGTGACCTCTGCTGGTTCATCAGGAAAATCTTTCATATAATCCTGATTGGTAGAGTATACCAGACCATCGGGGCGAGCATTATGTTTTTTTGACATATACATAAGATTCCAAAATCAAAAAATAGCAAATATTAAGGCATTTTGTGCAAAAAACCTCTCAAACAAGGTGAAAAACCCTCAAATTGCCCTATAAAGATACAAAATTGAGGCAGGTGTTTCCAAATAGAATTTATAAAAAGGAGTGTAAAAATATCTATAATTAAGTTTGTAGGCTTAAAA